>Ga0116230_10003648_pt1 | contig 15042 bp, 11 predicted proteins | sample S1TSphfallax_3_FD_88678 | JGI IMG/M metagenome (GOLD analysis project Ga0116230, IMG submission 88678) | Host-associated microbial communities from peat moss isolated from Minnesota, USA - S1T2_Fd - Sphagnum fallax MG | ecosystem: Host-associated > Plants > Peat moss > Unclassified | place... | reverse complement strand
GCAAATGGCGGCGGGACGAAAATCACAGTGGCGTTGGCACCGGTCTGTTTCACTGCATCTTCGACAGTGTCAAAAACCGGCCAGCCCTCGTGGGTGGTTCCACCCTTGCCGGGCGTGACTCCGCCCACGACGAGGTTGTTACCGAACTGCTTTGCATACTCATCACAGCCCTTTGCGTGAAAGGTGCCTTCTCGACCGGTGATGCCCTGAACGATGAGCCGCGTATTGTTGTCTACAAGAACTGCCATATGGTACCTCCTGGTGATTACTGCACCGTGCTAAGTGGGCTTAATACTTGAACAAAAACTGTGGACTTCCATGCCTCTAGTACTGTGTTCATGAGCGGGTGTTTTAGTGCGGGCCACTCTTCTTTTCTACCGCATTTGGTCATTACTTCTTTTGATACTGCGCCGAAGAAAATGATAAATTTCTCTGCATCTTCTTTGTCCATGAAGAATTTCCATATGTCATCCAAATCAAGGGCTTTCTTCAACAAAACGGTACGTAACTGATTGAGCGCCGCTTCCCGGTCCGGTTCAGGTGTGGGTAAGTGAGGGCGGTCAAAAATGTGCTGTTCAAACTTTTTGGCAACGAACTCAAAACAGGTCCTAGTAAGCTGCCACAAACAATGCTCAGGAAGTCGGAGCTTGCGTGCCTCCCGCATTCCAACAGTAATAAAAAGTACGGCATATTCTGTGTAGAAGGTGCTGCACAGGCTAGACCGTTTTTCGTCATCATCGGTTTGAATGAGTGTCTCTGCATATTTACTACAAGTAGCGGCTGCCGTGGTCACAGCATTCAGGAAATCATCGTATGTCTTTTTTTCTGTTGCCGTATCCACGGGAGTTGCCTAACCTTTTGCTGCTGCCACAACCAAGTCCGCGGCATCTTTCATGGTGCTGCCCACCTGAAACTTCAAGCCCGACTCGGCAAGAATTTTGCGGCCCTCTTCAACATTCGTACCCTCAAGGCGCAGCACAATTGGTAGCGCCACATTCAATTTTTTCGCCGCAGCGACGACAGCAGTTGCCAGTACATCAACGCGAAGGATGCCGCCGAAGATGTTGATGAAGATTGCCTTCACATTTTTGTCTGAGAGCAGAATTTCAAATGCGTTTTCAATCTGCTGCTGGTTGGCACCGCCGCCCACGTCGAGGAAGTTTGCGGGGCTGCCACCGGCATATTGGATGATATCCATAGTGGCCATGGCGAGGCCAGCACCGTTAACCATGCAGGCGATATTGCCATCAAGCTTGATGTAGTTGAGCGCATACTTGGAGGCTTCGACCTCAAGCGGGTCCTCCTCCGCGATGTCGCGGAGTTCCTTCAAGTCCTTATGCCGGAACATGGCGTTGTCGTCAAAATTGATTTTGCAATCGAGGGCAAAAAGTTTTCCGTCCTTGGTGGTGATGAAAGGATTAATTTCGAGTAGGGAGGAATCAGTCTCAATGAATGCCTTGTAAAGACCGGTCATGAACTTTACGGCCTCGCCAATCTGTTCCGGCTTGAGGCCGAGTTTGAATGCTAGCTTGCGGGCCTGGTATGCTTGAAAGCCAATGGCGGAATCAATATATTCTTTGAAAATGGCTTCAGGAGTTTTTGCGGCAACTTCTTCAATCTCCATACCGCCAGACTGGGAAGCCATGAAAACGAAGCGGCCAGCGGCACGGTCGAGCACGATGCCGAGATAGAGTTCGCGGTCAATGGCGGACGCCTCCTCAACTAGGAGGCGCTGGACTTTTTGCCCATGCGGGCCAGTCTGGTGAGTGACGAGGGTCATGCCGAGAATATCTTTGGAATAGGTCGCTGCGTCTGCGAGCGACTTGGCAACTTTGACACCGCCACCCTTGCCACGGCCACCGGCGTGAATTTGCGCCTTGATAACGACGCCGCTACAACCGGTGTCAAAGAGTGCCTTGGCGGCTGTGTCGGCCTCTTCAAGCGTGGTGGCCATGTCTCCGCGTGGGACTGCGACGCCATACTTCCGCAGGATTTCTTTCGCCTGATACTCGTGAATTTTCATGATTATCCAATCCGATGAAGCTGTGCTGATGATTGTGAGAAATACTCGTAAATGGTATCGGAGTGAAGTGAGGTTGGGCAAACCGGGCAAGAGTAACCGGACGATATAGGATGCAGCAGTGCGAATATCGACTACATAGATTACAGGTGTGATTTAGACTAGCGCAATGGCGAGTGGGCAATTTGCGGTTGAATTAAAACGCATCGTTGAGCAGAGGGCGGTGCTAACACAGCCAGAGGCTCGTGCGCTGATGCAGATGCTGCTGGATGGTGAAGCAACTGAGCTGGAGATGGCTGCGTTGCTGAGTGCGCTGGCGGTGCGCGGCGAAACGTCACCGGAGATTGCAGGCTTTGCCGAGGCAATGCGCGCCTCGGCGACAACAGTGCCATTGACGGATGATGAGCGCGAGCGGCTGGTGGACACGTGCGGAACGGGCGGGGTGCGCGGCACGATCAATGGTGGGCGTGGGACGTTTAATATTTCAACGGCAGCAGCGCTGACCGCAGCGGCGGCAGGCGTATTAGTGGCGAAACATGGCAATCGCGGCATCACGTCCCGGTGCGGATCAGCAGATGTGCTGGAAGCGCTAGGAGTGCCGGTAGCACTGACTCCAGAACGCTCAGCGGAGTGTTTACGGCAGACAGGATTTTTATTTCTTCATGCTCCGCAAATGCATCCTGCTATGAAGCGAGTGCAGCCGGTGCGCAAGGCGCTGCCTTTCAGAACAATATTTAATTTTCTTGGACCGATGACCAATCCTGCTGGAGCGCGGCGGCAGGTAATGGGAGTATATTCGGCGACATTAGTGCCGCTGGCGGCACAGGCATTGGCACTGTTGGGGGCACGACATGCTTTTGTGGTGCATGGAGCGTTGAATGATGAGGCGAATGGTCAGGATGAGTTGGCGCTAACAGGGCCAAGTTTGGTAGCTGAGGTAAAGGCCGGCGTGGTGGAGGAGCGGGAGATTACTCCTGAGGAGTTGGGGCTGAAGCAAGCGCCGATTGAAGCCCTAACTGGCGGGGATGCAGCGGAGAATGCAGCGATCCTAAGGAGTATTTTTGGCGGAGAGCAAGGGCCGCGGCGGGAAATAGTGGTGCTGAATGCAGCTGCCGCGATGGTGGCTGGAGGAGCGGCGGCTGATCTACAAGGCGGGGCCGAGCTTGCAGCGAAGACGCTGGATTCTGGTGCGGTGCTAGGGCTGCTGGTACATCTGAAAGAATTTAAGTAAGTGCGGAGTGTATCTTGAGTGCCGCTGACAATTGAATATAGTAGGGCGTATATTTCTTAGGTCATGATGCGGTAAGACCAAAAGTGCATCGCGTGCAAGTAAATTTGGAGTGTAGTCAGGAGTCCATCATGCCAGAGATTTTGACTGAAGTGCCTAACCGCGAACTGAAGTTGCCACCTGAAGCAGAAGACAAGTACCGCAAGTGGATTTCATATTTGCACGATGAGTTTACACGGAAGCAGGGCCATGATCTGCGCAGTGAAATTGTGCGGGATGCTTTGTATCAAATTTATTTAGGCAAACCGCATGGCGGGCGCGTGGGTGCTCCGCTGACGACAGAGTTGCCGCTGCACGTGTTAGCGGACAATTTTGATCCTCGTAATGTGACGTTGGAGACGGAGTACTTTAGTGACTTGGACCCGGAACTATACTACACGCGCAAGCCGCTGATTTATTTTTGGCAGATGTTTGACCATTCGCCGCTGGGGCTAAACCAATGGCTGGGAATGAAATTCCGCTGCATGTTGGGACGGCACATCTTCAAGCATGTGGGTAAGAACGTAAAAATTGGCCGTAACGTGGAGTTTACGTTTGGATACAACATCGTGATTGAAGACAATGTTGTCATCCAGAAGAATGCTGTGCTGGATGATCGCGAGGCTCTGGTACTGCGAGAAGGTTCTTTGGTGCGATAGTTGCGCGGCTGAAGGTGTTAGATAAAAAGAAAAAAGCAGCTAAACCTGGGTTGAAGCAGTTAGACCTGAGTTGAACTAGACCTGAGTGAAAATGTCATGGAAGTCATAGCAGCCGGTGCGGGTAGAAAGCCACTCAGCAGCCCGAACTGCACCCTCGGCGAAGCCACGGCGGTTGAAGGCTTCGTGCGTGATAACAATGCGGTCGGCATCACTGCTGGCCTCCAGTACATGCAAGCCACTGGCATCGCCCTCGCGGTGCGAAGTAATTTCAGTTCCTGCGGCCTTGTGACTTCCTTTACCCAACGCCTGCTGCATGCTAAGTGCAGTACCAGAAGGCGCATCGAGCTTGCTGCTATGGTGAGTTTCGCTGATGTGAAATTTGTATCCCTTGTTACCCAGCTCACGGCCAAGCAACTCCACCAACTGCAACGTGACCTGCACGCCGAGGGAATAATTTGAGCTATAGAGCAAGCCAGTCTGTTTGCGCTCGGCAAGACCGCGCATTTCAGCAAGCTGGGCATACCAGCCAGTGGTGCCAACGACGGTGCGAACCCCGGTAGCAAGGCAGGCACGCAGATTGGGGATGACTGCCTCTGGAGTGGTGAAGTCGATGGCGACATCAAAGCCGGTGAGAAAGGGTGGGGTGAGCGCGGCGCCGTTGGGATTTTCCTTGGCATCCAAAACATGAATGCTGTGGCCGCATTCAGCAGCAACCTCCGCCACCAGCTTGCCAGTTTTTCCCGCACCAAGTATCAAAATTCGCATGTCGTTCTCCAGTTGCTTTAAGGCTAGACCGCTGCGGCAACTTTTGCAGCATCGCGTACGGTGACGTCAAAAACCTCAGGATCGGCATCGGCGAAAAAGACACCGTGCAGAGAGCGAATGGCCTCTTCGGCATCTGACTCCTCAATCATGAAGCTCATATTAATTTCGCTCGCACCCTGCGAGATCATGCGGACGTTGATGTGGCTAACCGCGCTGAAGACGCGCGCTGCCATACCATTCTGGCCGCGAATGTCCTCACCAACGAGGCAGATGAGCGCCTTACCGGACTCATACTTTACTTCGGCAATCTGTCCCAGTTCCTCGCAGATTTCTGGAAGCCGCTCGTTTGAGTCGACCGTGACAGAGATGCTGACTTCGCTGGTGGAAACCATGTCGATGACCACTTTATGCTTGTCGAAAATATCGAATACGGCCTTCATGTAGCCATGTGACATTAACATTCCGCTGGAAACAATGTCGATAATGGTTAGTTTCTTTTTCGCAGCGATGCACTTGAAGGGACTACGCGAATGGGGCGCAGTGGCAGTGATACGTGTGCCTTCATTGGATGGGTTGCGCGAGTTGAGCACAAAAACGGGAATATTTTTTTCTACGGCGGGAAGGATAGTGGCCGGGTGCAAAACTTTTGCGCCGAAGTAGGCCAGTTCTGCCGCCTCCTCAAAACTGATGGACTTGACGCGCAGTGCATCGGGGCAGATGCGCGGGTCCGTAGTCATAATACCGTTGACATCAGTCCAGATTTCGATTGCCCCGGCGTGAAGTCCACCGCCGACAAGGGCTGCGGTATAGTCGCTGCCACCCCGACCGAGCGTGGTGGTAACCCCAGCAGTGGTGGAGGCTATGAATCCGCCAAGTACGGGAGTTTGATGCTGCTGTACCAGAGGAAGCACCAGTTCCCGGAGGTGCGCCTCAATGGCGGCCGGCTGGGGCACGGCCTTACCATGCTGGTCATCCGTGATGATGCATTTGCGGGCATCGACGTGAACTCCAGCGAGACCCTGTTGTACAAAAAATTCAGCGATGATGCGGCTGGAGAGACGCTCACCAAAGCTGACAAGGAGGTCTGCGGTTCGCATGGTCAGTTCTTTGACCACAGCGATGCCGCGCAGGAGTTCATCAAGCGAATCAAATTTATTATTGAGCCAAGCCTGTATGCCAATGAATGCTTCAGAGGGCAAAAGCTGCGAGGCCGTATCCAAATGGCGCTGGCGGAGGGATGCACTAATGGTGAGCGCGGCAGACTTATCGCCGATGCTGGCAGCCTTACCGGCGGCAATCAACTGGTCAGTAACTTTGGACATGGCACTGACGACGACAATGGTGTCCAGCTTGCGCTGACGACGGCCAGCAACGATGGAAGCAGTGCGGGTTATGGCAATGGCATCCTCAACAGAAGTGCCGCCAAACTTCATGACGACAAGATTTTTTAATTCAGTGCTCATGCGTGGACAGCCACCCGATCAAATTTGCCGAGCGCGGCCAGGACTTCAGCATTTAGCAAGGCAGCGCCAGCAGCACCGCGAATAGTGTTGTGGGAGAGCACGACAAATTTCCAGTCGAGCAATGGGCACTCGCGCAGGCGGCCAACGGTAGAAGCCATGCCATTACCCCTCATGCGGTCGAGGCGAGGCTGAGGGCGGTCATTGGCTGGGTCAAACTCCACCGGTTGGTGCGGTGCTGTGGGCAGGTGCTGACCATGCAACGGCTGGAATTCGCGCCATGCGGCGAGGATGTCTTCCTTCGAGGCGCGAGTCTTGAACTTAATACTGACGCACTCGGTATGGCCCTCCTCCACAGGAACGCGATTGCAATGCGCGCTGACAGTGGCGGGAAGCATCTCAATATGATTGCCGCTGAGGGTGCCGAGGAGCTTGCCGACTTCCTCCTGCAATTTTTCCTCTTCACTTTGTATGAAGGGGATGACGTTGCCCAGGATGTCATACGATGGCACACCGGGATAACCGGCACCAGTAATGGCCTGCATGGTACTGACGAAAATACTATCAATACCGAAGCGTTCTTCAAGTGGCTTGAGCGCGAGAACGAGACCGATAGCGCTGCAATTTGGATTGGTGACAATATAGCCGCCACTCTGCTTGCGCCATGTTTGCTGCTCAATCATCGGCAGGTGGGCGGCGTTGACCTCGGGCACGACGAGTGGCACATCGGCGGCCATTCGGAAGGCGCTGGAATTGGAGACGACGGCACAACCGGCAGAGGCAAATTTTGGCTCCAGTTCGCGGGCGAAAGCGGCATCGAGGGCAGCGAAGATGATCTTCGGTAACTCTACGGTAGAGGCTTCGGGCGTGTTGGGCTGCACCGTCATCGCAGCAATGTGCGGGGGCAGGGGTGTGTCCAGCTTCCATTTGCAGGCCTCTGCATAGGTTTTACCGGCGGAGCGGTCGCTGGCAGCCAGCCAGGTGATTTCAAACCACGGGTGCTGACTGATCAATTGAATAAAGCGCTGACCGACCATGCCGGTGGCGCCGAGTATTCCTACTTTTCTGCGTTCCATAACTCTTAAAGAATACGCGAAATTGGGCAGTAATTCAGCGAACGGTTTGGTGGAATGAAATGCACCATTCCTAATCCCGGCGACGTGAGTGGTAACTGCCAGAACCACCCCAAACCAAAATGAGTGCTATGAGGTGAATTAGAAACCAAATGCTGAGGCCCTGATCTCGATATATGAGCACTAGCACGAGAACTCGAGGGACAAGTATGGCGACAATCAGCGGCACCCAACCATACACCTGAAGGTGGAAGGGGACAAGATTCCCCTGCAACCACGCAACCAGAAGTGAGATGCGGGGAAGAAAAATAGCAAGGACAAGAAACCAAAGGGGAAGCACGTTAGTGTGCGATAAAATTTGCATGGTTATTTATACGCTGAATTTTTCGAGTTGGGCTATTCAAATAAAACCAGAACTTTATGGCGAAAAGCATGAAAGTCCACTGCCTACTTGCGGCGTGGGTCTCGGCTGTTGAGGAGTTCTTCGAGTTCAGACTTAAACTCACTGACATCTTTGAAATCGCGATAGACCGAAGCGAAGCGAATATAGGCGACGGTGTCAATCTGGCGGAGATTGTTCATGATGAGTTCGCCGATCTCACTGGTGCTGCGTTCACGTTCGGGGGAGTCGAGGATATAGGTCTCAGCCTCATCAACGATGGACTCCAGCCTTGATGAAGCGACGGGGCGCTTTTCACAGGCGCGGAGTAGACCGCTGAGGACTTTTTGGCGCTCAAATTTTTCGCGGCGCCCGTCTTTCTTCACAACCATGTAGGGCACTTCATCAATGCGCTCATAAGTGGTGAAGCGTTTGTTGCAGCCTTCGCACTCACGACGGCGACGGATGGAGTCAGCATCTTTGCTCTCGCGTGAATCAATGACTTTATCCTGCTGGAACCCGCAATAAGGACATTTCATCTTAGTCTTTCATTCTAACAGTGCGGGCTGTAGCTAGTTAGACAATAGGAGACGCGCGCAGTTCAGCGGCGATTTCAGCGGCGGCGGCACGAGCATCGACGGCGCGGTCAAGCGGAAAGCTAACAGCACCGACTCGCGCATGACCACCTCCGCCGTATCGCTCGCAGATGGCGGCAAGATTGATCAGCATATCTGTTGGCAAGGTTGTCCAGGGATTGGTACCAACGCTGATTTTGACACGAAAGCTGCTCTGGCTGAGACCTACGTTATAGACACCTTGAGGAAATAAGTAATATGGGATGAATTTGTTGTAGGCCTCTACGGGGTGGTCAGTAATGTCGAAAGTGATGGTTCCCAGTTCACACGTCGCGCGCTCGCCAATCAGCTTGATGGATTCCTGATGGCGGCTGAGCAGAGGTGCCAGCTGTTCCTGTACGAAAGGCTGGGCTAGGACATCGTCGAGGCTGACCTCAGTCAACATGGGAATAATGCGGGGAATGAGGGTTGGGTCCTGCGCGGACTCAATGACCATGGTGATCTTCATGGCGGGAGCAGCCATCTCCACAGCAGACTGAGCGCTTTCATACTTGGCACCGTCAACTATGTTGGCCCAGTAGATGAGGTCGCGCAGCGGTGCGGTGTCGAAACCATATTTTGCCTGAGCTATGTCTGCAATGAAACTGGTACAGGAAATGTAGTTGGGATCAAAAAATTTGTGCATGACCTGAGAACCATCACTCTGTCCAGCCATGTAGTGTTCCTGGTCTTCAGAGGTGAGAAAAGCGCTTAGGTGGTGATCGAACCACCATGTGACTCGGGGCGAAGGTGAATACTTAAAGTCGACAATGGCATTTTCATCACCGCTGAAATCGACCAACTCAAAGAGACCGCCGGGGCGATGAACCAGACCCTGATAATCGTATTCGGCATCGCTGCTTATGCACTCGCGGTGGAAGCGCGTGAAGAGCGAGGCGGAGCAGGCCCCGTCAAAACATTTATCGTGATAGAAAATTTTCGCCTTCAAAATATCGCCTTTATCCAAACCATGCAAGATATTGGAATGGAAACTCTAAGGATAGTTGGATGGCAGGATGTGTCAAGGGCATGGCAGAGTGAGTTGTAACTTTTTAGAAGTTGCTGATTTATTGATTCAGGTCTATCGCGATTGTGAATATTCGATGTTGCTCTCTTCCAAACATATTCGCTGGAACGGCTTTGTAGCATTCAGTTAACCCGGCTTTAACTTATTGTTCATCTCTAATTTGTAGGTTTGAATTGCTTATCTGAAATTATTACAAGTTCGGGCACCAGATAAGCAAAAAATATTTTTACAAACAAACATTCTGGAGGAACATCTTGAAACACTCTATTGGGCGGGTTTCATCTCGCTTGCTTACATGCACACTCTCTGTATTTCTACTGCTTCTAGGTGCATCAATACATGCACAGACACCCACATCAACACTAACTGGCTCAATTGTGGACTCACAAGGCAAGGCAGTCGCAAATGCCAGCATCTCAATAAAAAATGATGCAACCGGTGCTATCACCAAGACAACTGCGGATGCAAACGGCAACTATTCCGTTAGCGGTCTGGCTACTGGCAAGTACACAGTTACGGCCACGGGTAAAGGCTTCGGCGAAACAGTTGAGTCAAATATACAGTTGGCTGAGGGCCAGTCGCTGCAAAAGTCACTGACTCTGAACGTAAGCACACTGACCCAAGAGATCACGGTGAATGCAACATCAGATTCGCTTGCAGTAAAGGAAGCGCCGAGCGGTGGCTTTCTTGAAGAGCGGACACCACAGTCGATTATCTCCCCGACGTTTATTCAGAATTTCACTTCACCAATAGCCGACTATGCAGAGCTGGTGAATATTGTTCCTGGCGCATACAGCGTGAACTCCAACGGCGTAGGTCTAGGACAAGCGAAGACATACTTTCGTGGATTTCCTGATGGTGACTACGACATCGACTTCGACGGTATCCCGTTTTACGATACCAATACTCCGACTCACCACTCATGGGCCTTTTTCCCATCTCCAGAGATAGGCTCAGTAGACTTTGAACGTGGTCCAGGAACGGCAGCGAGCATAGGACCCACTCCTTTTGGCGGGGGTATTCACCTTTTCTCACGGAATTTACCGAGCGAGCAAAACATCCGCGGCAACTTTGCCTATGGATCATTCGGTACACAGTTGTATGACGCATCTTTTGACTCAGGCAATTTCGGCCCGGATGGCCGCAATAATGTATACATTGATGTTCAACGCATGCAGTCAAATGGCTATGAGACTTTTAATAATCAGGAACATGATGCGGGTGCGTTGAAATATCAGCACAAGCTGGGCGACCGAACAGTCATAACTGGCTACAGTGGCGTTGACCATTTGAATGCTAATACTCCCAACTTCAATGGCCCAACTCGCGCCCAGATCGCCTTATACGGTAATAATTTTCTGCTGACTAACAATTCTGACCCCGGCAATTACACCGACTATCAATACAATTTTTATAAAGTACCTACTGACTTTGAATACATTGGCGTAAAGACGACCCCAGCGACAAATTGGCTGATTGACGGCAAAGCATATACCTACGACTATTACAATGGACAGCACTATGCCAGTGCGCCGAGCAACACAACAGGTTGCACGGGCATTTCTCCCTGCCTAGCAGAGCCATATTGCGAGACGATTGTAGTCAAGAAAGGTGTAGGGGCAATTCCCTGCGGCGTGGACAAACTCAACAGCTACCGCAAAGCGGGTGGGACACTCAACGTCAACTACACAGCGAAGAAATTCACCATACGAACTGGCGTGTGGTATGAGTGGGCGCACACCTGGCGCTACCAGTGGCCCTCAGATCCACTAAAGAACTGGACCGACCAGACTCTGCCGAACTTCGCAGAGGAATTCTGGACCGAAACTGTACAGCCATTCGGCGAAATTGAATACCGGCCAATCGCACGGCTGGGAATTACTGCGGGTGTAAAGTCGTACTACACCAGCTTGCAGACGCAGCAGTATTCGGATGATGGCAAGACTATCGGTACCCTGCCATATTCGCCAACGAACACTTATGGAGTTGGTGCTGGCCTACCATACATCCGCAACTACGCAAGTTGGAACAAGTGGCTGCCATCGCTGGATGCAAATTACCGCATCAAGAACTGGTGGTCGGCTTATGGGCAGACGTCGCAGGGGGCTATTGTTCCGCCCAGCTCAGTTTTTGATGTTCCATACACCCAGACGATTACTGTGAACTTGAAGGAACAGTTGGCAACAACGTATCAGGGTGGTACATCAGTAAAAACTCGTAACTTTAGTCTGGATGCAGACTACTATCTAACGCGATTCCAAGGCAGTTATGCTGCCATCAACGCACCCAATGGTGACACGGTGTACTACCTGCAGCCGGATTCGACCACAAAGGGCTTTGAGGGCGAAACGACATACAACATTGGCAATGGCTTCAGCATTTATCTAAACGGCACAGTGGGCAGTGCGATTTATCGCGGCACTCAGCACCTTCAGTTTGTTGCTCCCAATGCGACAACCACGCCGCAATTGATTAATGCCTATGTGCCAGTGCCAAGCGGTCTGTGGGTCGCTAATACACCGGGCAATACTGAGGACGTCGGCATTACCTACTCAGCCCATGGATTCGATGTGAACCTGAATGACAAGCGCGTGGGTGACCAGTGGCTGGACAATTCAAACTCGGCAACCTTGACTGCTACCGATGCAAGCAGCACGCCTGCAAATGCTACCTACTCAGTGGCTGGGATCGTATACCACAACCAGAACTCTATTGGCGCTATCAAGACAGCTAACTTCTTTATCAATTACACCATTCGTGGCGGCCACCGCTTCGACAACACGAAAATTCGCCTTTCCATTAACAATCTTTTGAATCAGCAGAACATCTTCAATGTTGCCACTAACACGAATAGCACAGTGCCATCGCAAACCTCCGGCTTTGCCTATGGCAGCAGTGGTCTGAGCGGGGCAAACCCGTTTTTTGGAACTACTGCGGTTTCTTCAAGTGATGTGGTGCAGACCCTGCCCGGACGCAGCGTGATGATGTCACTGACGTTTGGTTTCTCACCACACAACAAGAAATAAGAAAAATCGTATAGCAAGAATGATCCGGCTGCGACTTTGAAGTGCTCCCAAACCTGGGACACTTTGGGCGCAGCCAATTTTGTTGAGAGTATCTAACTTTCCCTAGATGAATTATTGCGGCACTATGGAAAAGATATTTTTATGCCGGACAAATACAGCTCGCATACACTCAGATTAAGAATATTCACTTCATATGTATGAAATTGATGATGAACCGAGCATAGGTGTTGAGGACAGGATATTTTTTGCCCGGGTGGCACACCTGCCTGATCCTATAGATCACCCGCGACTGCGATTGATGGTACAGGCGCTCTTGACGCTGTTGTTTTTGGCGGTAGTTTTATTCACCACGTTCCAAGTCTGGGTGCGGATAGCAATGTACTCAGCGTTACCCCAAATCGAAGGAACGCTCCATGTTGCCGGCTTGACGGCGCCTGTAATTGTGCAACGTGACCATCATGGAATCCCGCACATTCACGCCAGCACACAGGACGATTTATTTTTTGCGCAGGGCTATGTGACAGCCCAGGACAGGCTGTGGCAGATGGACATGCTGCGTCGTCATGGTGCTGGAGAATTGGCTGAAGTATTTGGGGCAAGTGCGTTGTCTCATGACCGAATGCAGCGGATTCTACAAATGCGCCACACCGCGGATGTGGCGGCGGAAAAACTGGACACAGCACAGCGCCGCTGGTTGGATGACTATGCACGCGGGGTAAACGCCTTCATTGACAGCCATACTGGAGCAAAGGGTAGTGGTGCATTGCCTGCGGAGTTTCAGGTACTGCACTATGCGCCACAACACTGGCAGGTGCGCGACACACTGCTGCTGGCACTGGTAATGGCGCAGGACCTTTCGACGGGCTATCCAAATAAACTGGCGCGGGAACGTGTAATGGCGAAACTTCCGCCGGAGCTTTCCGGCGATTTGTATCCGGTGGGAAGCTGGCGCGACCATCCGCCAATGCAGCCAGCCACTGACCTGACTCAACCGCAGCAGGAGATGCCTGATATTCCTTTGGATGAAAGTCAGAGCAGAATGGAAACCCCCAAGCGGACTGTATCGAAAGGCGATAATGACAAGGAATTTATTGTCGCTTTGAATTCTTTGCGTACGAATGGCGAGCAATATTGCGACGGTTGCCGCAATGGGTCTAACAACTGGGTGGTGGCGGGAGCTCACACCGCGAGCAAAATGCCGATGCTGGCCAATGACATGCATCTGGCACATTCGATCCCAAATATTTGGTACATTGCGGACTTGGAAGCTCCGGGGTTTCATGCTGCTGGAGTGACGCTGCCCGGTGCCCCCTTTGTGATTGTCGGCCACAATGACAAGATTGCCTGGGGTTTCACTAATGTCGGCGCAGATGTGCAGGACTTATATGTCGAGCAGACCAACGGACAGAACCAGGCAGTGATTACTGATCCGACTGGCCTCTCGACATGGGTGCCAATTGAGCACCGCAAAGAAGTAATTCATATAAGGGGACGCAAGGATGAAGTGCTGGATGTGCGCGTGACAGCACATGGTCCGATAATCAGTCCACTGATTCCGCATGAGAAGCGCGATATTGGTCTGAAATGGATTGTGTATCAACCGGGTGCAATCAGCGTACCGTTTTATGAGATCAACACAGCGCAAAACTGGCAGGAATTTTGCACTGCCTTCGCAAAATATGGATCACCTGCACAAAATGCGGTTTATGGAGACACGTCTGGGCACATTGGCTACCATGCAGTGGGCTGGGTGCCGAACAGGCCAAATGGACTGAACGCTGTGCCAGTAATCAGCAAACAAGGCAGATGGGGCGGGCAAGGTGAGTGGCAGGGAATTATTCCATTCGACCAGATGCCGAATGTTTATGACCCGCCTGAGGGCGTGCTGGCAACGGCCAATGCGCGGGTGAGCAGCGATGATGACACACATCCGCTAACACTGGACTGGGAGAACCCGTATCGAAACGAGCGAATTTGGAAGCAGTTGCAGGGGCGCAATGGCTTGAGACGGGAGGACATGCTGGCACTGCAAGATGACACGTACTCCGACCTGTACCATGAGTTGGCCCAACGCTATGCCTATGCCATAGACCACACGGCAAAAACCTCTGAGCAACTGAAACAAGCGGCGGATATTCTCCGGAAGTGGAATGGGAATGTAACGATGGATTCAACCGCACCCGCTATTGTTTCTGCTGCGAACAAGGCACTATGGCCGCTGATGCTGCGACCAAAGCTGGGTGATGATTGGGCGGCATATTCATGGGGCGAAAAGGCGTATGTGCAGGAAGAATTAATTGTCCATGAGCCTGCCAGATGGTTGCCGCAACAATATATAAACTGGGACGCGATGCTCACTACAGCGGTACAAGATGGACTGATACATGGTAATGCTCCGGAAAATTTGCAGCACTGGCACTGGGGCAATGAAAACTCACTGGAGATAAAGCACCAGCTTTGGGCAATGCTGCCGTTGTTGGGCCGGTTGACGCACATAGCCAAAGAACCACAAAGCGGCAATAGCTTCACGGTAAAAGCAGTGAGTGGACGAACGGGGCCATCAGAGCGCATGACTGCTGACTTGAGTAATTGGGACCTTTCAACACTAAATATTGTTGTGGGTGAGTCAGGCAATCCGTACAGCTATTATTATCGCGATCAGTGGCCTTACTGGTATGGCGGCGCCACTTTCACGCTGCCATTTAGCGATAAAGCGGTGGCCGCGGCAACTCACCATACTTTGGTGCTTGCT
>Ga0116230_10003646_pt1 | contig 15047 bp, 12 predicted proteins | sample S1TSphfallax_3_FD_88678 | JGI IMG/M metagenome (GOLD analysis project Ga0116230, IMG submission 88678) | Host-associated microbial communities from peat moss isolated from Minnesota, USA - S1T2_Fd - Sphagnum fallax MG | ecosystem: Host-associated > Plants > Peat moss > Unclassified | place... | reverse complement strand
TAAAATGACTAATTCATTTGCTTCGGTCTCGCTCTCATCCATCGGCTCCCTCCTCCCAACTAGTTGCCATATATCCAAGTTGATGAGTTGTTAGTTTTTTCCCTTTTCCAAAAGATTGCTGGTGACTTGACGAATCAATATAAGCTTGCCCAAACTCAATTGCAACAAGGGGGCGTGTCACACTATGGCATTGCCATTTACATCAAAATGTATCTTAAGGCAAAAGAAGAATTATGGAAACTCAAATATTTATTTCACCATGCAAAAATTATATAATCTTCAAAAAATCCTCTAAAAGAAAAATAAAATCCTTCAAGGTATTATAACTCTATATAACTAATCTCAAATTTCAACACAAGCCAAAATATCATCTTTCAAAAATTCTCCTATAAAAATAGACCTATTATTATTGCCTAGGGGCCAAAATCCCTTAAGCTACTATACTCTATAATGAATCTAAACACAATATCCTTCTTGCCTTGGTAGGCAAGGCCAATAAAAAATTACAACAAAAGAGGAAATGAGAGAGAAAAAGGCTGAATCAAAATTCTGCCTAGCATGATGCTCATGCCCTATTTTTGGAACCAAAGATCAACCAAATTTTTTTAAAAAAAAAAATCAACTACCAATGGAATTAGATGAAAATTGAGAATGGGAGGAGGAGGAGGGTCCATAAGGGGTGGAAATTGCAAAGGTGGTCAACCGCACCTCTATTAGTGCAACAAGGAAATAAACAACCCTTAGCATCATTGAAGTGTCATGGAGATTCATTCTCTGAAAAAATTGATCATGATAAAAAGGGGAAATGTTATGGGACTTTTTACATCCAAGATTCATGTGCAAAATCTCAAATTTGAGCAAATAACTGGAGACTTCCATTGCAAACAAGAGCAGGAACTTGGTTGCCAACCTAAAATGTTGATGATCATTTCTCTTTTCCTTTGCCAATGCCACCTCTAGAAGTAAAGAACCCTGGTGAGGAGGATGAGGGGGGGCAAAAAGATATGGAATTGAAAGCAACAGAATCCACATGGGTGAGAACCATTATTCAACAATTATCAGAATGGAGTTTGGCAATTTGCAGGCGGGTTTTTGAACATCTCCACCCCCACACTTGCAAACACCCCCTTTTCATTAAATCTTGCAGCATGATAGCGTAAATCCTGCAGCACTCGGGTATTGATGTTTATTTTGCAGTGGTCATTTTAACCCCTTCAAAATGTTTTTTCTACTATGGATTTGGACAGTGACTATTACTCGTCCAGATGTAAAGACATAAATGGTCTTTGAGTGTTTATAGGGCTTTTTATGACGTTTGTGGGTGGAGACAATGATCATTAAACACTGTTCTATTTTAAAATAAAGGAGTTGTTTACAGTTTTGGGGTGGAGATGCTCTTAGGTCGGTTTTTCACCCTGAAAATTGTTGGGTATCACACTTGGTGATATCCTCGACTGAAAGTTGTCCCCCTTGGTTCTCACTTGAGACTCAAGAGAGAACCGCTTGTTTCAGAACCACCCTTTTACACAAAAATTAAAAAACTTGAAATTTTCTTAGGATAATAAAACATACCTAGGGACAGTTTTCAGTTATTTGGGGCTAGTCCAAGGGTAATTAGCAATTTTAGGTGGGATTTTTTTTTGAAATGTCCTTGGATATATATATATATATCAATTTATTTGCCCATTGGATAAAGCTATATTAGCTGTCCAAAATTTCCATCAGGTTGGGGTCTGAGTATATGAAAATCAAGTTTTTTGGTAGATGGGTAGGCTCCAAGTATCCCTTTATCATATACCCCTTTGAGGGTAAAAAGCGAATATTTTTATTTATTTACTTTACTTTAAATGAAGGAAATTTTCTACGTTTTGGAATTTGGAAAAAAATAAAATCAGAGGTCAAATACAATGTCAAAATGCAAGAATCAAAGTGTTTGATTTGTCCTTGACTTGACTAGGATAAACATGCTTTTGAGTGAATACTTAGTGTATCAAAAGACAATTATGTTATGATCGACACTCAATTGATGATGGAATTTTTTAATTATTTGCTCATCTTTGGGCACTCCAATAAGCTTTTGAATCACCTAATTCCATTAAGTAACATGAAAATTGTGGCACTCCAAAGTAGAGAATTTTCCATTTGAAATATATCCTTACCATACCAATCACTCCTAGCAAGTACACTTTTATCACATGTTAACAATCCTCAATTTTATCCCATGTGATTTGCCCAAAGTTCTAACCTTCTCGTCTATATACTTGGGCCAAAGGGGTCTGCCCAAAGTTCTCACCTTCTCACCTATATAGTTGAGCCTAAGAGTAGGAGCTACATCCTTACATAGAAACTTATGTCTAGGGCTTCCAAATTTTATTTATTTATTTATTTTTGTGTTTTCTCTTGTGATGGGCCAATGAAATTGACTAATTCCTAAAAAAACAAGGAGCTTTGGAAGCCCATCATTTAGTAATACAACTAACAAACTTTAAAGTTCAAAGCATGTTTCTCTAATTGTTTTTACCCAAATGCCAAAACATATCAAATTATGGATGTAAATTTTTTTTTGCATATATTCAAGGTTAGGAATAGGGCATAATCTTCAAATGTGCATATCTTTGGGTATGCATTTCATTAAGGTGTGTTCATTTGAAGAAAATAAGGTAGGGTAGATAATATACCCTATCTACACCTAGTGGGTATATATGGGTAAAAGACGTATCCACACAACATTAGGAATTAGTAAGCTAAAATTCTTCAAATATGAACACCAATCAATTGGGCTGACATTTCAACATTTTGTGTTGATACCTAATGAATTCGCACTCTACCTTGCAAGGAAACTTGAAATTTATCCTTCTTGCTTGAAAAGGAGATTTTCACTGGAATAGATGCAAACAACCATGAACAATCTTTTCTTGTGACTTTGAAGTTTACAACATAAAACACTGAGAAAAATTAAATTGTTTTCATGTATGGAGACCCCATTTCTAAACTTCCTAGACAAGGCCAAGGGGAACAAGGCGAAATGTGCTAGTACACTGACGAGCTTATGTTGTTGGACTACCATGGGAATATATAGTTAAACCTCACCTAATAAGGGAATTTTTGTACTTAGTGGTTTATCCCACTCTATGCAACTATATAGGGGTTTCATCAAATTGAACCCCTATCCTAATCACTTATATTATTTATTTTTTTAAAAATTCTGTTTTAAAAAATGAATTATGATAACTAGGTTGCAAGAATTGCCTAAGAAAATTGATAGTTATCAATTTTACAAGAACCATTGATACAAAAATCAGCAATTATAATAATAATTGAAAATCTAAAACCTTAAAAGATTTTCTAAAATCTGAATTTAAAAAAAAAACTCTAGGACAATTTTCTAAAACAACAAGAAGAACTAAAATTAACAACTATCTAAAACATGTGAAAACCACCCGACACTAGTGGGAAGCTTTTGTGCAACTTCAAAAGGGCTACACCAACTATGTTGATATGGGGGTTGAAAGGTGGACGAAAGAAGTTCATGCAAGTAATATACCACAAATTTGATAAAAACACCATTTCAATAAGCAAAAGAATTATGCATCATCAAATTATTTCTTGAACATATGACTATGAAAAGGTTTTAATTTTGTAAGCACTAGGAACATTAATTATGTATTGAAAGTAAATTAAGTATACCATCAATAAACACTAGTGTGAAATTATTTATGCAAATCTAGCCTAAAATGTTGCATATGCTTCATTTGCATCTTGTTTTATCCAACTCTTAATGGATGGCGAAATGAGTTCAAATCAACCTTGAAGCTAACAAAATATTTTCATGATTTTGAATATTAAAACCAGTTTGCAAAATATCATGTTTTAATCACAACGATAACCTACATGTTTCCTCTTGCCTTTATCTCTTGTAGAAACTTTAACCCTTAAACATTGTGACAATGAAAATTTACACAAAAAAATAGCCCATATTGAGCTTGGCTAATGTTTAGAAGTTAAAAGAAGACATTACCTTCACCTAGAAATAAACAAAGAAGTGACAAGACCTTAGAAACAAACCAAGAGAAAGAATGATAGGACCCCCACCCAAGGGCAGTCGGGGAAAACCTTACGATTTTAGGAACAATGAATGTCTTTGGGTCACTATTTTAATGTTGTTGAAGTGTCCTATGAGATCATATTGCATTTTTTTGGAATCCATTACTTATGTGTTTGCTACTACATTCATATGTTTAGTTTGTAAAATTTTGTTATGGACTTTTGATCTTCTTCTTCAATGTTAGAATTCCAACAAGAAGGGTGTAATGTTTTAGGGTTTTGAAGTTGGTTAGGTTTGGGAGGTGAACAAAGAACATCCATCAATCTAAAGACTAGTCACAACAATGTTAACTTGTGAACATGTGACCATGAGCACACGAACAAGTGAGCATGGAGGATTCTTTTTTGAAATATTTTCTATCATGTAAACAAAATATTAATAATTTTTTTTTGCCACATCATTGGAATATTTTTTGTCAAAGAAAAATATTTTTCCATTTGGCATATATACATATATTCGTACATTTGTTGTTGAACAAGAATTTTTAAACCTTGTGATGGATGTAGTTGGCAATGTAGGTGGGAATGGATGTTTATTTCCAAAAAAATTTAACTTGCATAAAAATAATTTTAAGTTTATTATTGAGGGTTGGAAAGCCTATCTTTCAAAAATCAATGATATAAATGAAAAACATTTTCTTGCACTCCACATTTGACAAAAGTCAAAAAAATGAACATAATCATTATGCCAAAAACATGGCTTCCATGCTTTGAACACATACTACTAGTGTCCCAATTTGATCATGGAGTAATATATGCCTTGTAACTATGTCATTTTTGTGACTACATCTCTACATGACTATAGTCATATTTTTTTAAATTATTATATGTGCCATTAAAAAATTTTGGACAAAATTTTAAAATTAAAAACCTTGATGGAGGGCTCATATTTGCAAATTGAAAAAGGTTGTTCACCCTCAAAAAACATTATTCATTGGTATAGATTAAGTTTTTAGGATACTTACGTTTAAGCTATCTAGCTTCATTAGCTTAGTTTTGTAGGCTAACAAATATCGTTTAAGGTTTTAGGTGTCTACATTTCATGTCAATAAATACCTATTATTTAATTCTATTTTCCAAATTTAATAATAAAAGTCACATGACTAATGGCATAAAGTAAGTGCCCCCCTTAGAAGGTCTTCATTTTTTGGAGATTTTTTTTGTTGTTGCCAAAGCCATTCCGTCTCATGGCCTCCAAGATCAAAAGTGGAGAGGTGAAAATAAATACCTTAAGAATGTCATTGCTCTTTGGGGCAATTTCTTTTTGTTTCTCCTAGGTCAAGTCCATCTCATGGCCTTTGAGACAAGGAGTGCCATGATGAGAAGGAACCCCTAGGAGCAACCCTCGTTATAACCATCCCAAGAGGTCCTTTTTTTTTCTAGCCTTTCATTCCTGAAAGGGATGAAATCCTCTCAAGTCCACATTCCTCAAGGTATTTGTTTTGTTTTCCACCAGATGCTTAAAGATAATATTTTGTGAGCAAATGATGCATCTCTTGTATTTTCATAATCTTATGTTGCTACTTTGATTATTTGGTTACATGTGCTTTCTATGGTGTGGAAATGCCAAGTTCTCAAAACTTGAACAAAGAGGTAAGACACATCTCCTATGGATCATGATAGAATTTGACTTCTTTTGGACATTTTCATTCCATTTAATTCAATGTTTTCACTATGTGACCATTTTCTAGGAGCTCTATACTTCCAACAATGTATAATTTTCTTTTTTTTTAAATTACAATAAAAAAGATTTTCAATTTCAAGAGCTTGGGGAGGATTCAAATCCCAATATGTATGAATAGGAAGTATGATTTCTAGATGTTTTATATGAAGTTTTAAGGTTCTACTCAGAGTGGTCCAATTTGATTTTTTGTTGGATTTATTAGGAAGAAGACCTAGATGAAAAGTTTGAGTAAACATCCAAGATCTTGTCATACATAGGAAAGGCAAATTTCATTGGATATATCCAACAATTAATAATGATATGAAATAGGCATTATGATTTCTCTTATGTCTTTTGAGTCATTTGAATGTTTGTTGTATGGCTATGTGTGTTGATGCAAGGTGAAGAGAGGAATGATATGAAGATGGACATAAAAAATTTAGTGGAAAACTTTACTTTCAGTGGCTATAGAATAGGTGAGCCAATTTACCCTTTCCAAATATGTCACATTGATGGGCTTTCAAATATGGTTGTACTTATGTGTGTCAATGACATTGCTTCCCCATCCATTGAATATTTGATGCAAGTCTATCTTGAGTTGCCACTAGAATTTTGTTTCTTATAACTCAAAATTATTATTTTCATCTCTTAAAACCATCTTGACCAAATGTAAAGTACAACATCATTTGTTTGCTTGGAACACAAAAAGTACATCCATAGGAAGGTGCAATGAAATTTGTCTTGAGGTCCATTGTTGTAGCTCTAATTTTGTCCTAAATTGTAAGTGTCAATGAAATGAGTGCAATGTTTCAAACGTGTCAATCAATGCTAACCATAAAGGAGGTGTCAATTGTATTTTAGGCTTATAACCCAAATGGTAACTATTGAGAGGAAACTTGATTGAAAGCTTTCTTGATGTACTTGTTTTCTCACTGAATCCATATGGTCGCAATTCATAATAATATTCATTGGAACATGTTTAGAAAAATCAACAAGTACAATTTAACAACATCTAACAATAACACATTCTTTGTTGGAAATATATAGTTTTCTTCACAAAATGTGTAATTAAATATCATTACATTATTTGGTATGGGGTTGAATTATATTTATGGAAGGTTGGTCCCAATTCTTTAGTTCCTAGTTAAGTACTTTAGATTAAGGTGTCCATGAAGTTTATCAAAATCTTTAATCGATCCTAACCATAAAGGTGATAGCAAATTTTTTTTTTCCTTTTGATATCAAACGCAACATCCATAGGCACATATATGCCCTACTATGGTTAAATCCATCATTGCAAGATAAAATTTGAGGTCACAAACTTTGTGATTCTTTGTTATTATGTATGAATAAATTTGGTAGGCTATTTATTAGGGTTTTCCATTTTCTATTACATAATTGTGTTTATCAAAATAAGTTGTTTTGGAACAAAATTGGAATCAATCTTTCTATTCAAGATTAATGTTTATTCAATTATAATTAATCACATACGTCAAGTGAAAATATGTAGTCCAAGTTTCCATTCCAAAGCTATTGTCCCATTGATTAAAATGTATATGGAATTTTTCACAACCTTTAATCAATGCCAACCATGGGGAGGTGGTTTTAATTGTGTTTTTTTGTTTTAAAACTGAATGGTCAATATCCATAACATTATGTCGAAATGTGGCATATATTATTTCACATATTATTTTGTTTGTGATAATTTGGGTTACACAATATTACTACATGACTATGTAGTAAAATCGGGAATTGTGGCTTCTACCATTAGTAATAATTCCAATCATAATAATCCATGCCATTGGTCATGTGACTTTTATTTTTATGATGAATTTTATCATTATAATTGGAAAATCAAATTAAATATAGGTATTTTATTGATTTATGAAATTTAACCACATGTTTAAACATAATAAAACCACGTTGACAATCTAGTTACCTATTCATTAACATAATTTATGAACCTTACCTAAGGCCTTAAACAACTTTGACTAACCTACAAAACTAGGTTACCTAAGCTAGGTAGCCTAGAAACCTAAGCAAATAACTTAGGTAATTAGGTATGCATAGGTAGCAAATAGTTGTTTTGGTCACTGACAAGTGGTATTTGCACTTTGAATGTATTTAATGTGTGTATTGTTTGTAAACCAATATTCTTTCATCTATTTATATAGTTAACAAAGTTGAACTTATTGACAAATGATATGGGATAAATTGAATGAAAATGAAACATTATAACATTATCCCACGTCCTCTGTTTCATACAAAAGTAACCAATTTTAACCATTATTATCTTTTTCATATTTTGTCCAAATGGGGGGGAAAAAACTGTTTTTAAAGATGTTTTTCAAGATGTACACATCCATAAAAAAACAAAAAAAGAAAAATCAAGTAATTTGATTTTAAATGCACTTGAATCTTCATTATTTCATACATTTGAACAACAATGATGTTTTGAAGATATTTTCTTTTTCTTTTTCATAATTTTTTTTGTAAATAAACCGATCTAAAATCAACATGGAATTCTTTTTGGAATTAAAAAGTATATATATTTAACTATTAGATTTCCCCACATCTTAAACAACATGGTTGAAATAAAATTGGAACAAGTTGAAAATTTTCATTTTTAATTTGTATAAAAGAAAAAAAAACTCCAAATGTGGGGAAAATCACCAAAGTTCCAAAATCACAATGTTGAAAGAAATGTATATTTTAAATCAAGCCATTGCATGACAATAAGATTGACAAAAATTCTATGTTGTAGAAGTTTATGTAATATTTATTTTTTAAACATATTATTTTTTATGATTAAATCCAAGCTAGGTTCAATTTTGTGGACTTAATTTTATACTAAAATTTAAATAAGGATTTTGTAATACATTGTAAACTCCATTGCATCCAAATGAAAATATATAATATCAATGTATTATGTTTTTTGAGGATGAATTGGGGTTTTCAATTTGCAACTATGAACCCTTTGTCAAGGTTTTAAAATTTTGAAAAATTGGTCAAACAAAACCAATTACACACATAGTAATTTTAAAAATATGACTTAGTCACTAGAATCATGTAGCCATGAAAATAACTATAGTCATAAAGTGGCATAGTTGTAAAGCATGTATTACTCCATAAGTAGATAGGGACATTAGTCATATATGCTCAAGTTATGCATGCCACGTTTTGGTGTAGTCTAAGGAGTATCTTGATTCAAATTGTCTCAAGATGGTGTTGTCACCAAGTGGTTTAGTCCAACAACACAAGTGCCAATATTACATTGGTATACAATAAAATTTAGTGCTACTTATTTATGAGTATGTTAGTGTCCCATTGATTAACTTTTTGAAACCCCTCAATCGGTGCCAACCTTAAGGGATGTGGTACATGTATTCATTTTTCTTGGAAATCTTAAACCTTTCAATCAGTGTCGACCATAGGGAAGGAACGTTTTGTATATTTTTTACTAGGAACATAAATTATCCCAATATATAATATGGTTGATTGAAATGAACCTAAACTTTTATAGTATTTCCCAATTGTGGGTAATTCCATCACTTCAAATCCCATTTTTTTACTAGTGGAATGGTCATAATGCATACATAATTTTAATAAGTCGTAACATTTCTTGGGTTAAATGTTGGATTTTGAAATTCTTTTTCATTGCTTTATATGTAGCTCCAAACACTGCAAGGTTTCAATCCCTTCAATAGTTTAAAAGTGGCAAAATAACATTGATAATCGTTTATAAGTTACTTGCATGTGTCTAATTTTTCATGCATTCAATATGTCCCATATTTTTAGCAGTGTCACAAACCTGTAAATCAATGCCAATTATAAGGGAATAATTTTTTTCCTAATGGAACCCAAATGGTTCCTTCCATATTAAGAACCAATGAAATTTTTCTACAAATTTAACATTTTCTTGGAAGTTTGATTGAATTTGTTGAAGTCAATTTGCTAAAATGGCACATATACGTATTATTTTCATAATGAAAGATATATTTCATAACTTGTTTTGTGGTCAAATTTTGATTCAATTCTCCTTTCTTAAATTTTGTTTCATACGTTCCTAAATATTTTAAGACCGTCAATTGATGTTGACCATAACGTTGGTGCCAATTTTTTTTTGCTTGGAACACATATGGTCACCATCAAGTAGTTTCATCGATTCCTTGATTGTAACTTCTATCACCTCTTGTCCTTCTCCAAACTCTTGTACATGGTGCCAACAATTTTGATTTTTTCCCATTCCTATAGGGTATGGGGTTGTGTGAAAAAACAATTGAGGGTATCTAGAAAAATACAACACCATTGAAATGTTGGAAAGGTTCAAGATTCATCCCAAGAGCAAGGTGAGAATGAACATTCTACTTTGTTGAATGATTACAATGTCAATACGTCATCATGCTTTCAAGATCAATGTCTTGAAAATGAAATAGACATTAATCCAAATAGGGTATAGGGGGGCAAAAAGGTATTCTTCATATCACTTACAAATTGACAATTCTCATGAGAAGATTGTTTCCAACTTTGAAGCTCATGGAGTTTTCTATGGAGGGAGAAGAATGATAGGTTCAAAAAGCTTTTGAATAGGGACTTGAACCTCTCCAAGTTGTTGGGGAAAATGTTTCACATTTGGGATGGCAACCATAAACTTCAAGTGTGGTGCCATACACAAACATGGTACATCTTGATGAAAAGGATTGGCACATGTGCATGGACAACTTCATTTTGACATCAAGAACAAGCTTGTGGAGTTCCTTACCATAATGATGAACTTCAACAAATGCATATCCCTAAACCCATCACCACTATGTACAAATTCAAGGAATGAGTTCCCATTAACCTCAATCCTTTACAATGTAGGTCAATGGAGTTGGATCATGTTATACCATCCTTTATGCACAACTTCTTCAAGATTCATAAGATCGGGACAATACCTTTGCAACAATTCAAGAATGTAATCATTAGTCCAAAAAATGGGTTGTAATTCACTAGTTTAAATCACTATGGGACCTTCAAAATGAAATAGGTTACCCCACCTTAGTCATTTCACTTTATTTAAAGTTATGTTATTATAGGGTCACTATGTAATCATCATGTTTATTTTCCAATTGACATAATTCATTATTAATTTAAGCAATTCATTGTAATAAATAGGTTTTTTTATGTTGTTGTTTTAAATACCTTAAGATATTATTATTTTAAATATTTTAAATTATTCTATTTTACGTTATTTTTTATTATTTTTTATTATTCCACCTTAGGCTATAGTATTTGAGGTTCCCCTTAAGTTATTATATTTTAGGCTATTTTAGGTTATTTCACCTTAAGTTGTATACTTTAAGATATTATTGGTTATTTTAGGCTATTCCAATCTAAGGTGAAATAATCAAAAGGAACTCTAACCATAGTTTCCTTTTTTTTTTTATAAGGATAACATATTAGCTTCCTTTCAAATCATGTAGATTTAGATTCAAGATCACATAGAAGCCACAACAAGGTACCGCATATTTGCATAATGGGTATCCAATTTTTTTACGTGCTTATGAAATTTATTAAATCAAAATTCATAATCGAAATCAACCACACATACTAATGTAAAAATATAGTTGATAGAAAAATGGAAGGCAACAATGCAAGAAAGGCCGCATTGTTGATGAATGGTTTTTTGCTCTATAAAAACATTAAAAAGTTATATTCACCTTGTTTATAATGTTTATCCCACAAGAACATGTTGGTGTGTTTGCCAAATTGTACGTAGCTATATTATCCATCATGATTTTGTGTGAGACTTTGATGGTGTATAAGGTTGGGCACATGGTCCACATTTTCACACAATTTCCACGCCTATAGTTATTTCATGTACATGTATGGCTTCTTATTGGCTCCATGATATGTCATGAAGATGAAAGGGACAAACAATGTGTAAGTGTGTCATGCCATAACCCATATTCCAATGGGTTTTGTGGTTGTGAAATTCCACAATTTCAATGTGCAATGTGGTATTGATGCACTCCCAAGCTCCTTAATAGATTCAAATGTGAGTCCAAGGTGAACACAATGGAAGAATGAGGAGTTGGGGTACGCTCCTTGACTCGCAACATTTTGAGGGTAAAGGGGCATGCTAAAGCTTTGGGATAGGGACTAGGAAGAGTGAGAAGCAAATCAATTATTTATACAAACCTGCACAAACCAAACAACAAGTTGGTTAATGCATAGTTGGAGCATTTTTGGTGCATGGACAAGCCATGGGCAAATATAGATTCACAAAACTCACCATAGCTCGAACTTGGGGGAAGCCACCACCCAAATGGGGCCAACACTCAAATGTCATTTTGTCTTGGGATTCCCAAGTTGGAGTCCCGAAACTCTTGAAATTGGGTTTCTCACAACTTTGGAGGCCCATAACTTTACGTGTAGACCTCCAATTGATATGACGTTTAAAGCAAAGTTGTACCTGTCATTGACAGCTGCCCAACAGTATGTGGCTAACCACCTGCACGTAACCAAATTAGGGAGATTCTTGACTTTTAGTGGTCGGGAATCAAATTGGCAATTTGATTCCCAACTCTTCTTTTGGCCATAACATATGTTTTAAGTGTTTAAAAGGGTCATGCAAACTCAATTTAAACATGTAGGTTTTAAGATCTTTCCAATGGTATAAGGGACTTTTCAATCCAATGAGTTTTGACCTCTGTAATTGCCCTCTGAAAATTTGAAAGTCCATTGAGACTCCAACTCTTAAAGTGGGAGTTCACTTGTGAGTGTGAGGGTTCATTCCCTCACATTTTCCTACACTCTTGGGAGCATGGAATGTAACTCTCAGGCTTTAATCTTGGCCTACACCTTTGTTAACCCTTGTTTTAGTTGTGAGCCCAAGGTTAGGATTGCAACAAGTGTGAATGAACCTAGTGGCGATAAGGCCTTTATTCAACAAACTTCACATTTTGTGATCACCATCATGCTTCATGCCCTTGTTCTTTTATAAGACATAACACAATATTTCTCTTTACACATTGTGTTATAAAGTAGTGCAAACTTTGGGTGATAAATTCACAAATAAAATGTTCGTAATTGTTTATAGGACAATTGTTCTAAATGTTTTGCTTAGTTTAAGTATGTTAACATTGTTCCATAACTAGTGGCCACATATGGTGGGTTTCATGAACTTGGGGCTAAAAGAAAAAAAAATTTGAGCATCCACCTTAGGATGTTTTTAATACTAAATTTATTTAAACTAATGTCATTGAACAAACATTTGTTTGTAAAGATCATTGATGTTTGGTGGAAGTGAGTGTGTCTACTTTTGCACCATTTCATCAATATGTTCCAAATGATTGTTAATGGGAAAAAAATGTTTTCCTTGCAATAACATTTTTTGGTCAAAGTGTCTAGTGATGAGCAGCTCAACATTTCCATTTGGATACATGAAATAAATCACGATGCACGAAAGTTGCACATTTATGGGCAAGTTCATTGGACCTTCTTTCCACTATAGTAACCTCTCTCTAAACTAATATCCTTGGGACTGGCCAGAAGATATTAGTTTATGGAGGATATTAGTTTACACAATATTATATTAAGTATGAGGCCCGCCATGGGCCTGTGCCCGCATATTAGTTTAGAGAGAATATTAGTTTACACAATATTAGTTTAGAGAGAGTTTACTGTAGCTATAAATCCAAAACTGATAAACCAATTGCATTAATTTTGGAGGTTGCGAAAGGTAATGCTCATTGCATTCACCCATTACTTATATATGTTAAGTAACATGCTTTGTACATCATATGTATCAAATGTGTGATGTAAAAAAACCTATCATCACCTTGGTCCTTATGATGTTGTCTATGTTGCCATGGCCATTGTGTGGAAAAGACTTTCATTTGGAAAACATCCAAACCGTGCCAAGGGATCTGCTAAACAACACGCCTAAACCTTGAATGTTCATATTATTGTTGACAAATTTTTCATGAGTGGGGTGAACATTTTGACTTGAACCTTTAAGGTTTTTGCATATTGGACAATGTTCTTCTTGATAGTCCAATAAGATAACAAAAAGCTACGTGTACTAGTCAATTGGTAACATGTTTTCAATGTTGATGTCATGTTCACTATGGATGATGAAAACATTCCCATCAAGGATGACATCATGTTCTTTTTATATGAGGTCATGTTCCCATATGTGAATGCATGGGAAGGTGATGTTTTTGTTTTTGTGTGGGACTGTGTGAAAACATTTGGGAAAACATCACCTTGGGCCATGTGAACATCATGCCACACATGTCAAATGGCACAATGTCGCCCATGCCACATCACTATCCTTCCACATCAAAATCACATATGCATGATGTCGTCCATCACAAAGGCCATTGATGTGGTTAAAAGGTCATTAATGATGGCGCATGTCATGTTTTGTCAACTTATGGGTGGTTGCACCCACACACCCACACTTGTACACCTAGAGCTTTGCACCCATGATCTCCGCACTCATGTGATGCTTTAGTTTAGATTGTCAACATGGTTGTTAAGTGTAAACATTCTACTTGTAAGTGGTAAGGTAACTTAAGGTTAAGCAAGCAAGAATTTTGTAATGGCCTGATCAGGATAGAAATTAGGGTTTTGTTGAATAGGTGTTAACAACCCTAACATTTTTCCACCTGACTCGAGGTGTGGAGTGTGGATGGACCATAAGTCTTGAATCCAAGAGGTTGAATTGTAGAGGGAGAGGCTTTGGATGAAAAACCCTGGGCACACAAACACAGCATCCAGCTCCTCCTACTATTTGATGCGCAGTTCATCCGTGCGGCATCCTTCCAGCATCCAAGCTTCGTCTATATCCTGCTCGCTCGGAGTCGCAGACAAGGAATGCAACACACACAGCCCTCAACCTCTGAAGCTTTTCGAAGTTTTCTGGGTCCTGTCCGCTCTTGGACTTTTGTGTTTTCTGCAGACAATGTTGGCGAGGAGAGAAATTTGTTTCAATTTTTGCCTTCAGTATCTCCTTCCTGAGCTTGAGAGTGATTTTCGTTTTTTGATTTCCTTGCATGTGTCGAAAACAGAAACTCGAATAAAGAAATATCAGAGGTGATGAGAGATCTTTAGCAGGGCGAGCATCCTCGATCTATTTAAGAGAGTAATGGGGGAAACTTTGAAAGGCTTCGAGCCAATATACGGGACGATACAAGGCCAGATCGAAGAAGCAACTTTCCAGGAGCAATATCCCTTTTTGTTTTGCCTGCGAGCGAAGGACGATAGTCATCTGCAATTTTTCACAACGGAT
>Ga0116230_10003644_pt1 | contig 15058 bp, 17 predicted proteins | sample S1TSphfallax_3_FD_88678 | JGI IMG/M metagenome (GOLD analysis project Ga0116230, IMG submission 88678) | Host-associated microbial communities from peat moss isolated from Minnesota, USA - S1T2_Fd - Sphagnum fallax MG | ecosystem: Host-associated > Plants > Peat moss > Unclassified | place... | reverse complement strand
CAAGTCTTGGAGTAGCTTCATAAACCCAAAATCACAATGCACCTTGTATTCGATCAATAACGATTGAAGTAGTACAACAAGTGCCAAATCCCGACACCCATAATCCCATGTGTATGTCCATAGTTGTAGTTTGTTGTTTAATGATGAAGTTTTTTCAATGGACAAAACAAATCAATGAATCATTGAACATTGTGGCTTTCAAGTTTCAGCATTGTGAATTATGATTTGCAAGTCTCGTGAACCCTAAGAAACTAAAATAGAGAACTTGTAACACTCATGACTCCATAGGTTGCAAGAGCTTGGCAAATCGTGGCTAAAAGTTCTTAAGTCTTGAGTGCTTAAACCCTAAACCATTCTAGTAAATTCTAAGCTTTTGGAGTGGTAACATAGTTTGAGTCTTGGGGTGATAAATTGGTGATGGACTTTAGGAAAGAAGAGGAGGGATGGTGAAATGTCTAATGTCCGGACAGAGCTGGATAGGGGTATTTAGCGTGCGGACAGAGCTTGTTATGGGGTATTTAATTTCCGGACAGAGCTGATGAGGGCGGTATTTAAATACCAGACAAAGCTCGTTAAGGTATAGTTCGAGCATCATCCTTTTTCTTCTCTTTCTTCGAAGAACGATGGTAGTAGCTGCGTTAGACAAGCCTCTCTCCATAAACACAACACAAAGACGCCAACTAACACACAAATCGTCCCCACTCTCCGCAAGACAAGGAAGGAAGACCGGAAGAAATGAGGATGTCTGGAATCTGCAGCTTGTCGTCTTCTTCATCACCTCGATGACTTTCGCGATCCGCCCTGTCTCTCTTTTTCTCTCTCTCTCTCTCCTTTGTCTTGGAGCGCAAGGCAATTCAATCGTTCGTCAATGTTCTGGACAACAACAACAGCAATGATAGACACTAGAGTTTGTTTGTTTGTTTCGTTTTGTTCTGTTTTTTTTTTCCTTTTGAGAGAGAGAGAGAGAGAGAGAAGAAGAAGAAGAGAGTATTGTGGATTGGAAAGAAGTCAGAGATGTTTGTGCCGGGAAGAGCTTGGAATACCGATGCCGTTGTGCTGTCTCGCATCTATTTTCTCTATTGATGTTTAACACTCTCTTGACCACGCGAGGATCTCGAGAGTCATCAGAAATGTCATCGGAGCTTAGTAGTACGCAAGATGGAGTCAGTATTAGTGTCGCGACAATATCGGGGCTCAACTCTCAATGGTAGACACCAAACTTGAGAGAGAGAGGTCTTTTTTGAGCCCTGGAAAGAAATAGGAGAAGTTTGTGCCGGGAAGAGCTTGGAATTCCGCTGTTGTGATTTCTCGCGTTTATTTGTCTGTTGATGTCTAGCACTTCTTGGGCACACAATGGATCTAGAGAGCCATCAGAGACGTCGTCGGAGCTGAGTGCGCAATATGGAGTCAGTAGTACTAGTGTCGCGACGACATCGGGGCTCAACTCTCCAACCGCCACCGCTGGTGGTGTGGAAGAAGCAGCAGCGGAAAATGATGATGTCAAAGTGATTGTTTGCTTGGTGGATGCCACGGACAGAATGCTCACCAAGTATGCGCTCAACTTCGCAATCACGGAATGTGCTTCAAGAGGCGATACCATCTTCCTTCTTGGTCTTCTCCAAGGCATACCTGGTACGTACGTACAAAAACCATCAACAAGCGCTCTGCCCTTCAAATGACGTTCATAAGGATGATAAATGTTCGACATAATACATTGGAAACACATGGTGGTTAGCAAAGGTGAAGCCCAAGTGAATCCTTCACTGATGATGCCTGAAATGTTTCTATAGTAGACTCCACATGACCCTAGAATGTATGGATACCAAGCTTTGGCCCATCTCTAGGCTAGGTGCATCAGAATGTCTCTACCAACAAAGGGCACATGCTCCATGCTCTTCTGGATTTCAGTTGCAACAAACACAACAATGAAGGAATTGCCATTGCAATTCTTTCAATGGCACTGCAATTTCAATTCCTTCGAATCTGAGACTTGAATTGCTTAATTCTTTGAAAACCACAACATTAACTGAGAATTTCTGTTTTGTTTTTGTGTGATGCTCTCAAGTCCATGAATGGCCTTTGATTTTGTTTCTTCCATTAGATTCACATCCTTAACCACTTTCCAGTGATTTTCGATGCACTTGCTTTGTTATGTTGTGGAGTCAGCTGTGAGAACAACAGGGAGAACTCATCCTCCTCCTCTTCTAGATTCCAATTGTAAGTAAAGCCAAAAAATACACTGCACTCTTTCTCATCACTGCTTGTGTTTTTTTCTCAACTGTGACATTTTTTGTTGCTGTGGTATTCTTGTTTTTCTATCAGCAAGAGTTGCAGGGATTGCTAATGGCACTTGATGCTCCATTACAGCTGCTGGAGTGTCTGAAGCACACAGCTGTCACTGCAATCCATCATGTGACGACAAAAAACATTGTGTTTGGTTTGCAATTTTGCAGTGCAGCAATTGATCAGTGACACACGGAGGGTATATGAGGCTAAGCTTGGAAACTTTCTTTCACAAGCTCAAAAACGAGCAGTATACGATCCTTTCTTCTCAATCTTTGCTCTCTTTCTCTCTGTCGACACTCAACAGTCTGTGCTTCTGATATTAGGGTTGGAAGAAATCCTCCGCAATTTCATAGATATGGCATTACGTTCTTCCACTAGATAGATCACTGATCATCAGTGTGTGTGCATGTGTGTGTACCTTCCTTGGCAGATAAAATTGGAGGTCAAAATAGGAGTTGGTCCTGCAATTAATGAGATCATTGCTCTTGGTGCAACCTGGGTCATCCTCGACAGGTTTTGGTTTCTCCTCTTGCCCCCCAAATTTGTTGAGCTTCTTCAATTGTGCTCCTTATGTCTCCTACCTGATTGGTTTCTCCTCTTGCTCCCTAATTGTTGAGCTTCTTCACTTGTCCTCCTTACATCTCTAGCATCTGCAGCCTGGGCTGGCTTGTATTGTCCTCTTTTAAGGATTCATTCCCTCATCATAGTGTGTCTTTTGCAGTGACATGGGGATCCACAGACAGAAAATTTTGGAGAAGACAAATTGTGGTCTTGTGGAGATGACCACTGATCACTCTCGAAAGTTTACCCGCATTTACAACCCATCTCTGAGGATTAGATCTCAAACACCCCAACAGCATCTGGTTTCCCCCACAAGCTGTTGCTTTTCAAGGTTTCGTCGCTGATAGTAGCAGTTTTGCTACTAAGCAAAATTGCTAGCCTCTATATAGTAGGGCAGTGTTTCCAATGTCTGCTGCTATGGCCCCAGTAGAGAGCAACAACCATTGTACTTTTAGGTCTGCAAAGGATGATTTTCATGCAAAGGAAGATACCCACATCTTTCCTTCACTTGTGCCCTATTGGATCCTGCTTGTTTTCTTGTGCAGTGTTATTTCCACCTGGTTCAACCTCTCTCACATTCAGTGACATGAAGGAAGGTGGCTTCCATGGTATTTGAACCAGCAACAAGCACATTGAAATTGGAGTTGGTACAGAGAAATACCTCAGGAATAGTACCTGGCATTGGACACTGCAACAGGTGAGATGAAGATCTGTGCATCACCTTGGTGTTGCAAGGCTCAAGAATCACCACACCTGGGGTCAAACACAAGGACATTACAATGACACTACAAAACCTAAGAGGTAATTCTCATGTTCATTCTTTTTACTTACAAGCTCCAAATGTGAGCAGATGTGCAGTAACATTTGCTCCATGTTCTGTCTTCAATTTTCCTTCAAGGGGCTGGTGACTGTTCCCGGTGCAAACCACTCATCTGCCTCAAATTGTAGAAAAGTTCAGTCTATCAGACCAGTTCAGAAGGCATTGTCCCAATATCATGAGAAAGGTATCTCGAGCTAGATCAAGCAATCATCCCCTTTAAGGCTCTCCTGCATCCAGACAGAAGCAAGCGGGTCACAATAGTCTTTGAGTCACAGTGGCATTCACCCTTGTAGACAAGAAAGAGTTTTCCTTCTCTAAAAGATTTTCTTAAAGATAAGAATCCATGTCTATCTTTTCCCACATTTGTGATACAAGAAGACCAAGCCAAAAACATAGAATGCAAAACATGGAGAAGACAATTCCATGTGGCAGGTATGAATCTCTCATACTCTCTGTGCCTGAACGGTCAGTCTCTGTTAGCTGTTGAGAGGAAGGGAGGTGTAGCCGAGCCCTCAGTATTCAACTTTGAACTGAAACATACTGTAAACATCTGGCACTTGAAAAGCTGCGGAGTACAAGCTGTTGCCATCATGCAAGAGTGTCTTCCAAATGTAAGGACTCATCATGGAAAACTGGAGCTGGACATCAGCCTGCAATGGCAGCCACTCCTTCCCAGTCCATTCATAGATCTCAAGAGAAACTCCAAGTGATCAGTAATTCCATAGATGGAGGGAGGAGGAGGAGGAGGAGGAGGAGGAGGTGGGTTTAGGGTTCTATGCTCTCCTCCTCCTCCACTCCTGTTGTGATGGTGCTGCACATGATGGCCTTTAGGTGACCTCGCTGAGCTCCACACCGCAAATTGCTCATTCCCAGACTTCGCCATGCCGCAGCAATTTCCCCAATACTGGATTGTTGCAATGAGGAGGCGGCCCTGAAGAACTTGTTACTAAACAGATCCAAGGAACCGGAGATGAGAATCCATGCAATTATTGTTCCTTGCATAAATCACAGAGACTAAGGTTACTAAGGGGTGCTAATAAGAGAGCCGGAGTAGTGGCCGTCAAATCCGCGTTAGGTTTTTCCGAGAATGCAGCTTGTGCGCGATGCCGAAAGAAAAACACTCATTATCACCATATCACTTGCACCAAGGTTCTTCACGGAATGCGAAAATTGCCGCCATCGCCAACAAATTTGCTGCAAAACCCTCGCGCGCTCTTCCCCGGCAGCACTCGTCCTGGCTTGCAAGAGCCGGAAGCTCACGTTCCCTAAGTTCACAAAACGTCTCAAAAAGCTCACTCGGCTCTCAATCCTGCTCATCAAGTTCCGTCAGCTCTTAATCCTGTTCTCCAGGTTCCCGAAGTCCACAAACGTTCGAAAGTTCCCTCAGGTCTCAATCCACAAACGTCGAAAAGTTCCCTCGGTTCTCAATCAAGTCCTCAAAAAGGTTCCCTAAGTTCTCAATCCGGTTCTCTAAAAGTTCTCTCAGCTCTCAATCCTGCTCTCCAGGTTCCTTAGGTCCACAAATGTTCTCTACAAGTTCCCTCAGTTCTCAATCCGGTTCTCTAAAAGTTCTCTCAGCTCTCAATCCTGCTCTCCAGGTTCCTTAGGTCCACAAATGTTCTCTACAAGTTCCCTCAGTTCTCAATCCGGTTCTCTAAGTTCCTTAAATGTTCCCTCGTTCACTCTCATTCTCAATCCTGTTCTTCAAGTTCAAAAGAGGTTCTCGGAAAGTTCTCGAAGTTCTGGACCCTGTTCTCATATTCGTTCCCCATATTCTCATTTTGTTCCCAAGAGTGTCTCTCTATCTGCTGCTGGAGAACATGAGGCGCTGGACCAAATGGCTCCACGGGATCGGGTCGGGTCGGGTGCAGCGTATGGGTGGGGTAGGAGGTGGCAGGAGTTTATATTTGGGAAGGGGTGGCCGGGTATTTCTTGGGGTGAGCAAGAGCTATTGCGATGGCCGCGGTGCTCTGTTCTGCAGTGAGCGCATGCTCTGCCGCAGTCGCATCTCCGCGTCGAGGAACAAGAGGAGGAGGAGGACGAGGAGTTGCTTCCAGCATGCATCATCTGAAGCTGCTGCACAGATTGAGCAACTTCTCCTCACGATTCGCTTTTTTCCCGTGTATGAAACCGGGCTGTGTAACCTTCAGGACCAGGGGCAATGAGAGAATCTTCTTCACAAGCGGTAATACTTCCGTCGTCGTCGACTCCGGCTCCAAAAGGAGAGCCAGAGGTCCTCTCATGGCCGCCAAGAAAGCTGCAGAAGGTGAGCGCGAGGATGCCTATTATTCTTGCTTTTGTCATGAAGGAAAAGACAGTCATATATGATTTTCTGTGCGGTTCTCTTTGTCAACCGTTTGTTTCTTTTGCTCTTGGAGCTGTAGGAAGCGTTCAAGAAGGCGGGCAATACAAAGATACGGTGGATTTGCCACAGACTAGTTTCAACATGAAGGCCAATGCCGTGCAACGTGAGCCTGAGATTCAGAAACTTTGGGAGGATAAGCAAATTCTACAGAAACTGCTTGAGAGGAACACTGGGGTATGATGTGTCTGACACTGCAATAGAATCCCTTTCAATCAATCACCTTGCCAGAAGCAAATGGCAGAAGCAATCGGTGAATGCAATCTCATTGGAATTCTGACATTTTGCACAACTAAGAGATGATACTGGATATCGTGCATTGGCAATAATGATTACATTGCCTTCACATGATTCATTCCCCTTGGCATTTCTGGTAGCAGTTTTGATAATCTTTCTCCCATGAGTGATTTCTTTATGTCCCTCCAGATGTGAGAATAAATTATGCATCCACTTTTGACATTTTCTCTTGTGCAGCACCAAAGTCCATTCAAGAGATCATGTGAAGCAGCAAGTGGGTTGATGGTTGTGGCTTAGTGCTCATATGCTTCCAAGCAGTAATCATGCATGGTCCTCCTGGTAGTTATCATGGTAGCTAAACCCTAAAGCAAGGTTTAGGGTTTTGTTAGGAGGCTAAATTGAACAAAATGAATTCTGTTTTCAGGAGCCATATACTCTTCATGATGGACCACCGTATGCTAATGGAGATTTACACATGGGCCATGCGCTCAACAAAATCTTGAAAGATTTCATCAACCGCTACCAGGTTAGTTCTCCACTTGGAAACTGTAAAAAGCTTTTCTCTGCCATTCTTGGTGCACCTTACACTATGGGTTAGTGCAATTTTCAATTGACAAAGTAAGTGAGGTTGGTTATGGTGCTCTGCAGCTTTTGCAAGGACGGAAGGTATACTATGTACCAGGTTGGGATTGCCACGGGCTTCCAATTGAGCTCAAAGGTAAAGACCTTACTCAAATCTCTCCACTTACCTCAACTTAGTAGTTCTACATTATCAGTAGCCATGGGAAAAGTGAGAACAGTTATCAATTGAGATATGGAATTTGTATTGCAGTTTTGCAGTCGATGGATGCAGATGCTAGAAAGGAGTTGACACCTATTAAGCTTCGAAAGAAGGCTGCCCAATTTGCTCTGAAGACTGTGAATGAACAGCGAAAGTCCTTCAAGGTGCCATAGCTAAACGTAAACTCTAAACTCTAGACTAGGACTCTGCAAAACAGTTCTAATTTTTCTCAATGACAATTGCATTGAACACGCAGTTCAGCCCTTGGTAACATCTAAGAGCAATGTAGTGTACAATTTAGGGGAATAAATCAATGAATTGTCTTTATGGACCTTCTCATCATCTTGCAGAGATTTGGAGTATGGGGAGATTGGGAGGATCCTTATCTGACACTGTCTCCTGACTATGAAGCTGCACAGGTTTGTGAATCCATTCTACTGGAGCCCAGTTTTTTTGAGTCTTTGGTATCTACTTTGGGACTTTACTTTGTAGCAATACTGAAGAAAGTCATTAGTTTCCCATGTACCATGTGTGTTCTCTGAGCATTTATGCTACAATTAGGTTTTTCTTGGTTTGTGGGACAGATAGGCGTGTTTGGGCAAATGGTGCTGAATGGCCATATCTACAGAGGCCGCAAACCTGTGCATTGGAGCCCCTCATCTGGAACAGCACTCGCAGAAGCTGAGCTTGAGGTGCTCATCTCACTAGTTAATTTTTGACTGGATAAATGTCATATCTGCAGCAGACCTACCTATTGATGTTGTGTTTGTTTTGCAAGGCTGTGTCAGATGGATACTTAAAAAGGATTGGTGTCTTGACTGAAGATTCTGTACCAGATCCTCTCATTCAATGTATAGCCTTTGCTAGTGTGGGCAGGCACTGTTAAATACTGACAGTACTATTTGGCATTTGGTTTTGGCAGTATCCAGAAGGCCATACATCACGGAGCATATATGTTGTGTTCAAAATGACAGGATTGGGTGAGAAGTTCCCAGAAGAGTTGAAGCCTTTCCTTCCAGACATGGGGGTGGCTATTTGGACTACTACACCTTGGACTATCCCAGCCAATGCTGGTAATCAGCTTTTAGTCATTTAATCTTGCCAAAGCTCCTGAAACAGCCATTGAACCATACTTGAGTTCTGAATCCATTAGACTCAGGAGCATGTCATCTTTGAGTGAAAAAAGTAGATTCCTTTCATATTCTTCAGACATGGGATTTCTGTTGGTGCAGCTGTAGCTGTGAACGAGCGGCTCACTTACGCAGTGGTAGAGCTACCATCAACAACAACACTGGAAGAAGGGGCTAAAATTGGGAAGACAAACAAGAGAGTGGGTTCAGCCTTGCAGGCACCAGTGGTGAAATATGTGATTGTGGCAGCAGATCTGGTGCCCACATTGCAGGCCAAGTGGGGCACTTTTCTTGATGTGAAGGGAACCTTCCCTGGTTCAGCTCTTGAGCTTTGCAGGTCTCATCTGTTCACTTTAACCTCTGGCTTCTTTTCTTTGTCCAGCCTTTCACCCTCAGCTGACTCAATGCTCCTCACTCCAGCATCAACCTTCTTGACACTTCCATTTTGTAGATCACAGGTACAAACATCCTCTTGAAAATCGAGAGAGCCCTGTTGTAATTGGTGGAGACTATATTTCAACAGAATCTGGAACAGGTCTGGTTCACACAGCACCTGGGCATGGTCAAGAGGATTATGTGACAGGTCAAAAGTATGGGTTGCCATTACTATCACCAGTTGATGATGATGGAAACTTCACAAGTGAAGCAGGCCAGTTTGAAGGGCTTAATGTATTGGGGGATGGGAACACAGCAGTTGTGACAGCCCTTGACTCCCACTCTGCTCTTTTGATGGAGGAGGCTTATGGTGACTACCAACACTTTACACCCTCATCATCTTGTGTTTCACCTTCTTCACCTGTGTTTGAGCACTGTTCCATTTTTTTATTCATACGCTTCATGGCTCCCAGTCATTAGGGTCCATATCAGCAAAACAGCAGTACATGTGGACTTGTCTTTGTTTGGATGTTGGCCTCGGTTTTTTTTGTATTCTCTGTCATTCCCTCCTACTTATGTACTCCAACATTTACGTCAACTAGTTGTTTTGGTACTCAGTGGACAAGATAGTGTTCTTTCTGAATTTTCATTGTTCCTTTTTTGCTGCCTTTTGGGTACAGGAGTTTCCTTGTGATAGCTTTCAGAAGGCCTTTTGAGTTTTTTCAGATGCACAAGTAATCTATCTAGTGTCAGACAAGGGCTGAGATTATCTTTCTGTATGATGGGCAGTGCACAAGTACCCATATGATTGGCGGACAAAGAAGCCAACTATCTTCAGGGCAACAGAGCAGTGGTTTGCATCCGTTGAGGGTTTTAGGCAGGATGCTTTGGATGCCATTAATCAAGTGCAGTGGGTGCCCCCTCAGGTATGCTTTTTCTTACTATGGTACTGGTGGAGAGATATAGGGTTTTGGATCAGTGTGAAGGTTTGATATCTAGGTTATGGGGGATTATTGTTATGCATTTCAGGTTTGGGGATGTCCTACTGTGCATTAGAGATCGAACATTTGATTTGCAAGCTGGAATTTTCCCCAGGGTGAGAAGCGGATAACAGCAATGACTGTAAGCCGCTCTGACTGGTGCATCTCAAGACAACGGAGTTGGGGTGTCCCCATACCTGTTTTCTATAACAACAACACGGGTGAACCACTTATGACGGAAGAGACAATAGCACATGTTCAAGGTGACTCACCTCTTTTGGGTCTTTAGTTTTTGAATATGAGTATAGCAGAATTCAAATTAGGGAAAATGTTGTGAGATGGATGCTTGTTTCTGTTAATTCAATGCCTGACAATTTTGGACATTCAGGATTTGTGGGTTAATTATAGTTCCTTGTTGGACAATTGTCAGTAATACTGTAATGTGACATTTGCAGCAATTATAGCTCAGAAGGGAAGTGATGCCTGGTGGTACCTGAGTACTGAAGATTTGCTTCCACCACAGTATCGTGATCAAGCTGCAAAATACAAGAAGGGCACCGACACCATGGATGTGTGGTTTGACTCAGGTGCAAACAGGTCCTGTGCATCTTGTTGGACAGTAGATATTGAACGTGATATGGTGAAAAATATTGAAGATGTGAAGAAATCTCATTATTCTGTTTAAAAAAGAACATGGTTTTCTGGATCCTAACACTTTCAATCATTTTCCTGTTTACAACCTTCTGGGTATTCATCTGGTTGGAGTGATGGTTGGAGCAGGGTCATCATGGGCAGCTGTGGTCGAGAACAGGGAGGGTCTGAAGTGGCCAGCAGATTTATACTTGGAAGGCAGTGATCAACACCGTGGCTGGTTTCAAAGCTCCCTTCTTACAAGTGTGGCCACAAAAGGTGCATCTAATATGCAATCTCTTGTGAATGTAGCTTTACAGTAACATCCAGGTTGATTGAAAACAGAGGTCACACAGTTCAAATTCTTATATGCCAATATGGAATTGATAGGTTGCTGTGTTGATCAGTCAGAGCCCAAGGGTAGGAGCACAGAGAAATTAGCACTGAGTTTCCTATGTGAGGGGTGGGTTGCAGGGAAGGCACCATATAAGACAGTGGTGACACATGGGTTTGTGCTTGATGAAAAGGGCTATAAGATGAGCAAGTCCCTTGGCAATGTCATGGACCCTCGCTCAGTTATTGAAGGTGGCAAGAACCAGAAGGTGAGTTGTCTGGATGTTGGATTCTGATGAGTCTGATTTCAGGCTCTGGTTGGTCTCTAGGATTGATCACTGCTGTGGTACATGTATCCTCTGGTCCCTTGAGGGTCTTATGCAGTTCAGATTGTTCCAGCATAATGTTTGCTCACCAGCTAAGAACAGCTGTTGCAGGTGTGTCTGATGTGGCAAGCAGGACCAACATGCATTTGTATGTCGTCACCTTAAAGAATTGCCTGAATCTTGTCTTCTTGAATTTCTTGAGATTGTCATTGACCAACTACTGCTGGTGCAGAGTGAACCTGGGTATGGAGCAGATGTATTACGATTGTGGGTCTCAAGTGTGGACTACACAGGAGATGTGTTAGTAGGGCCTCAGATTTTACGTCAAATGTCAGATGTCTATCGCAAGCTTAGGGGCACTCTTCGTTACCTATTGTCTAATCTTCATGATTGGAAGGTAATTTCAGTATCTTGTTGCTACTTTTCATTGCACACTTCAGAGATTCTTTCTGATTTTCTTGTGCCTTGGTTTCCCTGGGCATGGGCTGGTAAGTTAAAGTCACAGGTACCTATAGATTGTGGAAGATAACCCATGTTGTAGGACTCCAAAACATCATGAAGCAGCAATTTACCATTCTATCAAGAGACATTACAAACCAATCTAACAACCAGGTGAAGATTGCCACACTGCTACATAACTTTATTTGTCATGCAGCCGGAGGAGAACTCTGTTGCGTACAATGATCTGCCTGCAATGGACAAGTATGCCCTTTTCCAACTAGCCACAGTGATGGATGGGATACAGGACAGCTTCAATAAATTTCAGTTCTACCGTTTCTTTCAGGTTATTCTCCAGAGTCTTTTGTTGTCACCAGGGTCTCACTTTGAGGTTTGGATTTAGCCAAATTTTTAGTTTGTCAGTTTGAATGGACTTCCAAGGTTTATAGTTTCTGACTTCTAACCAATGACACCCAATGGAATGATGGTGATTGGGAAATACCAGCTGTTGCAGCGATTTGTGGTTGTGGACTTATCAAACTTCTATTTTGACACTGCCAAAGACCGTCTTTATGTTGGGTATGCTTGCCCACATCCCCCCTTCTCTTCTGTTATTTTGGAAATTTTTTCTTTGAGGTTTGCTCTTGATATTTTTCTCTTGTTTTTGTAGTTAACCCTGTCATCCTAACCCTAGTATCAGTCCAAATACTAGAGTGTGGTCAGGTGGAGTTGATGACAATATGAATATGCAAGGCAATTTTCTCAATGGTATCTCACACCATTTCCTTCTTCTGTTGTCACAGAGGCAAAGACAGTTACACAAGAAGAAGCTGCCAGACTGTGTTGGCAGCCCATTTGCTGACCTTGGTTAGGTCCATTGCTCCAGTTCTACCGCACCTGGCAGAGGATGCATGGTCCCACCTCCCATTTGTTTTCTATCGGGATGGGGGTTTGCAAGCTGAGACTGTTTTTGAAGCTGGTTGGCCCAGTGTTGATGACAAATGGCATAGCTTCTCTGAACGCTTGGCATTCTGGACCACTTTACTTCAAGTAAGCAGGCCATGAGCTGCCTTGTTAAGAAGCAGGCTACGATGTTCTCATTCCTGGATGATATGAGCATCCTGACCGAAATCTAGGTTTTGAGGAAATTGTTTACACTTGGTGGTGGTTATCATGGCAGGTAAGAGGAGAGGTGAATCGAGTCATTGAGCAAGCCCGGGCTGGTAAACTAGTGGGCGCTAGTTTGGATGGCAAAGTTTATTTGTATGTTTCTGCACCAGATCTCCAACAAAGCCTCACTTCTCTCTCTGGCTCCAATGAGGGTGTCGATGCATTGCACCGAATTTTCTTGACTTCACAGGTGCCAACCCATTCCTTCCCTTGAGAAAACTCCAACACTGCTCTTGTATGCCTTTGGTATAGACTGGCGAAATATAGGCTGAAATCCCATTGCTGATTGGGATACTAGGTCCTGTTTTACTGTTCTTTAAACAAACCTTCTTTAACAAAAGAACAGATTGGAGTGGAAATTGATTGCTGCTTGTGATTGCATGAAGCAATCTAAAAGGATAGAAATATTGGGCATGGCAGGTGGAGATGGTGTCTTCAAAGGAGGCAGGAGAGGATCTGAATTTAACTTATACCGGAAGCTCAGTGCTGGAAACTGGTGGGGAGTTGTGGGTGGGAGTGGACCGAGCTGATGGGGCCAAATGTGAAAGGTGTTGGAACTATACTCCTGCAGTAGGTTCTTTCGACGGTCATCCCTCTCTATGTGAACGCTGCTATGGTGTTGTCACTCTAGGGCCTGCTCAAAGAACCCCTGTAGCTGTCTAGGCCATAGTTAGTTCAGGATGTGTAATACAGCCTCCCCATTCTTTTTCTCATTCCTTGTATAACAGAACGATTAACATCAATCAGCAAAACCTTTTCTAGACAGAAAGGCGTTTTGTTGCGGTTTATAGTTTTTAGCCTTAGCAAAATTCTGCACAAGTAGGACAGATCTCAATGCTTCTCATAGAGTGACTAATCACCAGTTTAAGATTTTAAGAGAATAGTGAGTCTCAAAGCACGATATCTAGAGGTGAATTGGACTACACATGGTTTATTCTTTGGGTGAAGAGGGGGATTACAGAGGGGGTAAAGGAACTTGTGGTAACCCTATATTAACCCCTAAATGCCGAATTGACCAAAATTTGGTCATTCCATTTATGGATGAGTAAAGTCTCTTGGACAAGAGCCACTCTTCAACTGATGTTTGCATCAGCCTTCCATGTATGGATTGGTGAAGCCTTTTGGACAAGAGTCACTCTTTAACTGATGTTTTTATCAGCTTGTGAAGAAGGTATGCCTCCACAACCACCATGAAGAACCCAAGGCAGAGATTTAGCATAGGATGTTCATGTTGTTATTATCAGTCAAAAGGCAAATGCAAATGCGTTTTTGTTGTGGTGTCAAAGAAAAATTACATATTCACTCCCTGTGGATGTAATTGAAAGAAGGCAACTTTGTTTGATTAACGTAAGTCCTGAAAGAAGCCAAAAAGTATGTAGTTCAAACTTGCTCTCTTAAGTCTATTGCAACTAGCCTCTTACATTTCCAATAAGGTGTTGAGACTTTCTGTGGACTTGTATAGAGCCACTGGTGCTTCTGCTTCTTCTTCTTAGTAAAGGTTTGAAAACCACAGCTGTTTCTTTGCCTTCCTCCTCCAAGTCATAGCCTGGGATCATGCAAATAGTTCTTAAGATCTTAGGAGGTCCATAGCTTTGGTTCTAAAAGTACCTACATGCCAACCTGAGTGCAGGCATGACTCAAGAGGTGAATGTGATGAAGATATTACAAGACAGCTTCAGGTTACACAATTTCCATCCATGTGTTTACTCTTTCACAATCTTCTCTAACCATACTGACAAGAGTACCAATCCATTTGACTTTGGTGACATATATGGAACACCTCTTCATTTGACTTCCATATTGAGGAATTATTATGATTTGTTGACAGAGTCCTGTGATTTGCCTGGCACTTGCCACCAACTCCTTTTTTCCCCTTCTCCCTTCTCTCATAAAAAGCATGGGATGTCAGCCCTTGTCAGATTGCTGTTAAGAAAAGTGGATAGGTGCAGGGAAACCAGATCTGTTGAGATCAACAGCCACTGTTATTAGGTTCTTGGCTTTGAAGTGAACCTTTGGTTCTGGTTTGGGTTGTGAAGTAAGGAGAGTTATGGACCAGTGCTGTTTGGTTCTTGGCTTTGAAGAGAACCTTTGGTTCCAGTTTGGGTGAAGTTTTAATTTGATGCCATATGGTTCTAGGCAAAGGTTCTTCTTCAAACTCCCAAACCTTCAATTTTAGTGCATAGAGGAAAAAATTCAACTTGGTCCGCTTTTCGCTTATAATATTTTAGCCTGAGAACAGAGATTGTGCATGCATACCAACGTTGTGCAACTGATCTGAAGTTGCCATCTGACTATTAAGTACAACCTAACTCCTTTCTTTTCTGCAAAGTATTAGTTAGGTGCTAAGAAAATTGGGACGTGTGCTGAGAAAGAATTTGGCAATGGTCCAGTTGAGTGAATGGTTCTGGATTTAGGCTAGTTGTACAATCGAGATCAGGTTCCAGTAGAGTAGGAGTGACATGCTCTAGTTCAGTTAGTGGTTCTAGAAAGAGACTTGTACCATCCACAAGAACCAGTCCCAGAAGCTGGAACCCACTTGGGTACTGGAAATTGGACTCAAGCCAGCCCAGAGAACCTTGAAACCAGTCACAGGTAGGAGTGATCTCTTGGTAGGAGGTTTAAATTTTTT
>Ga0116230_10003642_pt1 | contig 15064 bp, 7 predicted proteins | sample S1TSphfallax_3_FD_88678 | JGI IMG/M metagenome (GOLD analysis project Ga0116230, IMG submission 88678) | Host-associated microbial communities from peat moss isolated from Minnesota, USA - S1T2_Fd - Sphagnum fallax MG | ecosystem: Host-associated > Plants > Peat moss > Unclassified | place: USA... | reverse complement strand
TCTTGTGACTCTCAAAGTTTATAGCGATACTTTGTGTATTGTAAAATGTGCGATGTTTTGAATATGATTAAACGTTGCGAAGTGTGGAATATCACTAGGGTGGACGGAGACTGAGCGGGTCACAAAGTTTTGTTTGTCGTATATGTTGCAAAAGTGCTGCGATGATTAAAGGTACATTATAAATTAGCGATGGGTGGTGCACCACAAGTTGCAATGCGTGTCGCATCGCAAATATGGCAGATTGTTTTTGCTTCGCAAACCCTTCAAGTTTTTTTTTTTTTGCTTCGCAAACCCTTCATGTTTTTCGTTTGGCCCTTCGCAAAAAGGCACAATATGTAGTAGTGGGACAACACTACAAACTAGCAAGTTATGTCGAATTAAGAGCACCTTTGTAACCTCCATACTTTGCTTAAACTTGCTTGTATTTTTCCCTTGTTGGAATGTGTGCATGTTCTGATCAAATTTGGACAATCTATAATGTGTTTGTGTGATTTGGTGGCAACCATCAAGGTTTGTCAAGGTTATGTTCATAGCATGTACTACGATTAAACTTCTAAGCTCATTGTTGATAGCTTTTGGACATTCAAATCATCATTGGAGTTGAAGCATGAGAATATTCACATGTGTTGGATAGTTGATGCAATGGCTAGCAAGTTTGGGCAAGTCATCGGGATTTGAAAACCATGGTGCCTTCTATGGTAATAAAGAATGTCTTTGTTGTTGTTGAATCATTGGTGAACAACCAATGCAAAGGTAAACCCTACAACTTTCTATCTTCCAACCCTTTGCCCCCATTTTTTTTTTCCAATTATTTGATTCATTTTTTTCTCCTTCCTGTAGGCAATAAGTGCATGGTTTTGTCTATTTTGATAGGAGTTGGAGAAGCTTTGGTTTGAGAGCTTGAAATTAGGTTTCGAACTCATGGTGTCATGGATGTTATTGGGTTTGTGTACCCCCAATACTAAATGCAACCAAACTTTATGCAACATTTGTCAAACACCTTCAAGTTATTAAATTAGCTTTCTGCTTAAGCAAAACCAACAACGTGGATGACCAAGATATGATGGTGGGTGAATTATTCAATGGTAGTGACCTTGATTATCAGCAGGGCATGTTTAAATTCACAATGAAGTCAAATGCAACAACATGTATGGCACCTCCTTTTGATTTGAATCCTTTAACCAAAATGTGACGCCTTGTGACAACTTCTCAAATATTCTCTTCTATCTTCTTAGAGTATTTGAAATTGGCTGAATTGGCCATGGTGTGGATAGTTGGTAATGTGGAAGATGAAAGATGCTTCTCTACTTTGGTGTTTATGAAATCAAAGCTTCAAAATAAGTTACTGCCCACCTACCACTTGTTGTGTGCATGTTTACACAATAATTCTATACTTTGCAAAATTTCCCTTATGTAGACTCTATTGAGTACTAGTGAAGAGTTCACCATCAATATTTTTATGATGGTTAGGCAATATGCATTCTACATTTTTTGGGCTAGTGTCTATAGAGGCAAATATGTATTGCTACAAAATTGAATGGTTGTTTTATGAGCCACAAAACTTTCTTTCCATGGTGTTGGCATTTTATGCCTTCTTCTCAAAGTGCAATGCCATGGGTTTATCTTTATGCTCGAAGGTCATTTATGCTAGAATGGCCAATTCCAAGGGTCCAATTCCCCACAAGTGCTTGAATTTGTTGTAACTTAATATGATGTGTTTTGCAAAAAAAAAAATTGCACTTTGCAATGTGTGTGCAATATGCACATCATAGTGTTTATTCACATGCACTAAATCCTACTATTTGGGAGAAGTAGTCGTTAGATTTAGACAAAGGCATTTCATTCATCGACCAAAACACTATAAATATAATAACAAAGAAGCCAAAAAAAAATTAATTTAATTTGAAACATAGCTAGATTTTTTTTCCTTTAAATCTAAAAGAAGTTCGAGAAATTTCACCTTCACAATAAAGTGGCACTCACTTGGAGACAAATAATTTGGAAGTGGGGCCAAAAAAAGCTCCCAACAAATCTAAATGTTAGCCAATTGAGCACCACATGCAGTGCAAATGTGGCCCACATGCTATTTTGCAAAAATGAAAAAAAAAACACACTAGCTAGCACCCACCTGCACACAGTCCATTGGATGCCCCTAAGACTCAAATGTGGATGAACCTCAACTGAGTTAATATTAGGTTTCACTTTGGTAACCATTCAAATAAAAAATAAGTTGGATATATAGGTAGATAGGTAAAAAAAAAAGTGGTTTCAAGTAAAGTCTATGGTGTTTAGTTTCTAGATAGGCAAGGGTTGTTTTTACTAGTGACCTATTAATAACTCACAAGCTAACCACTTGTGGGTTGTTAATAGGTTTTCTCTTGGAATCTTCTATGTGTCTGATGACATACAAAAAAGGCATATAGATCATGGCAACATCAGCATATTCATCATATCAATATCAACCTAGTCCAATTGAGTACATCTATCAAAGATTTCACACAAAAAAAACTTTTTGAAAATTAGATTAATGGTTATATCAAAGTTACAAAGTAAGCTAGAAATACAACTTCACTCACAATGTGTTTTAGGGTATCTAACCATTGCCAAAAGAGTCTTTAGTATCGAAGTACAAAAGTTTTTGAATTTTGATAAAAAGATTATCCACAAACCCACAAATAATGGATAGTTGATAATCTCTCAAGCACAAAAAGGTTTATACAACACAAAGTTATATATGCTGCAAAAGTTCATATGTGTAATGATAGATACATAAAATCCAAGGACAAACTTATGTCTTGAATTAAGCTATTGTATTTGTGTCCAAAATCTAACAAACAACAATTTATCTATACAATAAAGTATGATAGCTACAAATTGTTCACAAAGATCCCACAGTGATAGTCATTGCATGTAGTTGAACTTGTATTCATCCACTTCATGACCAAAATGGCCGCCAAAATTGAGACTTTTGTTTAATGTGTGTTTTGTTTCAAACCTAACATGTTAAAAAACACAACAAAGAATTCACAAAAGGGGAAGCAAATGAATTAACAAATTGAACTTCTACTTGAAATGAAAGAAAAGTGCAAAGGATTTTGCACCTTGCATGCAAGGGGACATGTATGATCCCAATGATGATGTACCACCAAGGAGTGTAACTTATGTGCTACTCATTCTAAACATTTCTTATGCATTGGATGCAACAATTTAAAAAATTAGATTTTCAAATTATTACTAATGCTATTTGATGATGTACCTAGGTTTGTAATCTTTCATAAAGTAGCCCTTTTTGGCATCATATTTGATAGTGATTTCTTTGTTATCAATCATCTCATTTATATTCACACCCAATAAAAATAATTAATTTGTCCACACCCCGAAGGTCCTATAAGTGTCATTGTCATTGATTTTTTCTTCCAGATAATCATATAGTTCAAAATTATTTGCCTGCACATCAATCATTTTTCTAGCTTTCAATTCTTTTCTTTTTTTTGTTTTTGTCCCATTTGAAGTTGTTTCAAATACCACAAGGGTTTAATCGTGCCATTAACCAATTTTTGGTGAGCTTGTTCATTTTTCATTTTCACTGACAATACTTCATAATTATGCTCTTGAATCAAACTAAATTCAAACTTTTGCAAAACATAACAAATTTTTTTAAAGTATTCATTAGAAATTGGCCATGTTTTGCAAACATCTTCTAAAAGAGTCACAAAACCTTCAAGCCAACAAATGTTTTGGGCTTAAACCCTAAATTTCAACACTTGTTTTAGATTAGATTTCTCTTGGTCTAGGATTCAGTTATAGTTTAAGCTCTCCATTTCATCCCTACTAGAATAAGAGATATTATAAACCTACAAAATAAAAACTTCAGAGTTCAATTACTATGAAAGTTGATCAAATGATGAACATGAACTCAAAGAAACAATTGATATTGTGCAATTATAAGGCAAATGTAGCCAAGATAATTAACCCAAGGACTCTCTTCCTACATGATTATTGGTTTAGGGTAACAATATTGTCTCATAATCTTGAAGGAAGCCAAATGGATTCATGAAGCCAAGTTGACAACAACAACTACAACATGAAATCAACAAAATTATCCTAACTAATAAGGATATGGCAATTTTGGATTACTTGTTCAAGCTAGCTACTATGGAGACTTGCACGATTCGGGTGCACACAAGACGAAAAAATAGCAAGCCAATATGATGAGTAAGAAGAGGAGCAAAGGTAGAACGACAAGGCAGTAGTATCGACGCTTTAATCCTTCAACTTTCCTCAATTTCTTCTTAAATTCAAGTCATTCATATTCACCTTGGAACCAAGAGAAATCAAATTCGTTTCCTATGTTTTTCACTTACAAGATCTAATCATGCAAATCTTACAACCAATGATGATGGTTTAGCAATTTTTTATATACATGCTAGACTCTTTTAGTAAGTAACAACATGGCGCTTGATAAGTTAGTACTCATGAATAGACTAACAAAAAGGAAGAAAAATCTCACACACACACACACACACACACACATTCTCTAACCATGGTGATTAATTTTTTTTTTTTTTTCCCTACCTACCTACCTATTAACAAGTTCCCTAACTAAGCATGGTGATTAGCTCGGTTGCTTTTTCTTTCAGACCTACCTACTTATTAACAACCCACAAGTTCCCTAACCATGGTGATTAGTTTTTTTTTTTTTCCTACCTACCTACCTATTAACAAGTTCCCTAACTAAGCATGGTGATTAGCTCAGTTGCTTTTTCTTTCGTACCTACCTACTTATTAACAACCCACAAGTTCCCTAACCATGGTGATTAACTTAGTTGTTTCTTTCTTTCCTACCTACCTACCTACTTATTAACAACCCACAAGTTCCCTAACCATGGTGATTAGCTTAATTGTTTCTTTCTTTCCTACCTACCTACCTACTTATTAACAACCCACAAGTTCCTTAGTTAACCATGGTGATTAACTCAGTTGTTTCTTTCTTTCCTACCTACCTACTTACCTACTTATTAACAACCAACAAGTTCCCTAACTAACCATGTTGATTAGCTTAGTTGTTCTTTCTTTTTTACCTACCTACTTACCTACCTACTTATTCACAACCCACAAGTTCCGTAACTAACCATGGCGATTAGCTTAGCTGCTTTTTCTTTCCTACCTACCTACCTATTCACAACCCACAAGTTTCCCTAACTAACTATGGTCATTAGTTCAGTTGCTTTTTCTTTCCCACCTATTTACTTATTAACAACCCATGAGTTCCCTAGCGAACCATGGTGATTAACTCAATTGCTTTTCTTTCCTACCTACCTATCATTAACAACTCACAAGTAGGTTAATAGGTAGGTAGTAAAGATAGATTTTACCTATGTATAAGCCATCTACTTAACTAGTAGTTACTTATTTTCCCACCTATCTACCTATACATATGAGAGCTACTTCCTACGAAATTGGTTACCAAAGTGAAACCAAATATTAACTCAGTTGAAAAGGTTCATCCACAATTGAATAATAACGGGCATTTGGTGCATGGTGCATCCACATGTGCTAGTTCATTGAAGAAACCAATGGCTTTCGCCAAGGCACATGTAAAAATTAGTGTCAACTGGTTATTGAATTTTCACATGGTTATCAACTTGGTTTTTAATAACCTTAGACCAATCAATTCTTTTATTCTTATAATATAACCAGTTAGATTAATAATTGCTTGTTATTGAATCTTCAAAACCTAATATCATGGCTGCTTGGATGACCCAATTATCATCAAGGTAGGTTATCAAATTTTCAATACTAACACCCAAAACATATATATAATATTTTTTTTATATAAAAATCCCTATAACCATGAGGTTGGTGAGATTTAAGGGAAAGGTGTGCATGTTGGATATTAATCTCCATGTATGTCATTATGTGTGTGGTGGACAAGAAATGGTTCATATTCACTAGTGAACCTTCATGTTTTTGGCCCAAGTGTGATCATCTTCAAGGTTTTCATATACATATTTCCAAAAGACCTTTTCAAGGATCTAAGAGACATGATTTTTCAAAAACAAATCAATTGGGAAATAATCTTGTTGACTCAAGCACAAACTCAAATGTTAAGACTTGGGATATGAAAGGGCAAATACAAAGGCCAATATGATGAGGAGGCATCAATTGGTTTTTTTAAATCAAAAATTTAATTTTAAAATAATTTTAAATTAAATAAAATTTGCTCTATTGGTCCAAAAATTGTGAAATGATCATTGTTCACACTATCTTTTTGAGGCCTTTCCAATGGTTTGAAAAGTGCAACAAATTGTTCCATGATTTGGGAGGGTTAAGGCATGGTTGTACCAACAAACAAAAAAAAACCTAATATTTTAATATATTGATTTGATGCATGGAGGAAGTGTTATCCACATCCATGTGTTGAACAAGTTATGGATGCAATGGATACAATGGATGTAATAGATAGTTAGGTAGGTAGACTAGGTTAGGTAGGCTAGGTATATAGGCTAGGCATGGTGCTAGTTAACCCAAACTACCTAGGTAAATTAGAAAAAAAATGACCATAATAATAAAATGACACAAAATGTTGTTTGTTGAAAATGTGGTGCAATGGTAAAAGACTTGGTCCTTTAATGTGAAGGGATGAAGTCTTCAACCTTGCAACCTATTTGTATGTTGAAGCTAGTCCTAGGTTGTTGGTTATGCTACTTAGCGTAGGCTACCAAGCTTAGGCTACCTATTTACATTTTAGAAACTTATTAATTATTCACCCCCATCACATTTTTATCCACCTATTCATCCAATTGTACAACTCAATCACAATAGATAATTGCACCTTCAACTAAAAATTTGACACGTGAACATATTGCAATTGCAAAATTAACTCATTTGTCACTAGATGTGATCAACTATGGTTAATATGGTTCACCTCTCATCCACATTTTCATCCAAAATGCAAAATAGTTGCAACAAATTGTTATATTTGCAACTATAAATCAACATGTTCCAAAATTTAGTTACACTTTCAATTAGAAGTGCTTATGACTAGGGTACACATAGAACTACAACAATTATAGTCACAAATATAGTTCATTTGAACACTAGTCACACCAATAGTCACAAACATAGGGTTCAAATGGACAAGATTTTTCATAATGAGGTAGAACTTCTTAAAATAATTATATTCTACTTTCCTTCCTAGATATCCTAAAAGCAAAACCCAAGTGACCACTCCTTCTCAAATTTGTCCAAAAGTTTCATGCACACACCCATAGGCCAATAGAGCGTGACAAGAAAACGTTTTTATTACCCCAAAATTAAAATTTCAATGCATAAGCAAAACAAGCATGAATATGGTCACATGCAAGCTAGTGCCTCTTACACAATAGTAAGAAAAAAGATAGAAATGACAACTTATTCATAAACTGAAAAATAATAGACAAATAGTAGTACCACAAAAGAATTTAAGCAACCCGAAATTGAGAACATCAAAGATGGGGATTCTTTCCAATGCATAAGAAAAAAAAAAGATGCATATTGAACCAAGAAATTTTTTAAGGCCTCTTTTGGAATCTAAATAGAATAAAAAACAAGTTTGAATGGGATAGAAAAGTTAGGAAGAAAGGATGGATATTATTCAACTTTTCATTTGGGAATAACAAAGCATGACAATATGTTATGCTTGCCACTTTCTCAAAATGATGTGTCATGGTAGATCTTGAATTCATACATCCATCAAGGAAAATAGGATTTGGACATGTAAAGTTTTAGGATCTAAATCCTAGAAACATGATGCATGCATCATTATCTATATCACACACTATTAGATGGTTTAACATGTTTGATTTTCACCCTATGCTTTACATAATTTCCTTCAAATACACAAGGTACAAAAAACAAGTGGATACAAAGGGGAGATAATTAGTTATAGGTTTTGAATGGTGACATAAGGGTTTTAAATCTATGGAAATTAAGCATGCCATTCTTTGATTTTTGCCCCCTACCTTTCCAATTGGTAAAGTTATTACACAACAATCTAAAGAAATTCACAAATGCAAATAATACAAGCATGTAAAGAGTCTATAATATCCTTGATAGTTTGGAAGTCACATAAGGTCTCCAATGAAAATTTTAAAGTAACACACTAGTAAAAATTGGCCACAATGTAACCACTATATTTGCAACTACATGTGACTATTAGTTATTTGCAATTACATTGGAACATATTTGCAATTATTTATTGTGTTGGTCATATTTGCAATTACATTGCATTTAATTTGCAACTATTTTGGTGTTCATCCTTCCATGTGAACAACATTTAGTTTGGTTTTCATCCACGAAAAACAATTTATGTCCCATTAGTCGCAAATGTGATCAATTTAATTGCAACCCTATGAGTATACAAAGGTGTATTTTGTGAATTTTAAGGGATGTATTTGGGTGTATTAAGATTTATAAATGTATATTTTCAATGTACATGAACAACCATATTACATGTGTATTCAAGTATTATTATTAACATAAATGGCCTCAATAGTATGGTTACATTAATTAGTGTATATTTTGAATATATTAAAAATTTATGTCATAAATTTATTAAATATATTGTGCCCATATAACAAGTGAATCCGAACCATCTTATTATACTTCTTAAAATTATTAACAAAATTATTATTATTACTTATATTTATATTATATATTAATATTTATATTTATATTAAGTACATGTAATAAAACAAAATTTCCAATATTATCTTCACTATTTTTAACATAACGATCATAATGATGATGATGCTTATGATATTAGAATGATAGGAAATATAGTTATATAATTACTGAAATAATTACTAAAAAATCATATAATATAGTATTATTATTATATTATTTTCAAATGATTAATGTACTTATTAAATTTCATTATTTATTTATTAAGTAATAATAATAATAATACCTCTAACAAGTGACATAATAATATGTAATTAAAAAATAGCTAACCTATGCTAGCTACAAATTACATTAAACTATTATTATAAATAATCAATTATAAATAATTATTATATTACAATAATCACCAAGAAATATTAGTATATAATGTTAAGATTTTATATTTCAATATTATAATTATTGAGTATTATAATCAATTACTGATATATAATTTTCATTCTTATTATTTTATTACTTTATCATAATTATTGTAGTAGTTAGAATGGAAATCTAATGAATTAATATACAAATGCATAAATTATTTTCAATTGAAAAATATACTTATTAGAAATATAAAATATTTGAACTTAAGTTCATAAATAGCTATAATGAGTGAAGCAATAATATGAATAATAAAACGGTCGACCTTGGCTACCAATTAGCTATCATAATAATTGAATTAATGTTATTGTTACTATAAAATATTTAGATTTATGTTTATTATGAACTATAAAAATGAAAATAATAATGGAAATAATTATAATAAAATAGTTGGACTAAAAAGTTTTAGTCACAAATGACTTGGAACTAAAAAGTTTATCCCATATGTTTTGCCTTTCATTCTCATTTTGAAAAGTATATAAATAAAATGTTTTTGTCTTTACATTTTCATATTTAAAAACATGGACATATGGGATCAACCAATAAAAACAACTTAACCCAAAACAAAATATAAATATTCATGTACTTACACCTAACTACATACTTCCCTAACTTACCTACCTAGTTTTTTACCTACCTACCTACATAAGTAAGTATTTGGCGTAGGTAGGTAATTAGGTCCTATCTAGATAGGTGTTTAGCCTAAATGGATACATAGGTATATAGATACTGGGTTCAACCTACATACCTAAATATTGATTTAAATTGAATTTGGACAAATTCAATTAAATATGCCATGTGGCAACTTTTTATTGCACCACATGTCACGATCTAAACCACCCAAACATAAAAATTAAATGTCTTAGATTATTTCAAAATAATAAATAAAATATTTTAATTATTAAAAGTTGGGACACATGGCAACACATAACTTGTTCCCATTGTTCACCAAAAAAGTTGCATCCTAGTTGCAAGCGACAATACATATATGACAAGTCAAAGGATGAAGGTGTATGTCTTTGATTTTTGCTTTCATCCAAAATTCATTGTTGTTTGCGACTAATGTCAATGTGACTTGTCCAATGCAACTATTAAGATTTTAGTTGCAAATGTCACTTACAACTAAAAATTAGTCACATGGACCAATTGCAAAATGACCATTTTCTACTAGTGATAATAAATGCACCAACTCAAACCCATCCTAGGGTGGTACCACTAGGAATCACCTCAATTAATGGTTCATGAACTAAAATTGGTCAAATAATATTCACAAACATTTTCCTTAAATTTTTTCACACTTATGGATTTATTTTTTGTCTTGTTTATCCATTGTATGTCAAATTACATAGTGTTAAGTTTTCATTGAAATAAAAAGGTGAATTTATATTCCTAATTGGCATGGCCTCTTTTGAAATCATGCTTTTAAACTTTTGGGGTGCAAATGCAATAAAATGACCCACACCCAACTCCTTGGTGTTTTGCTTAAAAGTAATGGGTTAGCCAATCAAGGTGATGTGGCAAAATTGGATTGGTTCATCATAGAGAATATTCTTTAAATCATTTTTTACAAGTTTTCAAAAAATTATTTTGACCCAATAAGATTGTGCAATTTACTATTCTTTAGAAAAATATGTAAGTTTTTTCCATAAATATGTCATTTGTTATAAAGCCTTTTAGAAGTCCTTTGTATAGTGAAAACATTGGATACACTACTTTAAAAGTGTTTTTGGGTAGTTTGTACTCATTGAATTCATTTCAAACTTAACCAAATGTGTCCATAATACATTAGAGTCATTTTTGTATAAACCAATTTTTTTAAACATTGATTTGATGTAATAATTAAAAATGTGAAAAATCAAGTAGTGGTTACACTTTGAGTGGGTCCTTTTATTGTGTTTGAACCCAAGGAAATTCATAACTAAATTATATTTGTTAAATTAACTACATAATATAAAAATCAAATAAAGTATGATCAAAGTACATTAGAAATTTCATTACACCAATATGTGTTGGAGTTCATTTTGTATTTTACTAGATTTTAAGTGGACTTCAACAAATTTACCATGGCAAAAGTGACCAACCCCTTAATAAACAAGGACAATTATTATAGACAAATGAATTCACTAATAGTTAAATCATTCATAGATGATCAAATTCATTCATATTTAATTCACTAAATTTGCCTTTTAGTGAACATAGATATGTTATGCTATGAACCTAAAAACCTAAAGTAACCTAAACCATCAATTTGGGGTCCAAGTGTGAAGGTTTAAGCCTTTTCACCTTCATGTTTAAAGAACAAGTCCTTGACCATTGGACCACTATTTTATTAAAAAAAATGGTTTGTCACCACATATTATTATGAACATTTTATTTTTAACCTATGTGTAAGTTGACATAAGTTAAATTACTACATCAATCCTAAGTTAATATAGATTACCCTAGGTGATTCTTAGTTTACCATAGGTTAAGGTTTTATATTATTCTTAAATTATTTTAGGTTATTATACCTTGGGCTATTATTAGTTATTATAAGTTATTTACCCTATGTTGTTTTAGGATATTTTATCCTGACTTATTCTCAATTATTACACCCTTGGCAATTATAACTTATTGTACTGAAAACATTCATGGTTAGGGTACCAATAAAATAAAATTCACAAAAAAAAGGACTACAAAAAATAATTTTAGATTCTTATTACATTTATTACTCCATGACTATAATGGGTTGGTGTATGACTTTAATTATAATGATGCCATGTTAATCTAGTAAAAAATCCGATAATAGATTGGATACAACATAGATGTACTTTTGAGCTCTTTTAAATAATTTGAATCCTTGTCTTAAAGAAATATAAAATTATATATATATATGGCAATGTTCACATAATGCATTTGATTAAATAGTATATGATATAAGAATTTTGAAAGCTCCAAAATCCATTATGAAAAGGTTGTAAGGAAAATGATTTTTTTTCGCCATTTGCTTGATTTTCTAGGTTCACTAGGTTAAAAAAATTGTGGTCCCAAGTATTGACAACATGTGTAGGAAATAATCGTACAAGAAAACATGTCAAGTTGTTTACAAAAACTTATGTATTCATTATTTACATTTATGGTTTTTTACCAAAATATTGATGCATCATTACATACACAAGTGAAAAATCACCACCACCATGAAAATTAACATAATTTGAATTATCCAATATTTTGAACTTAAATTTATTCCATATAAATTTTGTGTTTGGAAGATAGCAAAATAAAAAGAGTCTTTCAATCTTATGTCCAAAAAGTAATACCCTAACCAAGAATGTCCTTGAAATTAAGTTATTCTAAACGGTTATTTTCAACCTTACAAATTAATCCACTCTAAGTTATTATAGGTTATTTTATTTTGGATTATTTAGAATTATACTATTTTAGGCTATTTTGAATTATTTTTATCTAGGTTATTCTTGTCTATTTTAGGTTATTTCACATTAGGATATTTTAGGTCATTCTACCTTAGGTTATTTTCTATTATTATAAGTTATTCCACCTTAGGCTACTTTAGGCTATATATCCTAAGTTATTCCCCAATATTATAGGTTTAGGGTAACCCATGTTATTTTTGGTTATTTTATATTATTCCACCCTAGGTTATTATAGGTTATTTTACCCTATATTATTTTCAATTATCATAAGGTATATCTTATAATTACATAACTTTAGGCAAGGTGAAATGATTAGGGTGAGGTGAACTTATTTCATTTTTAAAATCTCATAATGATTTAGGTTATTGAACCACACACCCACCCCATTTTTGGACTAGTGCACCTAAGTGCACGTATCCCATTTTCATGGTCAATTAATTGAAAAGGACAATTACATTCTAAACCTTGAATATGTGAACATAATGGAAGATTTCATTACTCTTTTACAATAATGTAAGGATCACAATAGGCTTTGATGTTTATTTAGAATATGCCTAAAAGCCTTTTGAAATTTCAATGTTTAAAAAAAAATAAACAACATAAAATACATTTTCCAATGAAAATTCAGGGAAGAAACACACAACACTAAAATGTGTCTTTCATTATTAGGGCAATTTGCGACTATGTCCTAATTCAAATCATGTAGTCATATATGTTTTTAGTCATGTATCATTATTTATCATTACAACTACAATGCACCTACATGATTATATATGTATTATGTATAATGAAATAACCTATTAATTTAAATACCCAAGGAAAATTACAATAATCCCTATCATTTTTTAAATGGAAATAAAAAATTTCAACAGATTTTTCCTTGTCCTAACAATAGGAAATTTTTTAATTGTTAAAAATTTCTCATTTTATAGTGGCAACTAGATTAATTTACTTGAAAATACTATAGATAAATTCAACAAAATTTAATTCCATCAACATATTTTTCAACCCATATTTTGATCTATTTAAAATTTTAAACCATTTATAATGTTTTTAAAATGTAATAAATAGGTCGCATCTATGAGTGGTGAAAAATGGCATTGGAAACTATCCACCAATTGGTATAAAATGCTCGAGGTCACAATGGAAAATGGGATTGGGAACTATCCACCAATGGGTATCCATTACCTAAGGTCACATTAACCCTAATTTTTTAATTTTTATGTTATGGCATATCTCAAAAAAAATAATGGTTCAGTTTTTATTCAAGAACTATATCAACGGGTTAATGATATCATAAAAAATGTTGTGGAAAAATTGAACAACTCATTACATTTTGCTTCACCCAAACACTCACACTTGAGGAGAAGGAATATGGGGTATTCTTGTCTAAGTGCCATGACTCGGACCTTATGATCATGTCAACCACAACACAATTGGAAGGAGCAAAGAAACAATAGTGTATATTGCAAGGCTTTTTTGTAAACAAGAATTTCAATAAGCATGTTTTTTCTAACCTTCAACTAATTGAAAACCTTGCAATGTGGACAATGGAACCAATGATGTTGGTTGTGAACTTGTGCCCCATTTGCAAGTGTATTTTCTAGTATTTAAACATCCTTTGTTACTCAATGTGGTTGTATGTGCCATATGTGGTGCATGGGGTTCTAGTTGTAGTTCTTTGGAAAATGTGCCAATGAAAAATGTGACCCTCTATTTGCCCCAATGTTGTGTATGAATGTTGGGTTAAAGATGTTTTGCTTTTGAACCACCATTAGTTATATTGTAGCTTCATGCTTGGGGAAAAGGTACAATTTCATGTTGAATTTTCCTTCATTGAAATTAGTTTGGAATGTGCAAGCATCTTCAATGTCTTTTTTGAGGCTTGCAATTTTATAGATTATAGTTGCAACATATTTGCATGTCTTTTCTAGAAGTGGATCAAGGTAATCCAATGGCTAATACAGTCTTTAAGCTTACATCCATGGTGCTTGGTGGTTTTGACGATACCTTTAAAATGAGGATGTCAAAATGGAAGATTTTGCATGTCTTGCCATCTCCTACAAGATTAAATGAATTCATAATAGTAAAGAGTATGGACTAAGGGAGAATTATGAAGAAGAGGAGTTTATTTATCACAATAAGATTTTATCCAGCTAGTGTACCTTGTTTTTGATACATTGTAACTACTATTGTTACTAATTTTTGTCACAAATGTGATAAGGGGACACATGGTCAATAGCTAAAGATTTTTCATAGATTTTCATTACATTATATGAACCTTTGATGGATAATATGCACATGTGTACATGATAATTTTAATCATGATAGTGGTTTGATGCATTGTTTAGATTTTGGGCTTTCTTAGAAGGCACAAGAGTGATTATAAAAGCCCATGTGTGATTCTACTATGGTTCCTAGGTTGTGTGGTAACCAACCTAAACTCTATTATTCTACCATGGTTACTATGGTTCCTATGGTCCCTAGGTTGTGTGGTTCCTAGGTTCAAAGGTTGAAGAGAATAGTAGTAGTAGAATCTAACCAAGAAATTTGAAATACGGGTTACT
>Ga0116230_10003641_pt1 | contig 15071 bp, 17 predicted proteins | sample S1TSphfallax_3_FD_88678 | JGI IMG/M metagenome (GOLD analysis project Ga0116230, IMG submission 88678) | Host-associated microbial communities from peat moss isolated from Minnesota, USA - S1T2_Fd - Sphagnum fallax MG | ecosystem: Host-associated > Plants > Peat moss > Unclassified | place... | reverse complement strand
CGTTGACACCATGCTTGGGCTGGAAGTCGGCACCGAATTCCATGAAGCGGTTATTGGTGAAGATGTCCGTCCAGTCATACGCCTGGGCGTGCAGCAGCTCGGCGACTTTGAGCATTTCCGGATCACCGGTGCGGTTGTAGACCCAGAAGGCGGTGTCGATCATGTCGCCGGCCCGGGATTTACCCCAATCCTTCAGATGCCGCTTCGGCAGGGTTGCGACGAGGTAATGGATGTACTTCCGCAGCATCGGCACAACCCGCGGATCACCGGTTGCGTCGGCGTATTGCCGCAGCGCGTAGGTCATCACCATCCGCGGCCACCAGTCGTCGTTGGTGGTCGGACCGAACGATCCATCAGACCGCTGGCTGTTGATCGACCAGTCAATCCACTTTTGCGCTTTTCGCTTGAGCGCGGCATCGTCCAGCGTGTACGCCAGCGCGACCAGTCCCTTCACGTAGTAAGGACCTTTCTCCCAGTTGTCGGCATTCTTGCCGGTGCCTCCGAGCCACCCGCTGTCGGGACCGAGCTGCGGAATCACCTGCTCGGCATGACCGGTCAACCCATCTCGCTGCAATCGCAATTGCGTTAGCAGCCAGCCCGCCGGGCGAACCTCTCCCAGCGGCAGCGGGATCATCGGCGTGGACAGCAGCGGATCGCGATTGGGCACTGCCGAGCCATCTCCCGCCAGGGCTGCAGCGCAGGTTAGAGCGGTTGCCGTCATGAAAAGAAGAATTTGCTTTTGATAAAAAAAGGTCATCGGCATCTCATCGTTGTCTAACCCGTCCTTTTTCCGATTTCGCTTAGCATGTGCCCGAGTTTCTCCAGGAGCAAATCGATTTCCGCTTCGGTTACACTCAAGCTCGGTCGCAGTCGGATGCTGTTGCTGCCCGCACCCAGCATCAGCAGCGCATAGTTGTCCAGTGCCAGATCGAGCAACTCTGATTTCTTCAGTGGGGGCCGCACGCTGAATCCCTGATACAGCCCCATGCCGCGGGGATTATAGATCGGAGAATTCGGCCGCGCTGCAAGCTTTTCCAAACCCGCGCGCAATCGTGCCGCCTTGGCCGGCACCTGCTCGATCAGCGTTTCCCGCCGGACGATTTTCATCTCCTGCACAAACCGCACCATGTCCACCAGCGACCCGCCCCAGGTGCTGTCCAGCACACCCAGATCGTCCATCGGGTAGAGCATGTAGACCACCCCGTTGCCCAGCTTTTTCGCCGAAGCGATCGCCTGCGGCGGGTGCGGCAGGTCAAACTGATCCACCGCCCAGAACGTCCCGGTCTGCCCGCCCGCCGTCTGCACCTCATCAAAACCGAGACTCACTTCAAACCGATAGGCAAGCTCGCTAAGCTGCTGAAAGAAGCGCGTCTGTGCCATGCGGTGCCCGCCTGCGCCCTGGAGCGGTTCGACGATAATGCCCGCCACTTCGTTCCGCACCAGCTCCAACGCCCTTTCGACGGCTGCCAGCGTGTCGTCGGTTCGCCGGTCATTCTCCTGCTGGGATCTGGAATTGTCGGTGTAGGGAAACGGGATCTTGATATTGCCGGTGATGAAGCCGTGGAAGTCCTTGGTGAGCACCGGATCATGCGCCAGCTGCGTGATGTTAAGCGCGAAAATGGTCCGCCCGTGAAACGCCTCCTCGAAATAAATGAACCGCCCGGCCCCCGGTGGTTTTCCGCTGCGTGCCAGCTTCTGGTGATGAAGGTTGATGAAATACTTCATCATGTTCTCCACCGCCTCGGCCCCGGAGTTGACCGCGTACACCTCCAGCCGCGGATCGCGCATGCAACGCGGGGCAAGCTCATGCAGCAGCCGGTAATATTCCAAACATTGCGGCGTGAGAAAATCTGGATTGGCAATCTTGTTGTTCGCCGCGATCACCAGCTGGCGCAGATACTCCGGTTCGCTCAGCCCCGGATGATTGTGGCTGATCAGCTTCGACCCGTAATACCCCGCCCAGTCAAAAATCTCCCGCCCCTCCAGCGTCACCAGCCACGGACCATGGCACTTCTCCAGATCCAGCACGAACGGATACGGTTCGGCGACAACATATCGCCCCAACTCAGCAAGCATCCTCTGCGAAAAAGTTGGCGCGTGTTCAGGCATATCCACGATGATACGACGCGCGACATCCCGAGCGAAAGCCTCCGAAAATGATCTCAAAAGCCGATGGCAGCTGCCCATGTGGGTTCGATGGCTGGATTGCGGGTGCCTTTCCGCATCTCCAGCCAATAATTTTCGAGCGGAGTGAATGAAGGTCAAAGGGGTGCGAAGTGTGTGCCGGATTGGGGGGAAAGAAAGGTTCTTGGCGTCAGGATGAGATCTTGGAAGTCCACTTGGCAATGCTGGGCGATGTCCAACGGAGAGGACGAGACACGGTGAGGTTAGAACTTTTCGTTCAAGCCGTCGTCGAGATGAGAAGTGGAACAGGAGATCAGAAGACCGCAGTGGAGGCGTTTGAACTTCTACGCTTCTTGTCTTTCACCTGATCTACTGTTTTTCTGCTCCACTGCTCTGTTTTTGGTTTACCAAAAACGGAGAGAGGGGGATTCGAACCCCCGGTACGGGTGTTAACCCGTACAACGGTTTAGCAAACCGTCAAAACCGCGTTCCCGATACCGAAAACGCGGTTAGGGCCGTCCGCCTTTTGTGTCTCAGGAGCTATCAGGCGTTGTGTCCGATGTTGTGTCATCGCCAAATTATACTAGGGAAGCGATGAAAAATGAAGAGACGCGACTTCGTCGCGTCGGGCACCCTGTGGGTGCCCCGATGAAAATCTCCGATTTTCGAGGTGACGAGACGACGAGACGACGGAAAGGTCAGGCTCGGCCTTTGTTCCGCAAAATCGCAATGCCGTTTCGGAGGTACTCTGCCAAGGGTGCCTTTCCGCTGATGTAGCCGACACCAAGCGATTCACCGCGTTCTCTCATATCCTGCAAAAATCTCTCGAAGTCAGTGCCGTTATCGCCACGACCAAGGATCATGACCGCAAGCAGTGTGGCCCGCCCCTCATGGTCAAGCAATTCAATAGCTTGGTTCAGGCCGAATTCTTCGTCGGTCAGCCCAGCCATTTCTTGCCCAACCAAGGCAAGATGTACCTTATCAGCCAAGGTTGCGATTCGTTCGATTTCTGCCACCAACGACGGATCGATTCTCTTCGGCATGCTCACTCCTTCTCCACCGACAGTACCACGATTCGCGCGGACACGCCACTTGGTTACCAAGGGATACCGGCTTCTAGGCAACCTTTTGAGCACCATGATCGCATTGATAGAAGAGTTGCAATCGTTAATATGCAAATTTGCGATTCGATTAAATGCAAATTTGCTTGACTTAATCAATATTGATGTTAATGTTCGTGGAGTCTTCACCAAAGGAGCTTCTGATGAGTACCAACAAACTGTCGATTCCCGCCGATGCAGGAAAAATGCTATCTCGTCTCCGCGCGGGGACCAAGCTGAAGCAGGGCGACATAGCTGCCGCACTCGCCATTGACGTAAGCCGCGTTTCAAGGGTCGAGAAAGGCGAATTCCAACCAGCCGAAGCCGAAATCGAATTGTGGCTAAAGACATTGGATAGTGCGGATGCCACGGCGTACCTGGAATTCTTGCGGAGCGAGTGGAAAGTGTTAGTTCGCCCGGATTTTTGGCACCCGAATCGTGACGCCCTTGCTCTCGCGGATTTAACGATTTCCCAGATTGACGATTTCACAAAAAGCGAAGCTCCATCGCACCTGCTCGCTCAATTCAACCTTCTGCGTACATCTCTGCAGGACTCGACAGACTACCTCGTATCGACTGATCACAATGTCACATGGGTTGGGGATCTTGCGGTTGGAAAATCGACCAGCCTTTGCGTAGCGACCGGTTTGGTCATGGAAGGGAAGTCAGAGGCAATTGGAGGTAGTGGCAAGAATGTCGTCCTAGAGACTGGCCCAGGCGGCATAACGCTTTGTGAAGTCAGACTCAGGCAGGTGCCGGGGACTCGATACGGTATTTTGGTTCAGCCGCAGTCCCAAGAGGAGGTATTTTCATTGGTAAGCGATCTCTGCGCTGGGATTTTCGAGAGAGTACATTCCACACAGCGTGAATCTGGTGACAAAGGAGTCCCCCAAGAAATCGGGCGTGCGCTCCGAGCGATGGCCAAACTTGGACGCACCACGATTAAGAATCCTGATGGAAAGACAATCCGGGTCGACCGCGCCAACGACCTGGCCAAGACCTTATCGACCGAGGAACAGCTCCGGGCCGAGTTCCTTACGAGGATGAAACTCGATTCCCGCGTCCGAACAGAAATGTGGCACGAAACGGATGACAGAGAAGATGGATTAAGGTGGCTCCAGAAGCAGTTCGCCCTAACCAACAATGGGCGAATTGATGATGTTCCCTTTCCACGTCGGATCGATCTTCATGTCCCGGATACCCTCCTCCGCAAGGATGGCCTTGAAATCACCGCTATCGACACGAAGGGGGTGGATGGAACGGCTATTCGCCCAGACGTGCGTCAATATATCGATGACCCTCGGACAATAACGGTCCTCTGTTCACGGTTTGGCACCGCTCCTGATGTGTCGATTAAGCTACTAATCGAACACCTTGCAAAGACCGGTTCTGATCGTGCATTGGGTGAGCGGGTTTTGCTGCTAGTTCTAGCCCACGGTGCAGAAGCCCTCACATCCAAAAATGACGACGATGGAAGCTTGGTCGAGACTGCAGAGGAAGGTTACGGCATCAAACTGGAAAAGGTAAAAGATCAGCTCTCCGAACTCACCGGCAGCGAAATCGAAATTGCGTTTTTCAACGCCTCAAACGAACCGCCAGCCAATGTGATCGGTCCAATTCTCAAGAAGCTTGACACCCTTCGCGATGGGCATAACAAACGGATATCCGAAATCGGTGAAATGGTCGAACGGCTGATCCGTGAACACGAATCGACCGCCGTGTTGAATGCAAATCAAGAAGTGCGGCGTCGCCTGACTATTTTCCTGTCTCAGCATGACAGGTTAGCTCCGAAAGTGAGAGAGCCATTCCAACCCGCGTTGGATGCTATTGGGTCGTTACACCAGCGCACGGTTTGGGCCAGCGCCCGTCGCCGAGGGTCTTGGTACAATCTTGACGTTTACCACTACCTCGGCTCTGGAGCTTCTGCTGATGCTGATGCAAGATCGGAAAAGGCGATGAGGGATTTAATATCACTGTTTGAGCATCTACTCAGGGACGAAAAGCTGGCCATCGCACATGATTATATCGCGGAGCTTCGGCGAAACTGTGATCTGTGGCATGATCGCTTTCTATCGGAAGTCGGTTCCGCAGGCCGCGAACTGTACCGCAGTGCCCTGTACCCGACGACCGCCATTTGGACCGAGTGTGAAGATTTGTACGGTTACGGTAGCGGCTTCCGTGACGATGTGGTGCGTAAGCTTCGAAATTGGTTTACGTCCGCTAGTGGCATGGAGGTCGTGAATCACATAAACGCGCGAATAGAGCGTGAATGGCAAGACCAGATGATTTCTAAGTTACGGGAACTGGTGGGTTAAATTATCGTGGATTCCGCACCTGAAAGGGCAACAAACCCCCGTCCTGCTCCATTGACGACATTTGTCCCCGATAAGCGGCATCTCGGAAAGGGTTACCAATGAACGAAACGTCTAAACCGGAAGTGTTTATCATCGAATCCCTCGGACTCGATGATGAAGATCAAGATTTAATGGAGGGCCAGAGAATCCGTGACATGCTCAAAATGAGCAACAAGAAGGTGAAATACTTCTATATCCGAACGAGGATCGAGCTTGAGCTTGTCATGAAGGAATTCAAGTCGTCAAACTATCGGTATCTGCACATCTCCTGTCATGGCGGAAAGAAGAAGGGGAAGATGGGTTTGTGGACAACCATCGACCATCTCGATTTTCAGACGCTTGGGAAAATCCTCAATCCATACTTAGATAGACGTAGAGTATTTGTGTCCGCTTGCGAAGCAGCAACAATGAGCTTAGCTGCAACATTGATGACGACGACCAAATGCTATTCCGTGATGGGGCCGTACAATAAAACACTGTTCCGAGACGCACCGATATTTTGGACCTCTTTCTATCACGCCATGTTCAGCGTGAACAACGAATCGATGGTGAAAGAAGACATAATCAAAATCGGAACGGATGCTTCGCGACTGTTCCAGCAACGTATAAGACTGTTCACTCGTTTAGATGGCACCATACGACCACATGATTTGCGCTAGCCCGAATCCCTGGCCGCATCTTCCGCCTTGGCCCGGTCGTACAGGAACTTCACCATCTCCCGGGTCACACCCCCAGCATTTCCGCCAGCCGCCGAGTCGCATCGTCAATGATCTGCGCCCGCAGCACGTCGGACAGTCGCTCCGATGTTTCAACATCAATCCCCACCGGCTCGTCCGGCTCCGCTGACAGATCGAACACCACGGTCACCGGCACCGCTGCCGAATGTGGCACCGGCATAATCTCGCAAACGGGAATGGGTATTCCGGAACATTCGCCGCCAACCCGGCTTTTCAATAGCGTCGTGGCCGATCAATGGACCAACCGGCAAGTATTCCAAAATGGTCCCTTCGGAATATATCGTGCGAATAGAAATCGGCGGACGAATAGGTTAGCGTGCGTTCCATTTTTGTGACTAGAGGCTGGGCACCGGCTTCCCATAGTTGGCGGTAAGCCAATTGTAGAACCGCGGCGTCGATCGATAATAGCAGCTAACGCTCGCGGCACCAGGTCCATGAGTAACGATATGGGACATTAACGAGGTCTCGAAGCTTGCATGCGTCGCATGAGCAGGCATATCGCCCTTGAGATTGGCAATCACGATTTCGGGGTTCCAATCAGTGTGAAGCCAACCGCTCTCAATCAGCCCATCACCCATCAAAGGACTATGAACAATTGCGACGAACAGTCCTCCAAGGGCAAACACCGCATTCCTAATCGTCGCCTCTCGTTTGTTCTCCCAACGATCGTGTTTGAGCTTGTTATTATGCCTGCCACCAAGGTATGGGCTCATACTGATCCTTGTCGAAGAGAGTAACTGCACCCCACGCCTCGAACGGCATGAACTTGTGCCCACCATCGGACCACACGACCAACCAGCTTTTGGCCACCCGATTGCCGAACTTCACGAAGTAGTCTTGAATATTTGCCTTCGAAGTGCTTTTGCGTAACGCTCTCAGTTGAAGCTTCCATAAAGAGTCAAGTTGTGTTGCCGCTTCAAGAATAATTGACGCCAGAGCTGGTGACCATACCGACAGGTGCGGAGACTCCAATGGAATCGCCCCAAGAAAATCCTCCAGCTGCCGCTCGGTCCGGTTGTACGCGGCGATGATGCTTTGGTATGGGACATCCATCAGTTCAGTTTAAGACGGGGCAACGGAGCGGGCAATGAGACGGGGTCGAAAATGAATGAAGAAGCGGTGAATCCGCCGATATTAATGTGGATCGCAACCCTTCAGGCCACACCTTTCAACATTCGCGATGATCGTCAGTCCACCGAATGGCGAAGTTGGATTTAGCGGCCCGCGACGTTACGCTGTAAGCGAGCTATGCTTCCAATGTGGATTTCCTGAAATGGACACCGTCGATCAATTTTCCGACACATCTTTGCACATGAAGAAGGCATCAAAATCGCTGGCTGCACCTGCTGGACTAAAATACGCGCACCCGAAGGTCATGCTTATCGATTGTTCGGCGGAGATGGCACGGTATCTAACAAATCTTGGATATAACGTCACAGTCGGCAGCTTTGGGAAACAATACAAAGTACCGAAGGATGGAGGGTGGCGACCAGCGTTGTCGATCGGAGTGTCTCTTCAAGGATTGACCGAGCAAGAGATAGTCATCATTGACCTCAGAACCACCCCAATCGGAACTGCTCCGCCCATCGAATCGGTTGGCGTTCGGGAAAATGAACTCTGGATTCAGTGTACCTCGGGGACGATTGATCCCCGCCCGCGCATTATGTCGGCATATCACGAATACTTTGACCGCATCCTCGATCACGGCGGACAATTTATCATATTCGCATCATCGCGCAGCTCTGAGGAATTCGCGCCGGGTCGAATCAGGTATCCGGGAGATCTGGAGTTCAGTGGGGAGGCGTTTCGCATCGATAACTGGGCGTTCCTAAGTACGCTCGACGCGGAGCGCTTTACGATTCAATTCGATCATGGGACTGAAATGCGGGCCGCAGACGAAAACTTACTTACATTACTGCTTTCCCGAAGCATTGCAGGTGCCTCATTCAATTGCAAGTTTTCGCCTAGGTACACGACGCAAGACCAAGCATGGCTGCCACTACTCAGAAGTAAATTCCATGAAACTGTTGCCGGGTTGCTACTCTTTGAGAAAAGTCGAGGTGGTGTTCTGTTACTGCCTGACCTGAGTGATGAGCCAACAATCGTGGCTGCACTGTTGAAGAATATACTGCCGAACATTAACGCGTCGCTGTTTCCAGGAATCGAAGGCGCGAGTTGGGTTCATCGTGCGCGATATGAATTACCGAGCGTTTTGTCGCTCACTTCAGAAATCGCGGAGGTCAAACAGTCTGCAGCGAAAAAGGTGAAGGAGTTGACCGCCAAGATCGCAGCGGAACGTGAGCAATATAGGGACTCGTACACTCTATTACGAGGAACCGGTCGCGAACTCGTCGAAGCGGTCATCCGCACATTACGACAGCTTGGATTCGAGCAAGTGGTGGATGTTGACTTTTCTGAATCAGATACACCTGGCGGTAAACGGGAAGATATTCAGATCGCGGATCGAAGCCCAGTTCTTATCGTTGATGTCAAGGGGGTTCACGGGCATCCAGAAGACGCGGAGTCGACGCAGTCTGAAAAGCACGCGACAATGCGTATGCGGGAGTGGCAGAGAACGGATGTTCAGCCGCTGACAATAATTAATCATCAACGGCACCTGCCTCCCGGTGACCGCGACCAGCAAGCTTATCGAACTGAGATCGTGGGCAACGCACTACACACCCAACTTGGTCTCATGACGACTTGGGACCTTTGGAAGATCGCTCGAAATGCAGAACGTCTGGCTTGGCCGAAGCTAGCAACTATGGACATCTTCTACCAGACTGGGCGGATTGACGTCGTCCCAAGCCACTACAAGGTAATTGGGTGCATCGTTGAGGTTTGGAAAATCGCTTTCGGAGTGGTTTCTGACCGTGACGTCGCCATTGGTATGACGCTGTCTGTGGAGGTCGGCGACAGCTTCGAAGAATTCGAGGTGGTCAGCCTCCGTGTTGAGAATAAGGAGGTTGTCGTTGCTCCAGCTGGCAGTAACTGCGGAGTTGGATTTGCCGAAGCAACGACAAAACTACGCGGAGGCGAGAGAGTGTTCGTCGTTCAGTCAGTGGCGAAAGCATTAAGTTCTTAGCTACCAAAGCCGATAAAGGCGATTGAGTAGGGTTGGGAGGGAAATCTTACAGGCCATTGGTAGCGCAGTCGGTTGAGGGTATTGCATCTGATCCGTTCTGACTCCTCGCGTTCCGATGTATCTTTCCTGCGAGCCACGAGAAGCGACTCTTTACGATTTAGCCTTTGCCACTTCGTATTTTGTCGGCGAGGCTATGCTGGCAGATCGCCATACCTGATATGCAGCCTGCATCTCGGGGCTCGCATTTTCAATCACTTGGTCAGAAGCCTGCCATCCGGCAGTTCGGAATTCGCGGGCCTTCTTCCAAACCGCCTGATCTCCCATGGCATACCGGTCACCCAGGTCAACAATCGCCTGCTCTGCTTTTGCCACTTCGCTATTGATCAGCGATTTGGAATGGACTTTCCCTTCGCGGAAATTGATCATTAAGATCGTAGCATCCGTCGCAGAATTTCCCCAGGTCGATGATCCCCAAGTTGAAGCGGTTTCTGCAATCGTTGTTGTCGATTTCCCGAGAACTGTCTCCACTTGCTCCTTGGTCATTCCAATGGAGATCTTGTCGTAATCGTCGCTTGAGAAAGCTCCCGAGTGGGTGCCAGTTCCAGCAGAGCCAGCAGAGTTGGGCGAAACGACTATCAAGATTGGAATCAGGATAATCATGAGAAGGATAAAGGCACCACCGCCGATCAGGATCAGTTGCTTCCGTTTCTTCCCGCCTCCATTGTAAAAATGCCAGAGCAGTTTGCACCGCCGATCCTCCGGGCCGCTGGCCTTTGAAAGCACGCTGTGCCTGTTCAGTGGCGGCATCCCCGATTCCCTTGATCTTTGGGACTGCCGAATCAGCCATCTCCCTGGCTTTCCTGCCGGCGACGTTGCTGAATTGCTTCGCACCGGAGATGAACTGGTCGAGCCGCTCCCCGGCCGATCCCTTTCCGACGGTGGAACCGGTCTGACCTGGTTGGTTCGATTGCTTGTCTTCGTTCATGTTTCTGCCTTTCTGGGGGTTTCCCCGTTGTAAAATGCTAGTTATACCATGCACAACAAGTGCTAGGTATACCCTGTAGAGCTATAGCTAGCGGAAGCGGATGCTTCCGTTCGTGCGTCACGCTGATTCAATCACGATTGTCGCCGCTGCCGTACGCCAGCTCCGCAAGAAGCGGGGTTGGTCTCAGGAGGAATTGGGTGCCAAGGCCAATCTGCACCGGACGTACATCGGTGCCATTGAACGCTGCGAAGAGAACCTGACCCTTCGCACGCTGGATAAGCTGGCTGCGGCGCTGAAGGTAAGCCCGGTCGATCTGTTGCGGCAGCAGTAGTCATCTGATGAAGAATGCCTCATGCTCCGGGTCGATCACGACGCCTTGGCTCGGGATTTCGCCGGTCTGGGAGAAGTGGTCATTGATAGCAGTCTTGCTCAGGAATTCCCTGGTCACAACCGCCTGGGGCAGCGTGGCCCTGGCCCAATCGAGAACCGCAGCCCGGTCTTGGATGCGAAGTTTCAATCCGACCCGGCGAAAACCCACCGTGCCGGCCGGCAGGCTGACCGACTTACGCCTCCCACGCTGGGTGGCCAGATCCTGCACAACCCAATCCTGCAATTGACGCCCGAACAGATACATCAACTGGGCTTCTTCTCTTTCGGCACGCCTTTGTTCCTTTGCTGCCCAGGTCCGCACCCTGTCACCATATGCACGGGCTTCAATGACACGCCGCACCAGCCAGTTGGCCCGCTCGGCGCTGTCGATGCAGAACGCTGGCTGGGCAGGATCTTCGATCTCGTGCAACTGCGGCGGGAGCGTTTCTGGCTCGAAAATGTTAGTTTCCATGACAAACTCCCTCATTCTGGGGTGGAATTAGAATTTCTGGTTTGTCGGCGCACAATTTCCCGGCGTCGGCCCGGTCATCCGGCGGCCAGTAAAATGACACTGGCCCGGCCGGGAAGATCAGCGATTCAAAAGACATCGCCGGCTGGTGGTAATGGTCTTCCCGCGAAACACCGTCTTGGCATGAACCGACGAATGCCTGGCTGCCGGGCCTGTTCAGCTTGTGCAAGTCAATCGGCCACTTTCCCCGAAGGCCCATCCACATGGCGTGAGCCGACATAACAGCGTCCAACGCACCGTCGCGCATCACCGCAGGCAATGTAATCCCCAACCAATCACCCACGATTTCGATTCGTTCTTCCAACGGATGCCAGATGGTGGACCGATTGACATGGAAATAGCACTCCCGCGAATTCGTCTCGGTCGCCGGAAGGCCCGGCCAGCGGGTGCGGAGGGCGCACAACATCGCAATCGCCGACAGCGAATGATCTGTGCCTTGGAACGGACCCCAATAGAACGGAAACTCGTCGTATTCAGACTGGCGATGGAACGGGGCCTCGACGATCCAGTAATCAGCCGCCCTCCATCCTTCCCGGCCCGTGCTGAGGGCGAGGGTCGCGTGAGCGCCGATCCCAAGCGGCCTTGGCTTCTCGACAAGGTAACCCATCATCTCGTGGAGATTCCAAAACTCGGCAACCTCGCAACCGAGAACCACATCACCGTCAACCCGCAGGCTGGCAAGCTGCAGTTTCTCTTCCTTTTCGCAGTAACCGAGAACGATTCCTCGTGGGGAAACAAGATCGGGTTTACATTGGTTCATCATTGTGAAGTTCCTTTCGACGTTTATGACTCAGCAGTGCAAGGGTTTTAGACGTGGGCTCTGGCCAGCCGTTCGGTGCCACCGGCGGCGATGCTTTCAAACACTGGGTCCAGCAGCAGGAACGCCTCCCAACGAGGGACCGAAAGCATTCCTGCTGCCATATCAATGATGCGTGCTTCGATCTCATCGCGTCGGGTGCCTTTCCAGAGGTGGTCGGCGGCCATAACCAGCAATTGCTCTAACGAAAGCGAATCGTTCACGATTGACCCATGCGTTCGACAGGCACGGGCAATTGCGATTGAAACGCCGTTGGCAATCAGAAGGGCTTCACCGGCAGCCTCATGCCGATTGCCCGGCCCCTCCAGTTCTTCCGGGTAAAGAATCTTGCCGGCGTCATGGAGTGCCGCGCCCACCATGACCAATACCGAGTCATGTGGAACACCGAGATTCACCATCGAATCGCTGAGCATCCACGCAACTTCGGCGACAATCTCGCAGTGGCGGATTAGGAGAGGCGGGCCATCCAGCGATTTCAGAAGATTTAACGCGGCTGGAACTGAAGCCGGGTGATGGGTTGGCATGGGACACCATAGAGATGATTGAAACGACGGTGGCAACTGCATCAGTATTCGTCCGGCAGCAGCACGCAGGTGGATTCCCGCTTCCCACCGTCGCTTGTCGCTTCGGTGATGACATAAATTTTGGTGCCGTCCTTGAGCAGATAAGCGGAGAGAATCCGCGACCCGTTTTTCAACGCCGCCTCGTTGGCCGCCTGGTCCTCCCGGTCCAGCATGCCCCAATCACCGATCTGGTGCCGGGAAAGGAAATCGACAGGTGCTTCACCGGTTTTCGCCATGGCCTCCAGCACACCTGGCGTTGCAACGACCTGGCCCAGGTCGAGCGAAAACATCGCCGGGAGAATGGTGTAGTTCTCCGTATCCGGCGGCTCGATGATTGTTCGATCTCCGGCGGGCGATTGAACTTCGTATGCCCATCCCTCCTTGCCACGGTCCAGAGCCCTTATCACCCGATATTCGACGCCGGTGTTGTTGCTGCACAAAATGGTGCGATTGTTCATGCTGCTCCTTAACGAAAAAAGACCCCGATGATCGGGGTCGGCATTGCCTGTTTTGTGTTGATGCCTGCTGCTCTGGCAAACTGTGACATTATTGTTGTCGGGCCTTGCGGGTTCGCTTCGCAGCCGCTGCGTTGGTGATCCACGCGGGCCAATCGGTCACGTCGATTTCAACGAAGTCCGCCTCCAATTTCTTTTCAACCTTCTTCTTCGCGGCGTCGGTTAGAGCGTAGGTGTAATGCTTGGCATCGAAGCTGGCTTTCAGTTGATCGTTGTACGTATTGGCGAAGGTGTAGGTGGTGTCTGTGATCAACAACCAGCACTCCGCCTTGCATTTCTGGAACTCGGGCACGTCACGCCGATAAACCCGTAGCGCCGGGATCGGCGGGCCAGAATAGATGGATGGTGCTTTTGGCTCCCGAGTCTTGGCTCGAATTGCGGGCGTCAGTTTGGATTTTCTGCTGCGTCGGGTCTTTGTAACTGTGGTCATTGGCTCTCCTAAAAGGGGTTGAAAAAGGTGCGGTCACGGCGACGAAGGTCGGTTCACGGATGCTTACATCTGGTGGTGTTCAAGGATTTCGCGTGCGGTTTGTTCATCCACATCGTCCGGTCGGGCCATGACGATGTAGGCGTTGATCTTGTGGTGGTCGCATTCCTCAGGGCTGAAACCACCGGACCAATCCTTGAAATCCGCCAGCAATCGATCTATCAGTTCTTGTGCGTGTTCCATCTGTTCTCCGGGTTCGATGTTGTTCAGTGGAAACGCGGTCGGCACCTGGTGCCGATCCGCATCATCAAGACTTCCTGTTGCGGCTAATCGAGGACATGAATGTCGAACCCAAGGTCGGCCAGTTGACATGCCGTCATGGCTTCGGTGAGTTGGACAAAGGCAAACGCCGCCCGATTGCCCGTAAGTGCGGCGGTGAACTTTTCATGGATGATTTCGATTCTGAACCGGTCGTTATCATCTCGGGCCACGGTGGCCGTCGCAGGCTCGCCGTCGATTTTCAGGTCAGCAATGAGGGGTGGCGTGCCCAGGTCGAAATCGTTCATCCCGGTGAAATCTGCACGGTCGGCAAGGCTGGCTTCTCGAAATTGGATCATGGGTTGCTCCAGAAGTGTGATGCCGTTGGCACCATGCCGGCGGCTTCTTGTCTGGTGTCGCGATCACGGGGAGGCACAAATATGAGGTGCGGGTTCGGACGCCAGGCATGGCAATTATTTGAATTTGGAAATGCCCGGTCGCACAATTCCTGGAGAATCAGCAACGGTTCCGACCCGGCAACCTCATTGGGGAGGCCGTGGCGCGGATAACTGGCGATGGGAGGCAAAAGGCAGTACAAGAATTGCCGGAAAATACGAAATTCGCCGGAATTTTGTCGTCGTCATGACGCTCCGAAATCTCCAGAATCCATGGGCATCATTGTGAAGCTTTTTACGGCCCTTTCACTGCGGATTGCGGAATGAATGCAGTCGAAATAGAAGAAGCCGTCTCCAAGCTCGCGGATGCGCCCTTCGACGCCGTAACCTTCCCGTACGCATTTCTTGAAGCGTTCGGCAACAAAGAAACCACCATCAAACGGCTTCAAAGCGGGAACACAAACCAATCCGACCTGCCCGGCGGTGTGCTCCAGCGGAACAATATACACATCAAGGTATGCGCTGATGGCGAAGTGGCCGCCACCCTCACCGCGCTGCGACAGAGCGGTGCCACCGCCAAGCAAAAGGCCAAGTTCATCCTGGCCACCGATGGCAAAAACCTTGAAGCTGAAAATCTTGTCGATGGGGAAACGGTTGCCTGCACCTACGCCGACTTTCCTAACCATTTCGGTTTCTTCCTGCCGCTCGCGGGCATCACAACCGTCAAGCAGATCCGCGAAAATGCGTTCGACATTAAAGCCACCGGCCGGCTCAATCGCCTCTACGTCGAATTGCTGAAGAACAACCCAGATT
>Ga0116230_10003638_pt1 | contig 15076 bp, 11 predicted proteins | sample S1TSphfallax_3_FD_88678 | JGI IMG/M metagenome (GOLD analysis project Ga0116230, IMG submission 88678) | Host-associated microbial communities from peat moss isolated from Minnesota, USA - S1T2_Fd - Sphagnum fallax MG | ecosystem: Host-associated > Plants > Peat moss > Unclassified | place... | reverse complement strand
CTATTATATATACTATGTATACACGAATTATTCATGACATATAAAAATTAGAATTTTTACTTTACAACCTGAATGAACACCTACTCTAACTAATTGACATAGGAAATATTGTAAAATTTCATTCCGATTTTATACGATTAATATAACCTATAACACGGAATATATCCACAGATGAAGGATATATCAATTCATGTAATTAGGAATACGTTTAATATATGCTAATAATAATCTATAGGATATATACATGAATTTTGGAGTATAAATAAAATTCTACGTTTTTTCACTCTAGACAGTGGATTAGAATATAAACGTTTTTTATGAGAAGGTCTAAAACCAATTAGTGTAAATAAATTTACAATATAATTATTATAAAATATAAATTTTCTATTCATTGAAATATTCCATCTTTTACAACGGATAGAATTCGAAAGGAGTTTTATAAAAACTAGTTCTATATACAATGGATGTAATGCGACATTCTATAAATGAATATAATTCATCTCAAATAACCATCTCTTTTTCTCGCCAAAATAGCCATTTTATTAAATCATTTATAACTATAAATAATGTAAAAAAATTTACCAATCTGAAAGAAATAATTTTCGGAAAATTTTTCTTCTCTTACTAGGTTTATATTCTCGTCCAATCTGTAAATATATCTACGCATTCGTTTAATTCTTTCTCTCCTCCTATCTTAAAGATTGAGAAAAAAAACTTACATATTAAATTTTTTTTGAAAAAGTTGTTTTCAATACACCCCAGATATCTTCTTTAATGAATTTATAATATTCCATTTATGACGAATGATTAAAACCATAAATTTTTTACATAAAAATTTGAATAATTTTAATATTAATGTATAATTTGTTAGAAAAAATGCATATATTTTTTTACGAAATCGAATTCGTTCGTTAAAAACAAACCCATTTATAGTATTAAAATAATAAATTTTATTTTAATGGTAATATATATAAAAAGTCTATCAAAATATAATATATTTTAATCTTTACTAAAATAGATGATAAACTGTACAAACCAATATCATTTAGAAAATTGTAAAAGAATTAATTAATCTAATTTTGATAAATTTCTCCTGTAGTAAACACGTTGAACCATATAATCATTAGATGTATAAAATCTAAAATCTCGATTCGAATAAATTTATCCAATAATAAATTCTCAAAATTAAAATATTTATGTATAGTATATAAATTATAGAGAGATAATAGATCTAGTTTATTATCGTCTATATAACAAAGATTAGCATAATTTCAAATGCAGAATCTATAGAAATTTATTCACTAATAAACGTGTTAAATCGAAATAACCTTTATCGTTAAAAAAAAGATCTTTTACTAAAATATCTTCCTCTCGAATAAAAAATTTAAATCAATAAAATCTTCATTTATTAATTCAAAAAATTCAATCCTTCATAAGTATTAAAATTTTTATATTAATTGAAATATCTTTAAAATTAAAAATACATCATTTTTCTGACTCTTTCATTCAATAATTTATTCAATAACGTAGGATTTATAAAATCTTCAAAGAAAGTATAATGAATTTTCTTTCAACTACCTTTACGTGTAAAAATTTTTCCTCCAATAGATTTACTCTCATATTTTCCAAATCTTCACGCATATTTTCATCCATTCCAAAATCTGCCAAAACATTTTATTCAGAACTTTATCCAATAAATAATAATTAAATAATAAACTATATTAAATTTGAAATGTTTGGAACTGCTTGGAATAACTTAAAATGTGAATATAAATCTTCTCTCAAATTTATTAAATAATATACCATTCTCTTATATGGATATAAATCAAATATTTGATTTTTATCAGGACTCTAAATCTCCTGAAAAATCCTGCAGCATATTTAGTAGCTCCACCAAACGCCTATAAGTTTTTTTATTCATGGTACTAGTTGACTGTTTTGTAACGCAAACAAAACGAATCATAATTATATTTTAATTTCTCCGAAAAAGTTTTTTTACAAATTTTTCATTGTATAAATTCTTGGTCATTTCCAATTTGGCATATATTCATCAGCAGTTCAGGATATATTTCCTTCAGTAAAAACAATTTGAAATAGGCAATAAATCTTGATCATTTAATTCTCATGCATATGTAAGATTTCTTATAATAGAAAATCTACCAAATTTAGATAATTATGAATCCAGTATTAAGAAAATTTAATCTATCTAAAATTTTTCTATCCTTTCTTTCAATAATTCAAACTTATCACTACAAAAGCATCAAAATAGCATATTTTAATAATTGTGGATAATTTGTCATTGAATATCTACATTTTCGCGAATATATTTTTTAATATTATCTATTCTTCACCTTTATCAATAACGTACCTTTGAAAATAAAATTAGATTCATTCAGAATTCTGTCATTATTTCATCTTCCGTTCATATTCTTCAATCCTATAGAATCTATACAATCCATAGCTTGCTTCAATACAGAAATTGTGTTCCTCTAAATCTTCTCGATCATAAATCTTACCATCAAGATTATTTAGCCAAAATCCATATATTTATTAAAAGCTATAACTTCGGTTTTCCCAGTAAAAGATCAAAAATTCATCAGGATTTATATATTATAATCATTATAATATTGTTCATATACGAATCAATAATATCTGCATTGCACCGGTTAAAATACTCTTAGTCCGTAAACATATTTAAAAAAGATTGTATTCTTTCTGAATATGTCGTTCCAAAGCTTATCGTATATGAACATGAATTGATCCATTAATAATTTGATCTCAATAAATATTCATTCTATTCATTCTAATATTGGTTTATGAAATTTATTTATAACGGAAGTGCAAAATGTTTAAGATCGTAAGCGAAAGAATATTTTTTAATAATTCTTACCAATTAAAATCCATATTTTTAGCATATGTAGCAATAATTTTCTAATTCTTATTAGAATAGGTTCTAAATGTAAATGATTAATCTCTCTAATACAGGATTTTCAAACATATATTTATATTCACCGTCTAATAGAGTTATGGAATATCATTACATAGAACATCCAATGGAACATAGCTGAATTGTTTATTGACTTATCATTTTAATATTTAAAATTTTCTTCCTTTGAATAAGATATTGAAAAATGTTGATGATTTGAACTTGAGAATAATTCTAAGAAAAATTAAATTGTTTAACATAATTAAAAGATCTATATGATAAATCATAATAAAGGTATTTTACGTTTAGATTTTTAAAATCTATAGGATTACGTTTTTAATAATATCAAATTCATCAATGAATAAATTGTCTCCACTGAGTGGAAAAAATCTGGTTCCATTAATACAGGTTTAATCTATTTTGCCGATAATTATAATTCCTTAATTTCGGGAACGTGTAAAAGAAAATGCACTGTTTGTATATAATCTATAATTCCTTGATAAAGTATAGGCACTTTATACTAAAAACCATTAGTTTATTACGATATCCTTATGAGGATAAAATTTTAAAAATTAGTAATATTAGATAAATAACCCAATTATTATATTTACGTGTAATGTAGGTAAATATCATAAAATATTCTACCCCTATTCTTCAACTATATTGCATCAAATCATAATATCAATGTTGTTTTCAGAAAGTGAAAAATTCTTTTCCACACTTTGTCAAAAGGTCTTTAACGAAAACCCTATGACCTTTACAAAATAATCAAGTTGTTTCATTCCTTTTTCACGACCAATAAAAATTGTTCAAATGTTTCTTCCATTCATTTAATACTCAATGCTTGTATTGTTCATGGGAAGTGTAAGAACAGAGGATTAATTTTTGTAATATCATACTTACTACCATACGTTTAGTTTTCTCTCTGGGAGAATACGACGTGTTAAAGGTTTCAATATTCATACATACCAAAAATGGGATGAGTTTTTCTAACTTTTCATATCAAATATCTCTTCTCGATGATATTTAAAAAACCAATTATTTTTTTCAATACTTTTGAATTAAAAACATCTAAATAATTCCTGAATAACTTAATCCAAGACTACTATATTTATGCCATCAATTAAATTCAATCTATTAAACTCCATCTCTGCGGTTCAGAGTTTTCATCCTTATCTGAATTATCATCCACATTTTTACTTTTCAGCAAATCCTTTACTGTATAATCTAACCGAGTAATTTCATCATCATATTTACCATATGCAGATTCAATATGTTCTTTACCAAAACGACTAATTATTTTATTATTAAATATTCTACTTTAATCTTTCCCTTACATGATCTGTGAAGAAATATCACCAATTAATATAATGTTATACTTTTTATCAATTATTGAATTATATATTAAGGAGATCAATATTCTAAACATGAACATCAATTCATCTACTTTCAAGAAGTGGAAAATATCATTATTCTGATCGGATATACCGAAAGCATCTGATCTTGTTCTTTAAATTTAGTACTTTTTTATATCTCTCTATTTGTTTACTCCTATATTCGAAATCAAATCAACATATAATTTTGAGAACAAATAAAAAAATTCTTTTAATTCAATTTTATCTAGAGTTTATTTATTTTCTTGCTAAAAGCTAATTATCGAATATTACTGGATCTTTTATCAAATATCTCCAAACCTATAATTTCCAACTGTTCTGGATCTGCGATGAAAGGTCAAATTTTACCGTCATAACGCATTACATTTGTCTCAACATATACGTTCTATAACGTTTCTTCTCTCCAGTACGGAGAAAGAGTTATACATGAATGAATTGTAAAAATAACCAAATTATATTCTTGGAAATTGATCATGAATAATTGATTAAATTATCTACAGTTAACAATAATCAATTGTTGTATTAATACATTTATACCATATTGTTTTATAAAACCTATATTTGATCTTTCGTAAAGAAAAAACCCATTGATTCTTTTGATAAAGAAGTAATTGATATTTCGGATATAATGTTGATTCAATATTTTCAAGAATTGGTGAAGATATGTAATAGACTAAAATTTGTATGATTTCATATGGAATATCTTTAAAAGACTTAATATATTCATTGAATATATTTTTTCCAATTCATTAATTCTCATTTAATGAGAAAATATCCAGATAAAGTTGAGATTTAGCAATGATTCCGAAATGAAAAATTCTCTCATTTATTAAATAAATTTGCACTAACGATTTATTAGAAATTGAAAAATCAAATTTAATGCAAATTTATTTAATAATTTATATTCAAACAATTTATTCCATAAAGAATCTTTAGAATTATATACGATATAAATGAATCATTTGTATTAGTTTTAAAATATCTAAGTGCAATTTTGGAATAAATATATCATGAAATCTAGGAACTTGTGTACAATGTCTCTTCTTTTTCTTCCTATACCTAAGCCTGAAATATATCAAACTCCTTTATGTTTCCTTTTTTTAAAATCAAAAATTCTATTATAAAGTCCATGTTCCTTACACGTTTATTACCTATGCTAAGAAAATGTAATAATATTTTATCATTGGTATAGAAGATAAGGCCAAGGCTATTGTCATCTCAAATATTTATTCATTATTACAGAAATCTTAATTTTCTCATAGAATAAATGGCTAGAAAATAAATGGTATTAAATATTTAAAAAAGGAATAATATTAGAATCCACATTAGCTGTTTCTGTTCGAAAGAATAATGGTTTATATTATTAAATATATATTATTTATCGGAAAATTAGTATGATTTTATTTAAACTCCTATTCATAATATCAGATTATATAACTTGTATAAATATAAAAAATATTTATTCCATTTATCCCAGGCTAATCTCATTAAATTTACATCATATTTATATCGATATTTATAATCGCATAAGCTTTCTCGGAATGGTAAGAATATTTATATTTTGGGAAATTTTTTAAAAATTTAAATTTAAGTTCGATTGGATTGAAAGAAGGGAGAAAAATTTCACGAAAATTTCATTTGTTTCGGTCAGAACGAATAAAATTTTCGTGAAATTTTTCTCTCTTCTTTCAATCCAATAGATTGAAATCATGAGCTAATAAACCTAAGGTTAAACTTGGATTCTGGAAGAATTGAAAAATTTTACGATAATATCTATTATTAATACTGAGCAAATATATTTTAACTAATTTATTATAATTCAGTATATAGGGAATGGGCAAAATATTAAACGTCTATTAAAATCAAATCTATTATATATTGATATAATTTGTAAAAATCTTTGAATAAAGGATTCGATCACAATGTTTTAACAGAATTTTATTAAATGCAAATTTCTTGGAAAATGTCAATTACGATACTTTGTCCTATGTTTATTCTTTTTTTCATCCTCACAGGATAATGTTTATAATGAAATCCAATGTATGTGTAGAAACAAATATATTTGTTTGCAGTAATAAATCCTTGAAATAAGAATTATAATTATAATATTTTCAAGATTTGATGATTCTATATCATGAGATAGGAGTAATTCCAAGGTTTGTAAATATCCCGTGAAAAAGCACTGGATGCTAAATATTTTCTCATGAAATGAAATTAATATAATTTCAAAAATTTATAATAATTTGATCCAATTCATATTCCATATTTTTACGAACCATCGAAAAAATTTATTGATTGAAAATCATATAGAGTGAATAAAAAAATTCATTATATAATGAATTTTTTTAGTATGTAAAGAATTAAAATATATAAATTTTTTTCAAACATTAACCTATTATAATTAGAAATTTTAACATACTCTGGAAAAAATCATGATTTTTTCTGAATATAAGGTTGAAATATTTCCGCATTGATTATTTAATCGACGAAATGTTCAAGTTTTTAAATATAATAATTTTTTTCATAATACATACTCATAAAATATTTCTCGAATAAAACTCTATTAATCGAAAAATATTTATATTAGCGATGAAATTCATATAGGAAAAATCAATTTATTAGAAAAATTATTAATATCTATTCATAATTCATATAATAATCTATAATACATGCTACTGCAAAACATTTCGTTCTATAATATTAATAACATCGTTACAGTATAATTATCTATGAAAGCGAAAACTCTTTTATTCCTTCATCCATATATTATCATATAAACCGTATAAATAATTTAATATTTTATTGGTTATAAGAATAATGGTTTTAGAATAATAGGTCCGTAAAAAACCTGCTTGGTATATTGAATGAGGGATAAATGGCATATATAGACCGCATACGAATTTAGACTCGGATAGTATAAAGATTCTTTTTCTCAACCATAATTCTACTAAAATAATTATATGTAGGTCTACCTTCTATAAAAACAATATAACCATTTGATCTATAGTCCAAAAATACATTTTCGGACTATTATAATATTTTAAATATTTTAATCGAGGAGGATTGTTATCGAACGTATCCATAGGAGGATAGTGAATGAATAAGTAAGGGGATGTAAAGGGTGAATCCTTAGAATCATTATTTAAATCATCAATACAATCATTATTTAGATTGAAAAAATTATTATTTAAATCATTCAAAAAAGCTTTTTCGTCGAAAAAATAAGTGTTAGAATGTTTGGAAACATTATTATAATCAATAAACGGATATTTCATATATCATAAGGAAAATAATTGAGCTCCAAAAATGCCTTATCTTCTGCCGATAATCTTCCAGAATTTGCTCTTGAATTTATCCATCCGCGGGAGAATTTATGAACAGAATTTACTAAGACAGGAATATGGTAATCAAAATTATCAGAATCAACCTTTATCGAGTTAATTCTATCCTGTCTATATTCCTGATAATATATTATTTTCTATTGGATCTAGGGATAATTTTTAGTCTTATCATAAAACATGTTTTATAATTCATTCTAGACTAATTCTCAGAAAAAATTGATATCAATTTTTTCCGCAATATCACTTACTAAATATAATCATTATTTTTATAAAAATAATCCCTTTTTATTCTCTTACGACATTCACTTAAATAATTTTCAAATTTATACCCTTGGAATAGGAAATTAAATATACACTTATAAAATTACTAAAAAATCTTTCCCAGTATAATCAGTATTCCGTAATTATCGCCCTGCTTTGAGTATCGAACGTATATTTTCCGTGATAATACACAGAATCATGTTTTACGGAAGTACTCTGAAAAAATCCTGCACAAAATTTATTCATTAAATTTCTTTTATATTTCTCATACCAAGGATCAATTATTTCACAATCTATGAGTTTAAACATTCCTACAATTGCAGAAACATTTCTAATCCCTTGAATTTCAACCATATTACATTCCTTCGAATACTCTTCCACTTCTCTATAAAATATATTCATTTCTTCCAGGTGTATACATACTACTACACTGATCCTTCTCAACCCTTTCGATATATTCCAGCAATAAATCAGAACATGAAGAAATAATAATTTTTTCGAATAATGCATAAAATCCTTTGGTTCATTGATTGGAGTAAGAATATCAGTATCTTTTATTTCTATAGTTATACGTTAAACTTATTATCATAATCTTTTATACATTCAATATACTTTTGCATTGATATTTCATATTTTGTGCTTATACTCCTACTCATAAGTCCAATTGTCTAGATGACATTTTCAAATCAATCACTTTCTTAAAAATCATTTTGTTATCAAATATTGAAATTTTGTTATTAAATATTGTTTATTAGGTAATTTGTATGCTAATATATATTATTGAATTTATCATAATCTTTATAAATAGGATTCATGAAGAATTTTGGTTAAAGCCATGAAAAATTAATCAATTTGAAGCTATATCTTTTACATTATTAATTGAAACTACTAAATCTCCTGAATGTGATATTAGACATATATCGTAAATCATTTTAGTTGATTGCTTTTCAATCAAAGGTTTTTCATATGTAGCAGCGCATGTAAAAACGCTCTTTTATAGCTTTCTTCTTCGGTTCAAGATTTTACGTAAGATTTGAAAAAATTCTTCATATTAATTATTAATAGTTTCATCCAATTTTTATTCACTCCCTTCTATCTCGGGGAAGACAGAATAAATGATGAATTTATTCGTGTTCATAACATATTTCAAATTGTAAACATTACGACTATATTTATGTCAAGAAGATCATAATAAATCTTCACTGAACAAAAGTTTTTGGAAGGAATATGGTAATATAATATTTATGGGATTAAACCTGTATACGAAGAAAGAACATATTCTTTTACGACTAAATCTAAAGGTTGAAGCTAAAGGTATATCTTCTAATAAATATAAATTTGAAGGTATATATAATTGTGAAATAGCAATATATCATGCTTTACGACTTTTCTTAAGATTAAACACCGATTTATCCTTAGCTATAGATCATGCCTTACAATCTTTCCTGAATTTAATCAGCGATTTCTTCTCATCAACAAACTCTATTTTAGGAGAACGACCATATGCAGAGTCTGGAATAACAGGTGCAAATAATAATTCGCAATAGTCAAAACTGTAAGAATCCTCAGGTAATTTAAGCCTAAAATATGTTTTATTAAAATCCAATAATTTCTTATTTGTACAAGCTTGGGATTAAATTTATGAGGGAGAAGATCTTGATTATCTCACTTAAGTGCAGCTTTACGAGTCATCTTAAGTATTTCGGATATATCTCTCTTACTCAACCACTCCTCAGCAGCTGTTTTTCTCTTTGTATACACGAAATACGTTGGAGCACATTCTAAATATATGTTCTTTAATGCTATAAGATCGTGATCACCATAAATTGGTTGCTGTTCTTCATCACTAGGATGAATAACTCAATGAGGATCATGTCCATAATCCCATTCTGGCAATAAAATGGGATTTATGGGAGGTTGTGGAAGGGAATAATCCTCATCATCCGAATCGAAATCCGAATAATCTCGTACTCTCTTAAGACTCCTCAAAAAGGCTGGATACAATTTTTCCAATGAGTATATTCATCACGACTCATTAGTAATATATTCGCTCGGTTTACAAACCATTCGGCAACTATTTTTCTATCCTCGTATAATACATAGTTCTTTTCCATTCAAACCAATCATTACGTTGTCGAAATCGTCAAATTCCATGATTTCAACTGCTTGCAAATCTCAAGGAGTAAAATCATGTATAAAAAGTCTATGTGGTGCTCGTATTCTCTCCGGAAGACTCTGGATCATTTCTTCATCAAGAATTGTATATTGACTTTTTTTGTGGGCAAGTTCTATTCTATAGGCCTCAAGTATATAGCTTATGGCTTCTTCTCTACTTCCATATATGTCATACAATTGTAAACGGTCTAGCATAGGTGTCATTCATCATACATTCTTCATGTCGAATAAAGCCACTCTCAACATTCACAATTTTCTAAAGCACGACCTCTTATAACAACCCGTTCCTCCCAAAGCGAATTCCCTTTACTATATACATTATATAATGCTTCTCTTTCCCTGACAAAAAGCGGGTCTAAAGTAATTGTAATCAGTTCAGGAATTTCATCACATTTATTACTAAGTTCTTGCTTGAGAACTTCCAATTCATAATCAGCCAAGAATCAACATCTAGTATTAGTATTTTCGATAGAGTACATTTACGAGATCTAGTATTTTTTCAATATTTTTAAAATCATTGACTCAATCACTATCATATTCTACAGGTTTAAATATGTCCCACCAAGTTCGAGTTTCTTATGCAGAAGAGAATCACTTATACCTTTTACATGATAATAATTACCAATTCTAGTTTTTAGAATTATCATAAATCTGTAAAAGTTCTTTTGATAGGTAAACTAATTGATCCCCGATCTGGTATTAGCCTCTTATCTATAAATGGTCATATTCCCTAGTAATCAATACATAATTAACATATTAGTATAAAATTCTTTAATTGTATACATTAATTTTCTCTCTATACTATTTCATTCATTAATCACTTTTTTCTTCAACGAACGAAATTCCCTAACTAATAATAATAATTCTTCAATCGATGGGTCTTTTTCCTTAAAAATTTCAATGCAATCGTAATATTTAACAATAGGAGTTATTCCCAAAAATTTAGTAAATTTTCTGGATTCTTTCAATCGAATAGCTCTCTTGATAATGTTTTCATCAAAGGGAGGACAATCATAAGCCTTTCCCATAAGGCTTATAGAAGTGGATATACCATCTCGTAACATGATATTACGCTCGAAAAGGTTTAGTAAAAAATTATTTTCAATCATAAAAGGATTAAATAATCCATCTTCGAGACATAAGGAACAGGGTATGTATGGACTTTTTGATGTATGAGAAATAGGTCGATTTAAGGAACAGGGTATGTATGGACTTTTTAATGTATAAGAAATAGTTCAATTTAGGGAGCAGAATTTAATAATGAATTCACTTTGATTAATACAGGTATGTGAGAACTCTCTAATCTTCGTCAAATTATACTGAATTTTTTCCCAGTGTATGAGTCAAAACATTTGTTAATAAATTAAAAGTTGATTTATATTCGGGATCATTAAATAATCGAATTCCTCCAGACCCACCCCCATCTCCAGGGAAAGGATCGAAAGAATATTTATGAATTTCCACTCGGGATCATCAAATGATTGAGTTCCTCCAGACCCACTCCCATCTCCAGGGAAAGGATCGAAAGAATATTTATGAATTTCCACTCGGGATCATCAAATGATTGAGTTCCTCCAGACCCACTCCCATCTCCGGGGAGAAGATTGGAAGAATATCTATGAATTTCCACTCAGGATCATTAGGCACTAAATCTCCATCGAATGTAAATCTTATAATGTGGATTATATATCATAAGTACAAGGTAGCTTTCATTCAGAGCCATAAAATAAGGATTGTCTATTTAATTTTATGATATGGCGGACAGAGAATAAATGAAGGGTAATTTTCATTCATAATCATAAGATATAAATTGACTTTCTCTTATTTCAGTACAAAATCACTGATGAAGATGTATGGTAAATGTATTTCGAATAAAGAACGTATGAATGGACTTTTATAGTAAATAGATTTTATTACATAGTATGAATAATTATTGGTAATTTTCACTCGAGCCAATGAAGTGATGGTCATCTTTTAGAATTATTATAACGTTAGGTGGAAATGAATATGCACTATCATGATGTGTATCAAAACTTTCAATTGAATTTATACTATTATAATTTTTGAATCGGGCTATCAGCTTATGATGATGCCCTTCGGATAGTATTTATATGTTTCACAGTATAAATTTATATAGTTTTTAATTCATTTTATTTCGCGCACTATTGGATCAAATATTGGATTAAATATTGGATCAAGAATTGTATTAAGTGATGCAAGGATTGTATCAAGTAATGGTAATCTTTCGGAATTATTATAACGTTAGGTGGAAATGAATATGCACTATCATGATGTGTATCAAAACTTTCAATTGAATTTATACTATTATAATTCTTGAATCGGGCTATCAGCTTATGATGATGCCCTTCGGATAGTATTTATATGTTTCACAGTATAAATTTATATAGTTTTTAATTCATTCTACTCTACGCAAGATTGTATTATATAATAAATGGTCTCCGTATTTTACCAAAGCCTTATGCAAAACCTCCATTCCTGGCAGATTTCAATTGTACTGCCTTATCTTATCCTCTATCCATCACCACCCTGCTAATTTAAAAAATTGATGAATATTATTTCAGTGAAAAATGTATAAGATAGGATGAGGATTTGGTCCGAATAGAACAGCATCCACTTTATCTAATAATCAAGGGTATAATATTGTCATTCGTAATAGGAGCAAAATAGTTTTTAGTATAGGGACTCTATCTTCCCCTACTAGAAGAAATAAATCACATGTTATTTCACTTATATTCCCAAGAAATCAGTGCATACTACTAGACGTGAAAAATCACCAAGGTTCTTCACCCGAGAGAGGGAAAGGATCTTCTCTAATAAAAATATCGTAGAATCATTCCATAAGACCATATGTATTATCTTCATCTTGTGGACGAGACCCATTATTGTAAAATCTATTGTGGAATTCTTCCGTATGTGCAATTTCTTTGCCTTGTGGACAAGACCCATTATTGTAAAACATATCGTATAATCATTCTATATGTGCAGTCCTTTCACTCAGAGAACGATTCTCTTTAGCAAAACAAATATCGTAGAATCATTCCGTAATATAATATTTAAAATCTCAAGGTTCTTCACCTCATGAATGAGACTTATTATTATTATAAAACATATTATATAATATATTTTTATCATTTATTTCCCAGATTCTTTCGCACCTTAGCATATACATTACTTGGAATTTATTAAGTATATAATAATGAGAAGGACTATTTAGTAAAAACATATAGATTGATTTTTTGTCTCAGGATATCTTAAGCTATATCCGTTCCATCACTTTTAAAATTAACATATTATTATTAAATTCATATGTACTGGGAGATTCCAGATTATAATCATAAATTGCTTTTCAGTACGGAAAAGCAGTTTTGAAAGTAACTGGCACAATTTGTTAAAATGCGCTAAAATCCTGCACCTTTTTCTTCTAAATATGAATAATACCGAGAACGCTTCAAAAGTCCTAAACGTTTATTCTCGTTCTAGGATGCGGTTTACTCGGTTAATAATAATTATATTACTATCATGATAGAATAAATACTATTAGTTTTCTTCATTTTATATCAAAATCTAAAATTTTTACTTTTCAACTTAGAGGAGAAATATATTTATTCTAGTTCGTCGGACTAATTTTTTTAACTCCGGTGCAAAATCTCAAAATCTAGTTTCTTACGAATACGGTGTACACGTATTCAATAAGTAGGTCCAAAATAGCCATATAATTCATCTAAATTTATTAGTGTTTGCCATCTCCCCTGTGTTACATCCACATATAATGGATCTAGTTTAATCTTCTAAATTCTCTCAATGCTTTGAATTATGTGAAAATTTATGCCTACTATATTATTATGTAAACTAATATATGTTTATAGAAATATGTATGTCTTACTCTCTTATCCCGTAGATATTGAATGTATATTTCAAGGAATAAAGTTGTAAAATATAAAATTCAAAACTTCTTATTGTATAGAATTATAGATTGTATAAAATTAAATATTTTATGTATAGAAGATTTATATATATATTCGGTTTATAAACTCTTTAAAAGGAATATTACATAATAAAAATATTTAAATGTTTTGTATATACCTATTTCTCTAACAATAAAAAAGAATTGAAATCTTCAAACCAGATTGTAAATCTGATTTACGGTTTAATTGTGAAAAATGAATCATTCCAAAAAGAAATATCAATATCCAAAATTGCAAAATATAGAGAATAATATTATTAATAATTCTATGTATAGATCTAAATAACATAATTTATATATTTTAAACTATAATATATATGGAGGTATATAATCCGAAAGGATTACAATAAAAAACATAGATTCAATAGAAAGAATTTTTTACCAGAAAAGCTGTAGAGTTAATATATAAATATAATAATTATGTATTTGAACAAATTTAGACAATGCACAGATAATAATAATAAAAAGATACACTGAACAAAATATAATTAATAACTGTATAAAAAATCAACTTAATTTATATAAATATTTATAATAGGTCTTTCACTTCAATACAACTTGATTGAACAAATGTGGAAATAATCAGAATATCCGTCAACGTTTTTTCCTCTTTCTATGCGACCAGAACACGATCTGTGAAAAGTATGTACCTTTTTACGCCATAATACATTATATACTTCGAAATGGTTGATAAATTCTAGCATAAATTCATAAAAACTGTTTAATTTTATGATGCAAAAATTGGTAGTAATCCTAAAATAGGTTGGAATAAAAATATAGTTTTAGTATTCATTTGATTTAATAATGATAAATATTGAATTAATAATCACTACTTAAGCAAAGATACTGTTTATACAACTTAATAAATAAAATAATTGTATGTACAAGGCTATATCATTTTGTTGAAAAGTTCCTGATCTATAAAACATATTAGAGATTAAATTCATTTGCTCGAGATCGAATAAATCTGTTTCAATAAATTATTCATATTCGG
>Ga0116230_10003636_pt1 | contig 15080 bp, 10 predicted proteins | sample S1TSphfallax_3_FD_88678 | JGI IMG/M metagenome (GOLD analysis project Ga0116230, IMG submission 88678) | Host-associated microbial communities from peat moss isolated from Minnesota, USA - S1T2_Fd - Sphagnum fallax MG | ecosystem: Host-associated > Plants > Peat moss > Unclassified | place... | reverse complement strand
TTCACACATCATGAGAGAGGTAATTTTCGTTTGACATTTGTATATTTGAATGTGATTCCTTTCCATTTGTCTCCATGACTCTTGCATTAAATCTATTTCATGTTTCATCTAAAAGGAGAGTTGATTTCCTTCTTATCAACATTCCTGGAGGTGTTCATATCCCATTTGTGTCCAATCCAGCTTCATGATTCCAATTTGGACTCAATCTTTTAAAGACTATGTGGAGTCAATATTTTCTTTTGCAAAACATTACCTTTCAAAGAGGGGAGGAATTCTTCTCTTACCCAAATGATCTTTAAATGCAAAAGGAAATTGCATCTTTTGTTAACGCTTACAAATTTACCATAAAGTTGGAAGTGGATTGTGATAAATTCTCTTCCCATTATTGGCATTGAAAACAAGATTTGTAAAGTATGTTCTTACCATCATTTGAATTGTGCATTCTCCCTTTTTATGTAATTCTCGCTTGCATTTTCCCTTACCCCACGAGTTCTTGTTTAGACGCTTATTAACAAGGCCATCCTCTTTGTTTTTATCAGCTTCCATCTTTTCCTACCTTCTTTTATATTCACTTTTCAAGGAATTTCCATTTTGGAGGAGGATGTTCTTTACAATTAATGAGCCTCTAAGAATTCCATGACCATCTCGACCTCAGGTGTACCATTCAAGAGTGCTAAAGAGATTCATAATCTCACTTTGTAGGCCTTGGTGGAGGCTTGCTTTCCTTTGGAATATTTTGTTGTCCATCTAGATTCTGTTATGGTGAACTCCATCATTGTTAAATGCATTAAATGTTTGACTTTCAAATATTTGTAAGCTTTTGACACCAAGGAGACTTTTGCAAGTAAAATAGTCTAAGTATGTGAAATAATTTGAAGGCATGTCCTAGCATTAAAGGTAGACCCTATAACCTTTGTGAGGAATACTTCCATTGGTGAAGGAAGTTGATCTCTAGCAGAACGAGATGTCGGGTTATTATTTGGATCCAAATTGGCCACCTAAGAAGAGAACTAAAAGGGTTATGGATTATGAGTAAGTTTTGGTTATCTTCATTTCATGTTCATGCATTCCTTTCAATTGTTCATATCAATTTAACCTTTTTTTCCCTTTGCAAATAGGTGCCTTCTCCTCCTCAATCTACCATAATGCCCTTCTTTGCACACAAGGACTTCTTTCCAACTCCATTAATTAGCCCAATTTTGCCTTCATATGCTAAGGTTCAAGCGGTAGTTATGGCTATTATAGATTCCCCATATCCATATCTTGATAATTCTGACATTGATTTAGTTGTTCTTGCATACATAGATGATTTGGTTTTAGATGCATAACTTTTAGTTTCACATTCCTTGTTTGAGCTTGGGGGTGGATAACTTGGATTTTTAGGATATCTAGTGGTTGGGGGGAAATTTTTCTTTGTTTTTTTTTTCAAGTTCGTTTCTAAATTATTTTAATACCCATTTGTGCATCAATTGGTTCTAGAGTTCATAGAATATATAAACCCATTTTCTCCAACTTCAACTAAATGAAAATAAAACATATTCACCCTTTCCGATTTTAATAGATAACAAGAAAGTTAAAAATTCTTTCATCCTTGTAATTCATGGACTTGAATTAATGTTTTGTTTTGTTTGAGAAGGATTATGATTCTTCTTCCCTTTCTTTAGTGGCTATGTGTGCATTTTCACCTCAACAAGTGGGACCAATCCTTCATGGGAGATAAATTCTAATATGTAATACTATCATGATATTTTCTGCATTTGTTCATGCTTATGGCTTTTGTGAATTCAGAGTGATTTCAACATGTGCATATGTTTCATTTTGTCACTCATCATGTCCATCTAGTGAATCTTATGTTAAATAATGAATTCTCATCATTCCTTGTTATTTTAAGTCCATCCCTTGTCATTTAAAATCAACCTTTCTTGGATATATTTTAAATAATAATATGGGATTTCTCTATAAGTAAATTCCCAAATGAGATTTGGGACAAAGAGAGACAAAATTTTGCCTTGTTTCTTCAAGCACGAAACTTGTGCTTGATGAATCAATTCTTTAATCTTCACATTCTTCCACTTATTTTTTATCTTTTGTTTCTCCCTTCTTCCTCAATCTCTTTTTTATCTTTAACATGAAAATTGTGAATGTTTTTTTATTATATTTATTCCTCCTTATCCCTTAAGTGAAGACTTGATCCTGTTGAGAAATTTTAATTGTTATTTATCATTGACAGTACCATGGCCATCCTCAAATGAATAAGGATGGCAAATTGTGAGGCTTCCATGGTGACTAATAGTGTATGACTATTTATCACATAAAAATACAAAAATATAAATTCAACTATAAAAATATGGTTAACCCCAAACGAGGTTTGCAATTGAGCATACTTTAATATTTCTTCACAAGTGTTATTATGTCAATCAATTCAAGGTCTAATTCCTTCTAATAGGAAATTTCATGCAAATGTATCATGGACTTAATATCAAACTTTGAAGGAATTTATACGATTGCTTAATGTTTATTGTTGTTACATTGGTGGATGGTTGCAAATATTCTTTGCTTTATATTGTCCTCTTGCAATTGGGAATGAATTCCTACCAACACATTTCTTCACCTACATTACATTGTGATTGATTTCCCTATTTTAAGATGTAGCTAAAGGTGAATTATAAACTATGTCTTATGAGTTTGTAGAATGGGTTTCCCTTTAAGATAATTAGTTCTTGCTCCACCATGTGAAAGATTTCCTAGGCATAGTTTCACCTCCAATTAATTTTTTTGGATTCAAAACATATTACATTAAAAAAACTTTCAATTGGTTCCATGTTAATATTTCAAAACATGGTCATGTTTACATCATCATATATTCAATGCATCATTTATGTATGTTTGAACTCTTGGATGTTGCAATCAGTCACGACCGACATCTTGTACTCGTTTTTTTCAATACATGTTAGTCCATCCTCTGTTTCAGAATCATCACTTAAAACAATCAACAACACATCATTTGCGAGTAATTATTCTTTTTTCATTGTTTTTGATTTCACAACCTTTTTCTCTTTAGAAACACGAAGATTGAAATTGTCTATAGATTATTCTATCAGGTCTTTGATTGCATTCAAATGTGCACATTCAAACATACTTGTAGTACTTTCACCATTGTTTTTAGCATGCCTATTCTCCTCACTTGTTTGAAGACTTTCTGATGGGTAAAAAACTCTTCATTGTTTGTTTCTTCAAATATATCTTTAGAAATATTTTTTTCATTGGGATATTGAGGTTGATACTTCTTTGTGTTTTGTTTTATATTGTTTATAAGCTCTTTGCAAATGCCTACCCCCTACAATGTCAATAATTTAAAGTCTAAATTACATAGTTCATTACAATATGCCTATTTTGCTTTCAAATTGAAACCCAACATTGTGAACCGAGAGGGGTTACTTGCATTGATGCACTTTTGATACATGTTGTTTACTTTTGATCGAAAAAGTTTGTCCAACTTTTGCAACAAATGAAAATACCTCTAGTTTTTCTATGGAATTCATTTCAACTTTTCAAATAAAACAAAAAAATGTCTTTGTGTCCTTTATTCATTCTTATATATCTTGAAAAGGGTTTGGGGTTTTCACTTCCTTTCAAAGCCCAAACTACTTTGTACTGCAAAATGTATTTATATTTAGTGAATATGCATTAAACCTTCCAACTAATAGATTTTTGGTGTTTTTCTACAATAGTCCATGTTCATAAAGATTGGTAGTCTTGTTCAACTCATGTGCACAAGAGAGAACAAAACATAGTCACACACCCAAAGGAATCTTGCACAATTCAGAAATTGTATTATTAATAATGTTGAATCATTACATGGCATAGCTCACAACAATGTTTTCTACCTCTTGATATCTATCACCCTCTTTTGCTATAGTAAAGAAAGGAACCTTGAAAACTTGAAACTATTTCATTGTGTTCTACCACGGATGATTCCCTCACATCTTCTTGTGTGTCTTTGTTATTGTCACTCCAAGATTTTAGCATTGGAGGTAAAGTCTAAATGTTAGTTTTCACCATTAGCACCAATGCATTTGCATCTTTGTAGTATACAAGTTGTGATGATTCATAAGAGTCTTCTTTTGAGTTGGGCAAGTTCTTTGGCCACTTTTTTTCGATTGTGGTTTCGAGGGCATACTTATTATGGGAAAAAAATTCCAATAGGCAATTAGTTTGTCTCAACAATTAGGTTTTGTAGTTCCAATTTGTTGGATGTGTTGGCCATGGATTGTCTCTTGAAGCCTATTGTAAGTTATTCAAAAAGTCTTCATGAAACATGCAAATCACTATCGCATAAATTTTGTAATCTTATAAGCCATTTTTTCCTATTCAATATCCCACCTCTACTTGGTATTCTACATTGCTAAATTTCATCTTTTTCTTTCCAACCTCAAGGTACAAGTCCAAGTCTTCAAAAGTTCAACCAAACATGTTTGTTTGTCTTTTGCAAGAGAGCAAGGATTTAAAGATGAAATCTCACACAAAATGCTGACAACATGGAAAATGAACACATTTGGACTATTAATGCGTGCTATGAAAACTCATGGGTTAAATACCCATTTATCGATATGGGTAACAACCTAATTTGCATTGAAATGTAATACTAATGGTCTACTAATCATAGCAAATAATAGCCAATTTTTTTTTCTTTATTTTTTTATAGTAGTCTTTTGAAATTAATGTGGTAACAATGATTAAAGTAGTTTTTTGTTAGAAGATTTTTTTTTCCTACAACCATTTTCCTCATTTTTTAGCATTTCTATTTTTTTCTGCCAACTTTTTGTTGCCATATTTTGAACTTCACATTCAACATCATCCACTTAATAAATACACTTCGAAAACATTGTTCTTTATTTAATTTTTAATTTTTAAAAATAAGCTTCTTGTCATTTGTTTTAGGAGTAGTCCTCAAGATAATCTAAGGAGGTGGATTTTTTTTTCTAGAGAATATCACAAAATATTTTGAAAAAATTTAAACCAAACAATTACCAATAGTTACCAAACATCACCAAAAACATTTTAAAGTAAAAGTTGTCTTTTTGCATGAGCCTCTTTGATTCAACATTAAAAAGTTTTAAAACTTGAAAGGGTCCTAATGTTTGGGCTCCCAAGGAAATACTTCAAATTCCTATCCCTTTGGCCCAAATATATAAAACTTACACAAAATAGTTGTGAACAAAATATTTGGGTTTAAGTAATATGTTATGAAAAACATTTCAATTCACATATGGGGAACACCAAATTGAAATCAATATCATCCTCTCCTTTTGATTTGTTGGTACTTGTCATAAGTACATTGTTACAAAACATATTTTCAAAATTTTGAAACATCACTTATTACAATTGAAAAAAGGAAAGCTAATTGTAGCCCATTGAGGTATTATAAATTTAAAGTGAATGCTTAATCCTTTAAATCCTTGTTCATTCACCTTTGATGTCCAAACTTCTTCAACAAATAACATTTTCCATACTTTTTCATCCAAAAAAATCTCATTATTTTTCATCCATTCGGATACATGTGGTAGAATATTTTGCCACATCAGCAAAGATTCTGTTCAATGTGACAAGGAATATTCTTGACATATTCCATCCACACACTCACATTCACAAGTTCACGATATAATAATCTTGACTTTTTCTTCCAAAACCTCTTCCAACTCGCATATACTTTCACTCCTTATAGTCCAAACTTCAACATTTTCCCACCATTACAAAATTCGTCAAACCAATCCATCGAAAAAACACCCCAATTTGTTTTGAAAAGTAAATTACAAAAAAGACAAACATATGAGTTTACCAACAAAACACAACAGATTGAACACCCACAATTCTATTACCTTCATGAATGTAAACATCTAGACACATAAAGCTAAATGGACCAACTACTTGGAGAAAGCTCAATCACCATATTGGTGAATAATTGACATCTCACATCATGTGTTGGATTAAGCTAATCTAGTTGATTCCTCTCTACTTTTTCACCCTTTTATTTATTTTAGGTCACAATACAAGTTAAGTGAATGTTGAATGGAAGAGATCAAGCAATGATACACCAAGAGTCTAATCTCGTTTTGAGCACATTTCCAAATTATTAGAATAAGGATACAATTAGCAAGTAGCATTTGTAATTTTCATAGTGGGCAATAAAGTTCTAATTTCAAGTTTGTCTAAAGATTCAAGGTTGTGTAAGTGCATGATTTAATTTGCAAGGATTAGTGTGATATAATACGATATAATGGTTGTTGAAAGTTTCTTATAACCCTCAATTTTGATTACACTACCACTTAATTAACCAAAAGGACTAGCCCTGAAAGTACAAAAGAATTAGCTTGACTTGGTCGAGCATAGTCAGCAATATAAATGGATTTTCCCCCTAAAAAGAAGGAACTTTTGTATAGGTAATTCTTTTGGTCATTTCTAATTGAGCAATTTATCCCAATTGTCAACTCATAATTGCTCAATTTAGAGCTCATAAGTAAAGTAAAGAAAAGAAAAGAAATAAAAAAGGCATTCAATTATGGCATATGTGAGTCCTAATATTTATTTTCAAAAAGAAAACAGATCTCATCCTCTGAAAAAATCAATTCCATACAATTTCTCAATTATCAATGTCATCCAAAACTTATTTTAAAGAAAATGCCCCAAAAAATTCATGAATTTTCTTCTGCCTTGTTCTTATTGGGTAGGGCGATGGGCACGATTGCCAGAGGTTACCAATATGCTTATTATACCCTTCAGATATGCATTGGTACCCGCCTGCCCACAACTGCCACTCATATCCCTGATGATACCCGGAGGTTCTCAAGCAGGCCCGTCGTCTTCCTCCTTTCGTCGACGCCCCGACCTCGCCTCGAGGATCCGGAAAGCTCCGGAACACTTGTCGGAAGGAATTGCGATCTCGTCGTCGTCCTCCTCGTTGTGGATATTGGTGTTTTTGTTTATTCTCAAGCCTTCTCAAAGGCTTGTTGAAGTTGCGAACTTTACATTTGAATATATATTTTTCCAAGAATTTGCAGCGTTTTTGTGTTGTGCATGAGGAGGGAGGAGGAGGAGCAGGTACAGGATGGTGTTGGAGAAGCTTGGGTTGCCGCCCAAGCCTTCGGCTCGTGGCCACAGTTGGACCACGGACGCTGCAAACTGCGAGGGATGCTCTTCGACGTTCTCCCTGTTCAATCGCAAAGTACCCGACCTAACTCTCTCTCTCTCTCTCTCTCTCTCTCTCTCTCTCTCATATTTTTTCCCTTTCCTCTAGATTGAGCTCTTTATATATCTTGCTCTCGTTAGTTTGGAATTTGGGGACATGGGTCGGCGGCTGATGAGGGTTTCAAGTGTGGGTATCATGGAAGAGGGGTTGAGGGTTGAAGAGCGCTGAGAAGAATTGGTGGGTGGGGTGTAGTATTACTGTCGCAGATGTGGGGGGCTTTTCTGCAACAACTGTACCCAGCAACGCCAGGTTTTGCGTGGCCAGGGTGAAGCTCCTGTACGCATCTGCGAGCCTTGCAAAAAAATCGAAGAGGCGACCCGGTTTGAACTCCGGTATGGCAAAAACAAGAACCCTAAAGGTGCGATCCTTCTTCTTCCCCTTTACGACGCTTTTGCAGTTTTTGCAAACCAATCTCCTTTCATTATGTTGGATTGATTCGCAACCTGAGAATTAATGCCTTCTCTGCCGAAATTGAATTTCCCAGTAGCTAGTGAGAATCCAGATCTCCTTGGCCCAAATGTTTTTCCGACCACTGCAATATTCACTATGTTTTGTATACTACACTTTCTGAGCTTGTTTGGTGCATTCCAAGACCTCAGAAAGTCTTGCACATTTTCCTTTTTCAATCCTCTGCTTATTGACATGTCTCTGGCTTCCTTGAATCTCCACACTCTGATGTTGTAGTAGCAATAGAGTTGCCAGATTTTCATGGCTATCCTCCCGCTGAATCTGTTTGTTATGCCCTAACTTGAGTTGATTCCATATCCCATGAGCTTAAGATCTAACTGCACATGCTTGGATGTCATCCACTTACACCTGGTAGCAATCAGTTTCTGGAACCAATTAAGTGAATTCTCATTTAGATTCTGTCAGATTAGGGTTTCCCAGATTGAGCAGTGCTCCACTAGGTCAATCAGTGCTGTCATGCAGAAGATTTGTTCCAATTGAGGGAATTTGTCCTGGTCTCTTCCACTGGCCAGTGTCAAAGCAGTCCCAGAGCCAATATTACAAAATTATTCTCATGATCAAGATCTGTGCATTCAGGGGGCTCTAGAGCAAGCAGCATGTCAGATGCAGATTTGCTGAAGCAGATTCTTGGTGATGATGAAACATCTAACAATATGAGCTTGGAAGAAATTTTGGCAAGTGCTGCTGGCAAAGACAGTGGAGATCATGAGGTTCAATCCAGTTCCAATGTCTCTTTAACTTAAATACATCTCTGTCTCTCTGTACTTAATAGTTGTTTTCAGGAGATCATACTATTCTTAACGGCTCTCCATTGTTGTTTATTTCTTCTCTGCCTCCTTCCTTGTTTGGTTCTCTTTTGGGTTTTCTTCTTGGTTTCATTGGAAATCTCCTTCTCTTGTATGTTTATTGAGAGCTATCTAGGATCCTGGCTCAGTCTTCCTGTTACTATTGTTGTTGCAACAGACTCAGTACTGTTGTTAATGTATGACATTGACCTATACCCACTACTGGGAGGTGATGAAGTCAGCAGGGAAGGTATGAGGGAGGTGGTCATTAACAGTGGCTGTTGAAGTTCACTGAACATGTGTGTAATGGACTATTGTTCAACCACTCAGTCCTTTCTCTGTTTTCGCATCAGGTTGAAAAAAATGGAGATAGGAGAACTCTGGGGAACCGTAGACACAGTCATTCAGAAGAGAGCAATGATGTATACCTTGAGGATGAGAAGGAGAAGGACCCAATCTCACCTGAAAAATTGCATCAGCAAGCAGATGAGGAGAAGAAGAAGTATTTGGTGTTAAAGCGAGAAGGGAAAAATGATGAAGCTCTCAAAGCCTTTAAGCGGGGAAAGGAAATGGAGCGACAAGCAGAGGCTCTGGAACATCTGATCAAACGTAACCAACGGCGTGCTGCTTCGGCTTCCACTTCAGTGAGTTCTAGCAGCCATGTTTCTGGTCATCGAACTAAAAGCAGCCTGGTCAAGTCCAGTTCAGATTCTCCAGGTTCCCCTGAGTCTCAGGATATTGAGCAGAAATCCCCGGGGGTACAAAAGTCAGAACCCATTGGCCAAAAGCAGAGAGCTTCTTCAAATGAACTTGTCAAGGGGAAGAAGGCATCTGATGATAAAGATGACTATCTCAAGGAGTTGAAGGACCTAGGATGGACAGATAATGATCTCCATGAGACTGGAAAAAAGCAAAGTGCTAATGAAGAAGAACTTCTACTGGAAATCGGTGGTGAAATGGCTCCCAAGCCATCTCAAGTAGCAAAGAGTTCAGGTAAACAGGTTTCTTTGAGAGGTTTATCTTTTCTCTTCCTAGATGCTATGGTGTGTGGTAACTGTGTGTGTAAAATATATATTGGCTTTTCCTCCTAGTTAAGAGTTTTGGGTGTCTTTCAATGCTATGTGAGAGTTTGTAGGTCACTAGCAGTAATGGAAATAATATGGTGTGCTCCTCAGCAGATGACTTCTCACCATGAGCTTTCAATGCTGCTGATGAACACATTCTAAAATGAACAACATCCAAGTGATCATATTCTCTTGTTGAGCCTGCTGGTAGTACTAAGCATCAATGTGATTGATGTAGGGGAGCCAGTTGGTGCAGTCAGAGAAGGCCCTACAGCCATGCAAATTTTGTCACACAAGCGAAGAGCACTAGCTTTAAAACGTGAAGGGAATATGGCTGAGGCCAAAGAGGAGTTGAGGAAGGCCAAGGTACTGGAAAAGCAGGCAGAAGAAATGGCTCTTCTGGGTCAGGATGATAGAGAAGGCGATGATGCATCAGATGATGAGCTTGCAGCCTTAATACGTGGCCTTGATAAAGAAGAAGTGCTCAAGGGTCGGGCAGGTGCTTCTCAGTCTATACCAGAGATGTTGCCAAATTTGCTGGATGATGATGATGATCCTAATATTGAGGTACTGCACTGTGCATAAGTGTTGTCTCTTTACTATCTATTTTGCTTGCTTGAGATTTACAAAGGCCTTGTATCATTGTCCCAAGTACTGGGTTTCTAATTTAGTGGGTTTTCAAGGTGAGGATTAGACACTTTGGTGCTGACCTAATGCCAATTAGTAAATAGGCTTAGCACATGTGTTGCATTAGGTGGATGAAACGGATATGGAGGACCCAGAAATGGTGGCAGCATTAAGAGCTATGGGATGGGAGGAAGAAGCTTTGGGTCTGGAGCGTAATAGTGCGACTACAGCTAAAGTGCCTAGACCTGCTCAAGTGATTGAGCCAAGTTTGAAGGACCAAATAGTGGCCCATAAGAGAAAGGCATTGGCACTGAAGAGAGAAGGAAAGACTGCAGAAGCGAGAGTTGAGCTCAGTGAGGCAAAACGACTTGAACAAAGGCTGGAAGGGATGGTGCACACAAGACCTGCTCCAGTCCCAGAAGACCCATTGCCTGGAGTAGAGGATGATGGTAATGAAACAGTGGAGGTCACAGATGATGATATGCATGACCCAGAAATGATGGCAGCTCTCCGGGCAATGGGATTTGCTGAAGATGAACCTTCTGCCCATGCCCTTAAGATGGAGGTCAGTCCTTCTCCTGCGGACAAAGTTTCACTTCAACAGGAAATTCTTGCAATCAAGAGGTCAGCTCTTGCCATGAAGCGGGAAGGAAGATCTGCAGAAGCTCGGGATGAGCTCCGGCAGGCCAAGATACTGGAACAGCGGCTACAAACGCTCCAGGCAGGTAAGTTTATATATAACTTGCTTGCTTTTCAATCTTTACAGTTTTTTCAGCTGATAAGTTGGGTGTCATTGCAAGAAGATGCAGGCTTGAGGTTATGATTGTGCACAAACCTTTGCATCTTGCTAAACTTTGCATGACCTGGAATGCTCACTGCAGAATATCAGCAACAAGAAGAGACGTCTGCAATGCTAAAGGAGAGTCGGGCAGTACGACGAGGCACCCAGGCCCTCCAGGCACTTTCTGGGTCTGAGGAAGAAATGGAGGATGCTCAAGGGGATGAGGGTATGGACCCAGACATAATTGCTGCCCTTGCAACAGTAGGTTGGCAGGAGACTACACAAACCAGCAACAGTGAGAATCCTCAAATTCCAATAGATGAAATGAAGACCATGGAACCACTTGTAGCTGTAGCTGAGAAACCTGAAGTTGTGAAGATTAAGTCAAAGTCACAACTACAACAGGAGTTACTAGGGCTGAAGAGGCGAGCTCTTGCTCTAAAACGTGAGGGCAAAGTGGAGGAAGCTCAGGTTGAGCTCCAGAAAGCTAAAATACTTGAAAAACAGATAGAAGATCTTGAAACATTGGAACAATCCAAGAGTCAACCAGCTGTTGCCTTGCCTCCTGAACCCACTAACAAAAGATCTGCCAAGACCCACTCTAGTGAAGGGAATCGGGAGGTTGCATCCAGGCTGCAAGATCATGCTGCTTTACCACTGTTTTTGGATGAGGAAGTTGATGTTACTGATGATGATATGCAAGATCCAGAGCTTCTTGCTGCCTTGCAAGGCTTGGGATGGCAAGGGGAACAAGAAACCTCTCCTGCATCAAAGCATGCCATACCTCAAGAAAAGACCCTGTTACATCCAGATCTGGCCACTGCTGAGCAGTCTGAATCTGTACGTCAAGCTCCTAGACCAGAGATCAAGAGTGTAGTAACACAAGCAAAAGGAACTGTAATGGAGAAGAATCCCAAAGTGACAGCAGGCAAAGGGGAGATGAAGATTGATGAGAATCTGATGCAGTTTGATTGGGATGCTCCCATGTGGCAAGTAAAAAAGCGAGGCGAAGCTGTGCCAGCAAAGAAACATGTCAAAAAGGAGGAAGAGAATCCTTTCAAGGGTGAGTATGGTGAGATAGGTATGGCTGTAGGTCTTGAGCCTGAGCATGCTGCTCCCAAGGTGAAAGCAGCTGCTCAAAAGCCACATCATTTTTGGCGCACAGAATTCATGGACCTACTTTCAGGGGACAATTGGAATCCAAACCAGGCTGCAGAGGGACACACAGTCATGGAAGAACTGCCTCAGCAAAAGAAACCAGCAAATCAGATTGACAATGATGATAATGATGAGGATGCAGTTGTTGAAGATATCTTTGATCCAGATCTTATGTCAGCTCTTCAAGGGCTTGGAATTGGTCCACCACAGTCTGGAGCTTCAAATGCAATGAAAATGGTTGCAACAAAAGGGTTGAGAGATAGCAAGCTTGACAGTAGCCAAAACATGCCATCAAAGGTGGAGTCATCTCCTACTACTGTCAAAATGCCAGAATGGGCTCCTCCACAAACTCCTTCATCAAGCTATCATTCAGAGGATGTTAAAGCTGAAAGAAAAACAAGCTCTGCAAACATTGGAAGGGAGAAGTCATCTGGAACATCTAAAGAAAGCTTGCCACAAGAGATATTGTCTCATAAACGCAAGGCCCTGGCTTTGAAACGAGAAGGGAAGCAAGTGGAGGCCAGGGAGGAGCTCCGACAGGCCAAATTGCTAGAAAAACAATTGGATGATCATCATGCTGATGGTCTAAACAACCAAGAGAAGACACAGTCCCTTGTGCAAGTTTCCAACCTTGCAAGCCCAACCTCTTCATCTGGTACATGTCTCTTCTATATCTGAAGTGTTTTGGTCTGAGATTAACTATAGACAAAATTGTAATTGAACTTGGACTTCAGAAACTGGGGACTTGCAACAGAAACTCATGATGCAGATTCTGTGTAAGTTTTGCCTGAAATTCTAGGCATATTAGATATGTACTTATCTATACCCACCATTGGGAGCTGATGGAGGCAGTGGGTAGTCATGACAGCTTGTCAATGCTATTTGTGATGCAGGTGAGGGTCACTTTGTGAGCAATTCTCATAAGCTTATGACTGCAATCATGTTTTTGTTCCCCTCAAACTGTCATGGGGATTTCTCTGTCTGCAATCTCATAAATATGTATCACTGCTGCAATGCTATTTCCATTGGAATGTTTCTTTTTTTTGCCAATTTTGTCAGTATTGGTTGAGTTTCTGCAGGAACATCTTCTGAGTCTACACGTTTGAAAACTCAACCAGAACAATCATCTGCCTCAAGGACGAAGAACAGCCTGCCTGTAAAAGGTCCAACACACAAGGAGCAAATGCAACAGCAAGTGCGACAAGGAAAAGACCGTATGAAGCTTCAGCAGGAGTCTCTTGGTCATAAACGGAAAGCCCTGGCCTTGCGGCGGGAAGGAAAAACTGATGAAGCTGATGCTGAATTTGAGCTGGCTAAATCACTTGAGCAGCAAATGGAAGATTTGGATCCTACCCATGTGCACCAGGATGCTGGAGATGTTGATGGAGTAGAGGATTTACTTGACCCGCAGCTTTTAGCTGCATTGAAAGGACTAGGGATCACAGGAGGGGAATTGCCAGGCAGGAATGCAACCAAGGGAAGTGTGCCAAGTGTAAACAAGGCACCTGCCGTTGTGGCTCAACCATCAGGAGGTAGTTTGAAGCCTAAGTTGGGAGCTAATGCAGGATTTCCAAAGATCATCCCAGTTGCATTAGATGAACAGAGGCAGCAACTTGAGGAGAGGATTCGGGCTGAGAAGGTGCGAGCCCTTGAGCTCAAGCGTGCGGGAAAGCAAGCAGAGGCTTTGGAAATGCTTCGTGGGGCTAAAAGACTTGAGAAGGAACTGTTATCTTTGGCCTCTTCTTAGTGCCACTGCCCATCTGTGAGGAGTTCAGTTTTTAATTCTTCTCCATTGTGCACTTTGTTTTTGGCCACCATTACTGCAAGTCTTGAGACAAACTCAATATGTTGGATGATGTACGACATTGACCTCCACCCACTGTTCAGCTGATGAAGTCAGTGGGGATGTTGTGGTAGCTGGTCACTGCCCTTCATGTTGAACTTGGGAGGTCACTGAACATGCTTGTGATTTTTGCTGCTGTTCAAATTGATCCTTTTTAAAGAAAATTTGTTGCTGTTCTTCAGGGTTGTATTTTCCTCTTTTCCTCTTCTGTTGTCAGATTTGGAATCTCTATACCTTTGTTGTCAGGTCATCCCAACTCTCTATTCAGGTTGACTTGAATTCTAAGTACAGAAAGAGTTATCAGTATATGAGAAGATACATGTATTCCTTTTCTTTGCCAAAAGGCAAAATGATGAATGACAAGATACCACCTGCCCACCTATGTTCCTGACAAGTTCTAAGCTCCCTTAGTCCTTTATGTTTTCAAATGTTTTGTGTCAAGCTTCAAAGTGTTTACAGGCAGGTATTTTTGAATCATACTGCAATTTGATTTTTCAAATCTAGCTCACAATGTGGAATCCTAGATTGACATATTTTGATGTAGTGATTTGACAGCATTTCTTACGTCATATCCATTGTAGACAACCTGTTCCATGAGATTTCAGATATCAAGTTAGGATGTAAAGTCCACCTGAGAATTTGAATGCCCAATGTTCTGGAGTTTCATAACATGAAAGATGGGACTTTCAAAGCCTTTCCTTTGGCATGAACTCTGAACAGACAATGTTAGAACATCCTTCAGAATTAATTGGGTTTGGACCAGTGTTGAGTGTGTATATGGTTTAAATATATATGTCATGAGAGTGTAAAAGAGGAATTTATACCTCAAGTGTATAAGATCTCACCCACATTTCCGTAAGTCTACAATGTTGGTTGTGTAAGTGGATCATTCTGTAAAGCTACTTCATGCGGTAGAAAGCTGTTGAAACGTCTGTGTAATATAAGTACAATTACACACAATGTCATACCCGTGTAAAAGCAGGTAATATTTAGTATAGGAAAAATAATAAGTGCAAAACATGTATACATGTCTTTTTCCTTCTGTCAAGTGCTTCACCAACCTTTGCAAATGCACTTTTACAAAAAAAATGGTACATAATGATCTTCA
>Ga0116230_10003635_pt1 | contig 15085 bp, 15 predicted proteins | sample S1TSphfallax_3_FD_88678 | JGI IMG/M metagenome (GOLD analysis project Ga0116230, IMG submission 88678) | Host-associated microbial communities from peat moss isolated from Minnesota, USA - S1T2_Fd - Sphagnum fallax MG | ecosystem: Host-associated > Plants > Peat moss > Unclassified | place... | reverse complement strand
GGTGGTGAAGTTTATTATCACGGCAAGCCTCATCCAGCTATCTATCAACCTGTCTTTTCTTTTCTAAAAGATATTCCCTTATCTCGCACTTTGGCTATTGGAGATTCCTTAGTAACCGATATTCAAGGAGCCAAAATCCAAAAGGTAGACACAACCCTCATTATGAATGGCATCCATAAAGAAACTGTGTTGGAAGACGGAAACATAACACCAAAGACCCCTAAACTTTTAGAAAAATTAAGCGCTGAGGTAGGCATTGTACCCTCCTATGCTTTGCGGGTCTTTAGTTGGTAAATGTCGATCTATTTTAATATCTCACTTTTTTTCTTGATAAAATTAAAAAAATTCTGTTATCTATTATAGTTCCTCTAATTTTTGACTAAGAGAAATGGTTTAATTTAATATTCATGCAATCCCTACCTTTTTTCTCTTTAAAAGATATTGAACAAGATTTTGATCCTGATCATTTCAAAAAAGGATTAGCATATCAGGAAGAAAAACGAGTCCTTCTTTTGGAATCAACACCTTATAAAAACGACCAATGGAAAATTAAGTCAACTGTTCGTGGCTCTGAAAAAAATATCTATCACACAGATATCATTGTTAACCTCAAAGGGCGAGCCATTAGCGTAGATGGCTATTGTTCTTGCCCAATGGACTATAATTGTAAGCATGTTGCAGCTTCATTGATTGAGGCTGTTACGCGACAGGGGCTTTCTCCCACTTCTGCTTCTCATGAGCATCAAACCAGTGAAATTCCTAAACCTATTTTCCGCATCATGACGAATACAGTACGCTTTAAGGTACGACCTTGGTCTTTGACACAAGTTGAAAAAAAATTCCTAGCTCATCTTTCTTTTTTTTATGACACAGGTACCGTTTCCTACACTCAACATATTGAAGAAAGTCCTTTTCCGCGTAATATCAAGGCTGAGCAAGACTTCTTTCTTCATCCCCTGCTTGCCCAATGGAAAACCATTAAAGATTTTGCGCATCAAGTTGATCCTTGTACATTAGAAATGAGCAATCTTATTTTGGATAATAAAACGCCCTCGAATTCTCAAAATTCCTGGAGCGATGAAAAACTTATTCAAACCGCTATGGCTATAACAAATGAGGTTTTTCCTGTCCTACAGGCTCAAGGATGGCAAATTGAAACAGACCCTAGTTTTCCTTTTCAACCGATCACGAATACTGGAGAATGGTACGCCAATATTAATAATGAAACAACATCGGGAATCGATTGGTTTGATTTAGAAATGGGAGTTGAAATCGAAGGAAAACGGATCAATGTCCTACCCCATATTGTGCGCTTACTGCGCAATCCTAATATTCGCTCTACCATGGATAATGAAACTTTGAGCGATACAGAAATCATCTATACTCAATTGGAGGATGGTCGCTACCTTCCCATACCAGCTAAAAAAATTCAATTTATCGCTCGTACACTTATTGAACTTTATGATTTTAATGCCCTAACCCAAGAAGGACACTTGCGTTTATCATCCTGGCAATCTACTCAACTTGCTGAATTGGAACGAGCGATGGGGGCTAGCCAATTACGCTGGTTTGGATCAAACCAATTACGGGAACTTGGAATCAAGTTGCAAGATTTTAAGCAGATTGAGAAAGTGCGCTTATCTTCTCTTTTCCAGGATACTTTACGCCCTTATCAAGAAGAAGGGGTCAACTGGTTACAATTCTTACGCAGCCATAACCTCAATGGCATTCTAGCAGATGATATGGGCCTTGGTAAAACGATTCAAGCCCTTGCTCATATTATGGTTGAAAAAGAAAATGGCCGAATGAAAAATCCAATTCTTGTTGTTGCTCCAACAAGTCTTATGGCCAACTGGAAATCTGAAGCAACTCGCTTTGCACCTTCCTTAAAAATCCTTATTTTGCAAGGGAATGAACGTAAAAATAACTTTAATCGCATCCATGACCATGATTTAATATTAACGACTTATCCTCTTCTTTCCCGTGACAAAGAAGTTCTTTTAAAACATCAATATCATTTGCTGATCCTTGATGAAGCGCAAGTCATTAAAAATCCCAATACGATGGCACATCGGATTGTTCAACAGCTGCAGGCCAAGCATCGGTTATGCTTAACGGGCACACCCATGGAAAATCATTTGGGTGAGCTTTGGTCATTATTCCATTTTTTGATGCCTGGGTTTTTAGGAGACAACCGAAAATTTACCCAAACCTTCCGCAAGCCCATTGAAAAGGGGCAAGACACTGAGCGTCAACAAGCCTTAACACGCCGCGTCCGTCCTTTTATGTTGCGTCGAACCAAAGAAGAAGTCGTACTAGAGCTACCCGCTAAAACAGAGATTGTACAACATATTGAGCTTTTACCCGCTCAACGAGACCTTTATGAATCCATTCGACTTGCTATGCATTCAAGAATTCAAATGGAAATAGAAGAGAGAGGATTAAAGCGCAGCCAAATTGTTATTTTAGATGCCTTGCTGAAGATGCGCCAGGTGTGCTGTGACCCCAGATTATTAAAACTTGATTCTGCTAAAAAAGTTAAGGAATCTGCTAAGCTTCAATTTTTAATTGATACATTGCCTGAAATGATTGAAGAAAACCGCAAGATTCTTCTTTTTTCTCAGTTTACCAGTATGCTCGATCTCATTGAACATGAACTAAAAAAACTTAAAATTCCTTATGTCATTCTTACTGGCCAAACGAAAGATCGCCAAACACCTATTAATGATTTTCAGTCGGGTAAAGTTCCTTTATTCTTAATTAGCCTTAAAGCAGGAGGCACAGGTTTAAACCTGACTGCAGCCGATACAGTCATTCATTATGACCCTTGGTGGAACCCAGCTGTAGAAAATCAAGCTACTGACCGGGCATATCGTATTGGCCAAGACAAACCAGTTTTTGTTTATAAACTTGTTACCATTGGAACAGTTGAAGAGAAAATCTTGGATATGCAACATCACAAAGCAGCCCTTTTTGCTGGAGTCTTTGATGGAAAAGCCGTTAGCAGCGCTGCTATCACCCCAGAAGATCTTGATGCCTTGTTTGAACCTTTGCCTTAATGTCTATTAAGAAAAAGTGCTAATTATCTTGTAATTCTTGCTTCAATCCGCTAAAAAAAGCCAATATTCTTTAAACAGATAAGGTGATTATGACTACTTTTTCTATTGAAGAACTCCATAAAGCTTTTTTTACCTGCCAAGCAACAATTGGCGTCGTAGGACTAGGTTATGTGGGTCTACCTCTTGTCAAGGCATTAGGAGATAAAGGATTTAACGTTGTCGGCTTTGACGTGGATGAAACACGAGTTGAAAGCTTAAAAAAAGGCAAATCTTACATCAAAAGTTTCCCACAAAGTAGTTTAGAGCACCTTCTCAACCAAAAGCGCTTTGAGGCAACCCATAATCCGTCAGATTTGGCCCGTGTGGATGCCATCCTCATTTGTGTGCCTACACCTTTAAATCGCCATCGTGAACCAGATATGAGCTATATCATTACAACAGCAAAGACTATTTTACCAAATTTACGAAAAGGCCAATTAATTGTTCTTGAATCAACAACCTATCCAGGCACAACCTGCGAAGTTCTTACTCCCATTTTAGAACAGGGTGGCCTGAAAGCCGGTAAAGATTTTTTTGTGGCGTACTCACCCGAACGCGAAGATCCAGGTAATCCTCGGTATAAAACCTCCTCTATTCCTAAAGTTGTTGGTGCAGACCATCCTACTGCTCGAACGCTTGCTCTTTCTCTCTATAAGCAAATTGTGCCTAAAGTTGTAGAGGTTTCTTCTACAGCAACAGCTGAAGCCGTCAAGTTGACTGAAAATATTTTTCGATGCATCAACATTGCCATGGTTAATGAACTTAAAGTCATTTATTCTGAAATGGGTATCGATATATGGGAAGTTATTGAAGCCGCTAAAACTAAACCTTTCGGATTTATGCCTTTTTATCCTGGTCCAGGGCTGGGGGGGCATTGTATTCCTATTGATCCTTTTTATTTAACTTGGAAAGCCCGTGAATATGGCGTTTCAACGCGCTTTATTGAACTTGCTGGCGAAGTCAATACTGCCATGCCTGATTATGTTATTAATCAATTGCGTGAAGCGTTAGATATGCGCTTTGGTAAAGGTCTCAACGGTTCCCGTATTTTGTTAGTTGGTATGGCTTATAAAAAAAACGTGGATGACATTCGTGAGAGCCCCTCCCTTGCAATCTTTGAGGACTTACACTTAAAACAAGCACATGTCGACTATTATGACCCCTTTATTCCCATCGTTCATAAATCCAGAGAACACCCGATCATTAATGGTAAATCATCCATTGCATGGACGAAAACATCCCTGAACTCTTATGATGCTGCTTTAATTTGTACAGACCATGATACCATTGATTATGAATTTCTTATTACCCACAGCGCTCTTGTCGTTGATACTCGTAATGCAACCCATCGTGTCAAAGGTCGCAAAGATAACGTGGTCAAAGCTTAAAAGGAACCAGCGAACAACATGAAGTTTTCTACTATCCTATGCCTATTGTTGTTCTTCTTGAGAGAAAGCTATGGACACACAGAATGTTACACTTATGAATGCCGCAAAACGAATAATCATATTATCCATATCGTAACGATTAACCCAAAAAAATATACGGTTGCCTTTATAAAAGCCCATAACCAAGTTTTTGGCAGAGAAACCATTCAATCCATTGCGAAAAGGACAGGGGCTGATATCGCCATAAACGCTGGTTTTTTTGAAATGGGCAATAGCCAAGATGGCATGCCAAGCGGCACACTTATTATTAATGACCATATATTGGGTTTAAATTTTCAAACCCACGGTTGTCTATTTTATGATCAACAGGGGTTCAATATTCAAAACATCAAACCATTTATTGAAGTTAAAATAGGGAAAAATACAATAATACCCACTAAAGTTAATCGGTTTCCTTCTAAACAAGACATCATTTTATACTCGCACCTATGGGGGCTTCGCACACTCACCCCTTTGAAAGAACGAAAAGAAATAGCCATCAACGCCCACTATAAAGTTGTAGAATTTTCATCCCAAGGGAACTGCGCCATTCCTTGCGAAGGTTTCGTTATTTCGCTACCTATCGATTACCCCTTAGAACCTATTGGCATAGGCAGTGCCATTAGCTTTTATCTAGAGCCTCCTCATTTATCTAAATTGGATAGGAAATCTGCTGTCATGGGGATACCCATTTTAATTCAGAATGGAAAAATATCTCCTTTCCTCCTTAAAAACAAGAGTGGTTTCTACACATTAGCCCATGCACGCACTGCTTTGGGAATACGATCAGATGGGCATATTATCATTGTGGTGGCCGAGCACGTTTATCAAAAACCCATACAAAAAGTTACTCTAAAGGATATATACTCTACTTTAGAAAATAATAAGGAAAGTCTTGTTAAAAAGTATAAAAAGCAAGATATTCATCAATTAACCTTAGAAGAATTAAAGGAAGCCCTTATTTGCTTGTCTGCAACGGCTTCTGGACAAGGGTTAACCTTGTTAGAACTTGCTCAACTAATGGAAGTCCTAAAGTGTGAGTCTGCTATCAATCTTGATGGGGGAGGTTCTGCAAGCTTGTTTCTTAACAACCAAGTGGTTAACCAGCCCATAGGCGATCAAGATGAAAGCACGGGACAATCTATCTTACGACCTATTTCTGATGCGATTGTTTTTAAGCGCATACCTTAAAAAACAGTATCCTCAAATAAATTGGGTATATCTTATCATTAAAACCTAAGGCTTTCCCTAAACAAACAACAAATTTTATCTTTTGTGTTGACATTTGTATACTTAGTTACCATAATAATTGATACAGGTGTACAATAGAAGTTAAGAATATAAATCAAATATACCTGTTACGTTACAACACATAAAATCTGTGGATCTTCTGAACCGTAAGGTATGGATTGAGCTGTGCGTGCACACAAAGAAAGACAAGGTGAGCACGTTTTAAGTTCACTCCTTTAATTGATTGTTATTCAACTTAAGATAAAGAGCCTATCTTAATGAACTCTTTATGGAGAACTAAAAGATGATGCAAGTTTTCGACCCTAACCAAATGCCTCTTGGGCTGTTTCAAAATTATAATGAGCTTTTTAAGTATATCCAAAACATGGAAAACCTAAAGCTTTTAGAGGGTCATATTTGTTTCCAAGATGAACCTTGGAGTTTCACACTGTATACACATAAACGGCTCTCTTATATTTACCCTAAGTTTCTAGAAAAATACTTTTCTAAGAGCGGTAAGCAAGCTTACGAGCAAGAATTGGATTTACTTGAAATTTATAAAGGAGATTATCATAACCCTATTCAAATTCCAGTCACTCAGGATGTTGATATCCAAGATCTACAGAAAAATTGGTGCCAAGATTACTGCAATGCCCATAACTATGTTTTAGTTGAATATAACGAAGACTTTGAAAATTCTTCAACAGTTGACACAATACAAGCTGCTCATAGCATCCACCACCCAAGTGAATTTGACCAAAGAAAGGATACTTTAACTCAAGCTTCATTTGGCTAGGTTTTATATGTCAAATATACGGGCGTACGACCCTGAAACAAGCCCTTTTGTTCATAACGCGTTAAAGGCCAATCTTTAGGCCGCTCGTAAACATTCTTTCTTCCCTCTAAAAGGGGGACAAAAAGGGGATGCTGTTTCATAAGATCTTGCATCCATCTAGCATAAGATGGATCATCTGTTGCCATATATAAAAGGCCCCCATTTTTTAATACATGGGCTAATGTTTTTATTGTCCCCTCTTGAATAATGCGCCTCTTGTGGTGGCGATTCTTGGGCCACGGATCGGGAAAAAGGATAAAAACTCGACTGAGTGAATGAGCAGGTAATCGCGCAAGCAAGAGCCGAACATCATCCTTAACAATACGCACATTAGTTAAAGAGTGCTTTTGGATATGCACTAACAGAGAAGCAACCCCATTCACAAAAGGCTCACAACCAATAAAACCAATAGTAGGGTGGAGGACTGCTTGAGTGGCTAGGTGCTCTCCCCCACCAAAGCCAACTTCCAACCATATTTCTTGAGGTAGAAACGAAAATAAATAACTCAACTCTGGCAAAGGGTTCTCAAGCACAGTTAAACCAACCTGATGCCATAAAGTGTCCATAGCCTGACGCTGCTTATCTGTTAAAGGGCGAGATTGGCGTCGGCCCCATATATATCTTTGTTGAGGTAAAGGGCGGTTAAGTATCATTTTGGCTTTTTCCATGGTAGTTCTTTATCATGCATCTCATCTAAGGTAAAATGGTTCAAGGTTTTCAAGTGAAATTAAAGGTATCTTATGAAATTATCAAATTTAACAACAAAGAGCTGCATACCCTGTAAAGGGGAAACGGCTGCTTTAGACCCTGATAAAGTCAATAGCTTGCTTTATGAGCTTAACAACAACTGGCTGATTAATGATATAGGCCACCTCTATAAGGCTTATAAATTTAAGAATTTTGTGGCAGCGATGACTTTTGCCAATAAAATTACTGTTGTTGCCGAGAAAGAGAACCATCACCCTGATTTAACCATTTCATGGGGACAATGTGGGGTTGAAATTTGGACTCATAAAATTAACAACTTAAGCGAAAATGACTTTATTTTAGCTGCTAAAATCGAAGAATTGATTGATTAAGGGATGTTCTATTTAATAGGCTTCTACGGGCACACTAAACCAAAAAATACTTCCATGACCTATTTCACTTTTCACTCCCAACTTTCCACCCATTAAGTTTACTAAATTTCTGACCAGATTTAAGCCAAACCCTGTGTGATCAGCTTTGGAAACAAGGGCTGCTTCTACTTGGAAAAAATCATCGAAAAGGATAGCTTGGTTTATTTCAGCAATTCCAACCCCTGTATCGCTGACTTTAAAAATCAGATCATATTGATTGTCGGCCAATAAAGCCGAAGAAACGCTTATTTCTATTTTCCCTTCATAGGTGAATTTAAGTGCGTTCGTCGCAAGGGTCAGCAAAATTTGACGAAGACGTACAGGGTCAGTTTTAATTTTTTTGGGCAAAGGGTTGTTAAGCACAATTTCAAATTCTAGCTTTTTTTGTAAAGCAACTGGTAATAACAAGCCTTGAATTTCATTAAGTAAAACCCGAATATCGATAGGTTTCAAGAATAATTCAGAAAGGTTTGTTTCTAGCTTGCTGTACTCTAAAATACTACCTAGCATATTCATTAGTGCGTCAGCAGAAGATTGTATGGTGTTAACATAATTATTTTGTGTGTTGTTTAATTCTGTTTCTTTTAAAAGGCTAATCATACCCACAATTCCATTCATAGGAGTACGGATTTCATGGCTCATCGTTGCTAAGAACTTTGATTTAGCCAAATCAGATTTCTCTGCATTTTCTTTGGCTTCCTTTAAATTTTCAGAAGTTTTCATTAATTCTGCAACGGCTTCTTCATAAGCAGAAGCCGCGTGTGTAACGTTACGTGTCATAAAAATACCGATGACACACAATAATAACGTGACAGCAATCCCTGTTGGCAGAAGGCTCGTAAGAATATTTTGGGCCATATTTTGAGGGATCCATGTAAGGTAGCCAATGGTTTTTTCTTTTTCTTTTAAAGGTAAATATTGAGAATCCTTCAATAACAATTCGTCCCCCTTTTTGATATAGCGCAAACCAGTAATACCAAAGGTTTTACTCATAGAATGGAAAAGTTCGTCATCTAATTTTTGCGTTAGGATCAAATAATTATATTGCCCACTCATGAAATCTTCAGAATTATTAAAAGGTTTAATCTGAGCGATTGTAATAATATAAAGAAAATGATTATTCTCAACTATCCTATAAAAGTGATTATTTCCTGATTTTATTTTTAATGCCCCTATTAGGTCTTGAAAATATTTATCAAATTCAGAGATGCCTTTGCGTATATTTTCACCTTTTGTATGTGTGAAAATAATGTGGCCTGCTGTATTAACAACTGCTGAAAAATCTACTCCAAAGTTCATGAGCAAGTCTTGTCCAATATTTTCAGAAAACCATTTTTCATCAGGATGAACGACAATATTCTCATAAGCTGGATTGCCTGTTGCATAAGCTTGTGTAAGACTAAAAAGCTTTTTCGTTTCATTTTCCAATGCCTTTTCAACAAGAATTCGAGAATCTGCAAAATCATGATAACGAATGATCCAGTAGCTTGAAGAAGTAATAAATAATATTGCAGCAAGACAAACTGTTATGGCGGTTGCGAAATAAAGGAAAATATCTCTAAAAACGACATTTTTTAGATTGATATCCATTATGGCTCCTTTAGGACAAACGCCTTATTTCAATAAGAGTTAAATCATCAGGAAAAGAGATATTGCCCAACAAATTAACTTGGCTACGAATGGTTTGGACGACGCTGTCTCCATTAAGTTCTTGGGCAAAATTTGATAAATGAGTTGCATTAAAACAAATGCCTGGTACAGCTTTTGCTTCCCATAACAAGTCACTATATAAGATTAAAGATGCTCCCTTAGGAAAAGACATCGTGCGTAAAGGATAGCGTTGGCGCTCAACAATTCCTAAAGGAACACCTGTTCCATCACCAATTTGGAATTTCTTTTCATCAGGAAAATACACTAAAGGATGAGTTGCGCTAGCCGAAGCATAGGTAAAAAGACCATTTTGAAAATCAATTACCCCAACTAAAAATGTTGAAAATTGACCCGCAGGCATCACACTGACAAGGCGATTGTTTAAAGCATCAATAATCTCACCTGGGTCATCGGCACAATGTTTGAATTCTTGGATGAGCGTATGAAGACGAAAGGTATGTAAAGCAGCGCGGATTCCTTTGCCAGAAAAATCACAAATCCAAATAGCCATTTGCGTAAGATTTAAATCTAGGACGCCCCAAATGTCCCCACTCAAAAAGCGAGATGGCAAAAATAAAGAATCTATCTTAATATAATGACGACTTTCTAAAGAAGTAATCAATTCAAGAGAAGGCAATAATGACTTTTGTACTTCAAGCGCTTGATCAATATCTTCTTGCGCAAGCGTGTGGTAGTCCTCTAATTTCCTTAGTAAAATAGCATTTTCTAGCTGGACTTTAATCCGAGATAACAGCTCAAGGCGATGAATGGGCTTCGTAATAACGTCATTTGCACCCGACTGCCAAGCTTCAATGCGTTGTTCTGGCTCACTCAAAGCTGTTTGCACAATAATAGGTAGATGTCGTGTTTTTACATTTTTTCGCAAAGCCTTAATAACTTGAACCCCATCCATTCCCGGCATCATTAAATCCAAGATCATAATATCGGGTAGAAAGCTATCAATCTTTGTTAAAGCGTCAGCGCCATCTTTGGCGACTTCTAAATTTTTAAAACCAGCGCTTTCAAGGTAGTTCACAATCAATTCGCGATTTAAAGCTGCATCATCGACAACTAAAATATGACTATCGTAAAAAGCTGATGCCTTTACTTCCCCATCATATTGCCAATTCAGCATGTTGGCCTCTTAAGTATAAAATCTAAGCGTCAAGATTTTCCCATCTTCCTCAACAATGACTTGATCTGAAAAAGAATGGATTATTGCTAAGCCCTGAACTGTACTTGAAACATTGGATATAGCATGGTGCCAATCAAACCCTTTGCCAGAGCTTATAATAACGACGTCTATCCATTCGGGGGTTAAATGAAAGTTTATTTTTAATAGTCGTTGAGCTAGAATTTTATTTCTTAAACGTTCCTTGATTAAGTCGCCGAAATTTAGAGTTTTTTGCCGATTATTGGGACAATCGACTTCTAAGTTACTCCATAAAATTGCATTTGTTACAACTTCATGGGTAGAGGTGAGAATTTGTTCACACAAAACAGGGTGCAGAGAAGTTTTATGCAAAAGAAAATGATCAATGACAGCAATAATATCAATAATATAAGCTGTCAAGGTTGTCAGCGACAAGGCAAGATCACCTGGAGCTGCTTCAAACCCTCTTAAACCAACTTTAAGGTTTTTTCCTTCAATTAAAACCGTCTGATCATTTTGAATGGCATCAATTAAGTCCTGGGTTGTAGGACTCACAGAAAATAGAACGGCACGTTGCGCAACTAGGAAGTCTTTACGACCAGAATGTTTTTGATAAGTTTTTGCAAAAGGCTGTGTTCCTTCGTCTTTCTTAACAACTTTTCCAGATGGTGCAAGTGGCATTGGCTCTACTCTATGTTAAATAAACTATCAAAACGCCCCAGATCTAACATCTTTTTTACTTGTCCTTGAGCGCCTTTTAAGATGACATCGCCATTAACAGATTGTAATTTATCACGAGCAATCAAAAGCATCCCTAAACCTGCAGAATCAATGAATTCAAGCTCAGTTAAGTCAAACAAACAACACTTGCTGTTATTTTCTGTAACAATTTGTGTGATTTCACGGAAACTGCTGTAGTCAGCAAAAGTTAAGCGACCTTTCATGTCAACTTCGATTTTAGGACCTGTGGATTTTAAGGTATAGATCACAACACACCCTCCTAACAGAAAAAGTTTTTTTACCCTTTCATGATTTAATCTTAGGAGAAGCGACCTTAACAGAAGGTTAAAAGCTGAAAAAATATTACTATTGATTCTTTAGTATGGATTAATAAAAAGAATTATTTCACCTTACTTCTTGATTTTTTTTAAGGACCTTTGGTAGTTTACCTCTTAAGTTCTTAACTTCCAAAGTTAAAAAAATTAATGCCAAAAAAATATGCTTTTATTCTTTTGACTCTTTTAGGTGTAGTTGGTTTTGCTTTTTATAAAGCCCAGAGGTTATTGCTACTCACTGACTTATCCACCCTTCCTGTAGATGCAAGTGCTAACCCTGACTATAATCCAAAATCACTTTTATCTCGTGATCCTTTTTATTTGGTCTCCTACGCAGATGGGCACGAAGTTTTTTTCCAAAACCAGTTTGGACTAGCACAATCTGCGTTAGGACGTGGAGTCGATTTTATTTTGAATTACCGACGTTCTCTTCTCGATCCAGATTTTGTCCGTGAAAATAAGCAAATATTGGATCAAAAAACCGGAGCCGGTTACTGGCTTTGGAAACCTTGGATAATTCTAGATGCTATGAAAAAAGCTCCAGAAAATGCTATTATCATTTATGCTGATTGTGGCAATGTATTTAAAAGCTCGCTTGCTCCCCTTATTGAATTAGCAAAGCAGCATCCTATTATTTTGCCCTATTATGAAGAACCTCAATACCAGCTTCCTTTTTCTAAAGTGAAGCGAGAAGTTTTCATCCAACTGGATTGCGATCGGGAGCAATGCCATAGAGGCCTTCCGCTTTGGGCAGGTTTTTTAATTGTACGGAATGTTCCTGAAGCACGGGCCTTTATTGAACAGTGGCTAACCTATGCCAAAAACCCCACCCTTCTTATGGATGGACCAAGTAGTCAACCTGAATTAGAAGGATTTTCTGGTCATCAGCATGATCAGGCTATTTTGACTGTTCTTTACAATCGTCATCCAGAAGGAAAATACGTGATCCCTTACGGAACTGAATTAACAAAGAAATACTTAGTATGGAAACATCGACGGCTAGGGGTACGCTCTCAAGACCCTTACTTTATTTATGAATCCTTAGTAACAGTTTATGGGTATGTACCCATGCGTAAAGTTGATCGTTATTTCTTTAATTCTCCTTGGCTAAAATGGTTGCGCTATAAAATGTATGAGAAAAAATAACGATAACAGCAATTAAGAACCTGTCTTTCAAGTTGCTTCGTTTTAACTTACCAAAGTCGGATAGCTTATGTTACTTTTTCTTTATAGGCCCTTGATATAAGGATATAAAGGATTGTGAACGACAATCACTCTCAAATACCACAAAGGAAAAGCTTTTCTCAATTGGAAGGGTTAGGGTTTGCCTATCGTTTGGGCATTGAGTTTATATCAGGCATTCTGGTGGGCTTACTTCTTGGGTATGGCATTGACAACCTATTTGGAACAAAACCCTGGGGTCTAGTGATTATGGTTCTTTTGGGCGCCGTCGCCAGTTTGTTAACGGTTTTCCGCCTGTTGGGTTTAAGCAACGGACTTTTCTCTAGGTCAGCTACTCAACCAATAGGGAAGAAAAAAGATGGTTGACCCTTTACACCAATTCAGAATTCATCCTCTTATCCATTTGGCATTAGGAGGATGGGATATTTCTTTTACCAATTCTGCTTTGTTTATGGTATTAGCTACCCTGCTTATCATTATATTCTTCTATTTTTCAGTAAGCCCGCGCGCAGTTGTTCCTAGTCGTCTTCAAGTTATAAGTGAATCCTTGTATACTTTTGTCTCGGACATGGTTCGAGAAAATTCTGGTAAAGCAGGACTACCCTTTTTCCCTTACATCTTTAGCTTATTCTTATTTGTTTTAATGGGGAATATACTGGGCATGATCCCTTATAGCTTTACTTTTACGAGTCACCTTATTGTAACATTTACATTGGCTACAATTGTTATTATTGCCGTAACATTAGTAGGATTTGTATACCATGGATGGCACTTCTTGCGTTTATTTTGGCCAAAAAATACACCCATTTTTATTATCCCACTTCTGGTCCCTGTTGAAATTATGTCATATTTTATACGCACTGTTAGCCTTTCTATTCGACTTTTTGCAAATATGGTAGCTGGACATGCTATGCTTAAACTTTTTGGGGGGTTTGCAATTATTTTAGCCAGCACAACTTTTTTTCCTTTGGCATTGGTATCCATTGCCCTTGATGTTGTCATTACAGGTTTTGAATTTCTGATCGCTTTACTTCAGGCTTACGTTTTTACTATATTAACTTGTATATACTTACATGATGCTTTAAATTTACACGAGTAGATCTCAAATTTCATAACCTACAGGAGCATGTATACCATGGATGTGGCAGCAGCAAAGATGATCGGAGCAGGGTTAACGATGTTAGCCTTGTTGGGTGTGGGGATCGGGTTAGGAATGATATTCTCCAACCTTATTAACTCTATTGCCAGGAACCCTTCCGCAAAAGATGATGTTATGAGAGTTGGTTTTATCGGGTTTGCTTTAACAGAATCTATTGCTTTACTAGCATTTGTGACTGCTTTAATTATTTTAAAATAATCAAAGAGTTTCTCTTTATGCCTCAATTTGAAGTCGCAACTTTTCCTTCCCAAATTTTTTGGCTGTTAGTTTGCTTTGTCTTTTTGTGCATCGTCATGGGGCAATATTTAGTTCCTCGCCTTACATCAGCTCTTGAAGCAAGAGAACAGCGCCTTCAGGAAGACCTAGCACAAGCTAAAGCATTCCTCTTGGAAGAAGATATCTTAAAAAAAGAAAACCAATTACACCTCACACAAGCACGTGCCAAAGCACATACGCTTATCCACCAAACTTTGCATGAAGCTTATCACAACAAAACCAGCCGCATTGCTACTTTGGATGAGGCATTGCTTATTCAAACAAAGGAGAAACGGGAAAATCTAGAAATTCAAATACAAAAAATTCGCCAGAACATGGAGCCTATTGTATTCCAAGTCATGAGAGCTACAGCATCCCAAATTTTAGGACAATCGCTCACCCATTCTCATTTGAAAGTAGCTATTAAAAATGTCCTTAAAAAGCAGGAATAAGCTTAATGGACTCAACCTTTATTGTTTTAGTAAGTTTTATGATTTTTATCGGTATAGCCTATCGGCTTGGATACCGCCGAGCTATTGTTGCCCTAGATAGCAAAATAGATACGATCCGTAGCACCCTTCAAGAAGCAGCGCAAGCTAAAGAAGCTGCGCTGCAAAAGCTCAATGCAGAGCATCGACGCCGTAATGAAACCATGCAAGAAATTGACCTTATCATCAAGCGAGCTGAAGAGCAGGTTTTACTTTTACGTCAGAAAAACTTGCAAGAAATTGAAAAAATTATCAATCATCGACAACAAGAGGCTGAAGAGATCATTCATCGCTTTTATCAAGAGGCTATACAAACTCTTCAAAAAGAAGAAACAGCTCAAACCATTGCTGCCTTCGAAGCTTTAATTATAACCGATTTTTCCTCTGCCCAACAAGAAGCCCTTAACGAAAACGCCATCGTTCAAATAGGAGATC
>Ga0116230_10003634_pt1 | contig 15087 bp, 8 predicted proteins | sample S1TSphfallax_3_FD_88678 | JGI IMG/M metagenome (GOLD analysis project Ga0116230, IMG submission 88678) | Host-associated microbial communities from peat moss isolated from Minnesota, USA - S1T2_Fd - Sphagnum fallax MG | ecosystem: Host-associated > Plants > Peat moss > Unclassified | place: USA... | reverse complement strand
GTGATCGCCGGGTCGGAATTGATGAGAAAGCCCTGCCCCTTCACACGGAGCGGTTCCTTGTCGGTGCCATACAGAACCAGGTCGGCGATCGGCTGATAGAAATCCAGTCCCGGGCCGTTAGACTGCTGCAACTGCCAGGCGTATGCCGGGTCACCGGGCATGAGCACCATCAATTCGCGAACGCCGTTGCTCAAGCCGCGCAGGGCGAGCTTGTGTTTCCAGCGATTGGGAAACTGCTCGCTGGTGTAGATCGGATGGTTGTCGGGGATCTCACGAAACTCGTAATCGGGAAACATCTTTTTTCCCAGCGCGATCACCGAGGCGACAAATGGATTCTGCGCTCCCGCTTCGCTGCCGCAATCGGAGTTGAACAGCAGCATCCCGCCGTGCTGGGCGAATGATCTGAGTTTGTCGATATGCTCGGGTTTAAGGCTCAGCGCTTTATTCCCCGACAGATACAGAAACGGGGCGTCGTGCAGTTCGGCCTCGGTGATATCCAGGTTGCTTACCTGCCAGTTGATGTCCCGCTGCCGCTCGGTCTGGTTCCCCATCCAGCGGACGAAGTTTGCCACATCGCGCGGCCGCTGGTTCCAGGGACCGTCGTACTGGATTTTGTTGATCAGAATCGGCGCTCGCCCACGGGCCAGAAACAGCATGCAGAACGCGGTATTGGGATAGTTGGAGTCACCGTTCCACGAACCGTTTTCCGACTGGTTTTTGATGCACCAGTCCGCGCCGTACTGATACCAGTCAACGGTGCCGAAATATTTCAGCCCGCTGGCGACGCCGATCCGCTCGACGCCGAACAGCGTGTAACCGGGCAGCTCAAAACCGTTGTATCCGATGTTCGGCGTCCATTCGCTGGTGTGGTCGGCCATCCATTTCAACCCGCGATCGATGTGATCGTTCTTGATATTCCCCTTGCATTTCACACCCTCGTCGGCGTGAACGTAGTCCTGCGTGATGAACAACGTCGCCACGCCCGCGGCGGTCATCGATGCCTGCTCGCCCGGGTGATCCGACCCGCCGGCCCTGTCGGAGTAGAACCACCCGCCGTCATCCTGCTGATCGTGCGTCCAACGCTTTTCCACATCCGACCAGTAAGCCGTCGGCACTTCAACCCCCATCTGCGCGCAAGCCCACATCGACAGCACCCCGAACTGGCTTACGCTGTGATCGATCAACCCGAGATCTCGTTTGTTGGCCAAATAGTTATATAGAAAAAGCCCGTTGGTGTGCGGCTGCGAGTCATATCCGCCATCGAGCCGATCGCGATCCGCCTGGGCGAGCTTGCGCGTTTCAGGTGTGCGCGGCAGCATGAACCAGACCTGGCACCGCATCGAAATGGCGTAAACGCCGACCATGTCCGCGGTCTTGAGCCACTTGATGCTCGGTGCGAGCTTCGGATCGTTCGGGTCTTCTCCCGCAGCCAGCAGCGCATAGACCGCCAGCGCGGTTTGTCCGCCCCACTGCCCGCCGATCGTTTCATGTCTCGCCGCGGTGGGCACGCGCTTGGGCACCGACTCCCAATTCGCATCTTTCATTTTCGAGTAAAGAAACGCTTTCCCCTTGGCCAGCGCCTTGTCCACCTCGGCCGGCGTTGCTCCGTGAGCTTTCGGGTTATTCGCCAGGACGGCGCAAACCCAGAGAAACGCAAGCAGCCAAAACCGATTGCTTTGCCGTGCCGGACATCGTGGGTTGGAATTATTTACAGACAGAATGTACCGCATTGTTCCTCTCGCATCGGAATTGAAACCATCCGCGACGGTGATTGTAACGTCGCGGCATCACATGCCAACGCCGCATCTTTCGTCAGTCACCGTTGGACGGTAATGTCTCGCGGGTGATCCAGGAGACCCATACCGGGGAGTGTGCATGAATTCGTTATTGCCTGCTGTCGCCTATGTCGCCGACGGCAAACTGTACTCGCAACTGCCGGGCGAATCCCCGCGCGCGGTCGAGAGTGTTTTTGTCCAGACGATTCTCGACCGCGTTGAAAGTTCACGCGCCCGCGATGACTGGAAAAGCCAGGGCATGGCGTGGAACCTCACCAACATGCGTCGGAGCGGTCTTCCCGGCGGCGGAGTTGCCGAAACCCGGCGGATCCGCTTCTCGGGTGTCACCGCTGCTGACGCGCGCGAGATGATCTATGCCATCGATACCGACTACGTCTGCGGGCTGTTTCATTATGACATTTCCACCGGATACGAGCGGCGGCTCTACCACCGCAACCAGTTCCGCGCCACCGATCTTTCGCGTCACGCCGGGGACGGCACCCTGGCTTTTACGGTGCAGTCTCCCGATGGGACGGCACACATCGCGACCATGAACGCCGCCGGGAGGGGCATCAAGGAAATCACCGAAGGCGATGCCATTGATGAGGCTCCATCGTGGGCGGAAGGTCCGGGCAAAGTGGTGCTTTTTCAATCCGCTGGGGTGGGTCGGAACAAAGCGGGGATGCGCACGTCGCTGTCGCCGTATGCCATCCAACGGATCGATCTGGATCAGAACAAGATGGACATGCTGGTCGAAGAGGATGACTTCGACGCGCTGGCCCCGCGGATGACGGCGGATGGAACGCTGTTCTTTATCCGCAGGCCCTACCAGCCGCTGGGTCAGCCGGTGTCACCGCTGAAAATGGCGACCGATATTTTGCTGTTTCCGTTTCGGCTGCTTCGCGCGATCGCTCATTTTCTCAATTTCTTTTCGATCATGTTCAGCCAGAAACCGCTGATGACCGCCGGGGGTCCACCCAAAGAGGGGCCGGATGAGCGGTTTCTGATGCTCTGGGGCCGGGTGATCGACACGCAGAAGATTTTGCGATCACAAAAACCCGGCGACGGCGGCGCGCTGGTTCCCGGCAGTTGGCAGTTAATCAAACGCACGTCGGACAACACGGAAACCGTCATTGCCAGGAACGTCATTTCCTACGATCTCTGCGGCGATCACAGCATCATCTACACAGACGGTGCGAGCGTTTTTCATGTGACCGAAGCGGGCGTGTCAACCCGCATCGGGCAAGGCAAGCTGATTGAGCGCGTCGCGGCGTTGCGCTGAGACATTTCCATCGCGGGAATTTCCGCTACAGATTCGATAACGAGATTACGAAATGCCCAATTTTCACAAGCAGAAAGCCCAGCATCTGAAAGGTGTCCTGGAAAAAATCCGCACCGCGGTCTATCGAAACATCGGTGAACTTTCTGTCGAGGTTTTCATCACGCCCGAACCGCTGCCGTATGTTCGCCGAACCGAGGGTAGACGGCTGGAACTCAAACCCGGCGACGTCTGGGCAGCCGAAGTTTTCGATTGCGGCTGGTTCCATGTCACCGGGGAAGTGGTCGCCGAAGCCGCCGGGGCGGATGTGGTTCTGCTGATCGACATCAATGGCGAAGCCTGCGTGGTCGACAGCGACGGCACGCCGGTTCAGGGATTGACCAACATCAGCAGTGAATTCGACAAGACGCTGGGCATGCCGGGCAAACGCGTGTTTCCGTACACCGATCCAGCCGTCGGTGGGGAGACAATCGATCTGTGGATTGATGGCGGGGCAAACGATCTTTTTGGCCGGATGCAGGAGAAAGGGGTTTTCAAGCAGGCAACGATCGCGGTTCGCAATTCGCAACTGTTCGCCTTGCAGTGGGACTGGGAAGTGCTGCACGAGTTGATGACCCATCTGCCGGAGCAGTCTGCCCGGCGGCACCGGATCTGGGCGGCGCTGTCCCGCGCTTCCGACGGGCTGATCGATTTCACCGAGACTGAAGCAACCGCCGCGAGAGCGATTCTCAAACCGGAGCTGGAAAAAACCGGCGGCGATCCGTCACTGCGCATCAGCGCGGTGGGCCACGCCCACATGGATCTGGCGTGGCTCTGGCCGATCCGCGAAACGATCCGCAAGTGCGGACGGACATTCGCGACCGTGCTGCGGATGATGGAAAAGTATCCCGACTATGTCTTCGGCGCAAGCCAGCCTCAGCAATATCAGTGGATGAAGGATCATTATCCGGCCCTGTACGAGCAGGTGAAACAGCGCGTGGCCGAGGGGCGATGGGAAGCCCAGGGGGCGATGTGGGTCGAGCCGGACACGAATGTTCCCTCGGGCGAATCGCTCATTCGCCAGATTGTGTATGGAACCCGTTTCTTTCGCGAGGAATTCGGCACAATCCCGACCATCCTCTGGGAGCCGGATGTATTTGGTTACAGCGGCGCATTGCCGCAGATTCTGCTCAAGAGCGGCATCGATTGCTTCATGACGCAGAAATTGTCCTGGAACCAGGTGACCAAACATCCGCATCACACCTTCTGGTGGCAGGGGATCGACGGCTCGCGCGTGCTGGCGCACATGTGCCCCGAGGACACCTACAACGGCCCGGCCGCTCCGCGGTCGCTGGTGAAGATCGAAAATGATTACATCGACAAGGATGTGTCGGACCGGGCGCTGATGCTGTTCGGCATCGGAGACGGCGGCGGCGGGCCGGGCGAGGAGCATCTGGAGCGGCTGGTACGGGAAAAAAATCTCGCCGGGGTCTGCCCGGTGGTTCAGGAACCAGCCGAGAAATTCTTCGAGCATCTTCGCAAAGGCTCGGAGCATTACTCCACCTGGCTGGGCGAACTGTATCTCGAAAAACATCAGGGCACCTTCACCACGCAGGCCCGCAGCAAGCGGTTCAACCGCAAGATTGAAATCGCGCTGCGCGAACTGGAACTGATGGCTGTGCTGGCAAGTCACGCGGGTGCCTACCGATTTCCCAAGGCAGAAGTGGACGCGATCTGGCGGGAAGTGCTGCTGTATCAGTTCCACGACATCCTGCCCGGCTCGTCGATCCAACGGGCGTATGATGAATCGCTGCCGCGATACGCCTCACTCATCGAGCAGATCGCGGACCTGACTCGCAAAGCCGATCAGGCGTATCTGTCGTCAGCAAAAGGCGACGGCACTGCCGTGCTTAACAGCCTGTCATGGGATCGCACGCAATGGCTGAAAATCAACGGGAACTGGCGGCAAGTGACGGTGCCGGCACTGAGCACTGCGTGCATCCAGACGTCGGGGGAACCGCCGGCCATCACGCCACCCTCGGGATCGAACACCGCTCTGGAGAATGAACAACTTCGGTTGACTTTTTCCGACGATGGTTCGATGACTTCCTGCCTTGACAAGCTCGCCTGTCGCGAGATTCTCTCCGCACCGGCGAACATCCTGGCGATCTACGATGATCCCGGCGATGCGTGGGATTTCCCGATGGATTACCGCGAACGGCAGCTCGGTCGGTTCGTTCTGCAGTCCGCTGAGTTCACCACCGACGGCCCCCTCGCGATCCTTCGGCAGTCTTATGCTTATGGCCAGTCCACCCTGATCCAGGAGATCATTTTGACAGCCGGTTCGCGCGCGGTGGAATTTGTCACCGCTGTCGATTGGAAAGAGTCCGCCCACATGCTGCGGACGAGTTTTCCGACCACCGTTTTCGCCGCCGAGGCGACGTGCGATATCCAGTTCGGCACGATCCGCCGGCCGACGCACCGCAACACACTGCGCGATCTCGCCATGATGGAAATCTGCGCCCACAAGTTCGTCGATCTCTCCGACCGAGGTTACGGCGTCGCCCTGCTGAACGACTGCAAATACGGCCACGCGCTGATCGGCAGCACCATCGACCTGAACCTGCTGCGCAGCCCCAGCTACCCCGATCCGGTCGCGGATCGCGCGCAGCACCAGTTCACCTATGCGCTGTTCCCCCATGCCGGCGATCACGTCGCCGGCGGGGTGATGCAAGCGGCATATGAACTGAACACGCCGCTGCGCGTGCTCGGCCCAGCGAGTTCTGTCCCCGCTGTGTCGTGGATGAGCGTGAGCGACAGGAACATCATCATCGAGACCGTGAAACCCGCCGAGCGCGGCGATGGCTGGATCGCCCGGCTCTACGAATCCGCCGGCGCGTCGACCGATGTAACGGTTCATCTTCCAGCGGGGACGCGCGAGGTTCAGTCTGTGAATCTGGTCGAGCGAGAACCGCGTCCGCTGGGAATGACAAATGGAAGCGTGCATTTAAGGTTTGGATCCTTTGAGATTCAAACCCTGTTGATGCGATGATTACCGGGCTTGCCCCTGAAGCGGCAAGCACTAACCGCTGAAGCGGCCAAACCGGTAGGGTTTTTTGAAGTCAGGCGCGTCTGCTGTTCTGTGCCCGAATTTATTGCCATTCTCGAAGATAACGACGAGCGCCTGATTCAAATGCGGGCGTGCTTGTCCGAGCTTTTGCCGCAGCTTTCGCAAATTTATTTCGACGATGCATCGGCGATGATCGCGTGGCTTGCGGAGCATTTGTCGCAGGTCGTTCTCATTTCGCTCGACCACGATTTGCCGATCGATCCGGATCACGGCACCGGTCGGCAGGTGGTGGATTATCTTGCAACGCAGCCGCCGGTTTGTCCGGTGATGGTTCACACGTCAAACGAGTTTTTCGCGCCGGGGATGATGTGCGTGCTCACGGATGCCGGCTGGCCGGCAGTTCGCGTGTATCCGCACAGCGATCACGATTGGGTTCAACGCGGGTGGGCGGAGCAGATTGGGCGACTCGTCGCAAGCGGCTGGATTCGCAGATGAAACCCACTCTCGCAGGCCTCACCCAATGCTCTTGGCGAACAGCGCCCCGATCGGTTTGCCCACGCCGTCGCGCGTCACATAAAACGGCCTCTTCTCGATGTCATATGACAGCGTCGGCGAGATGCCCAACGCCCGGTAGATCGTCGCGTGCAGGTCTTCGATCACCACGCGGTTCTCGATGGTTTTGCAGGGGCGTTCGTCGGCGGTTTTGCCGTGGAGGTAGCCCTTTTTCATTCCCCCGCCAAAGAGCAGCACGCTGCCGGCGTCGGTGAAATGGCGGTGCATGCCGTAGTGCTTCAACTCGGTCATCACATCGGGGACCACGACCTGGTCTTTTACCTTCAGATCGGGTTTGCCTTCGAGCATCATGTCGCGGCTGAATTCGCTGGCGAGCACGATCAGCGTGCGGTCGAGCAGGCCGCGGGATTCCAGGTCGGTGACGAGCCTGGCGACCGGGCCGTCGATCATTTTTTTCAGATCGACCATTCGGGTGTGACCGTTATCGTGGGTGTCCCAATATTTGAAGGGGATATATTCGCTTGTGACCTCGATGAACCGGGCACCGGATTCCACCAGCCGGCGGGCGAGCAGACATCCCAGGCCGAATCGACCGGTGTTGTAGGCATCGTAGGATTCCTTGGGTTCGAGCGTCAGATCGAACGCCTTGTGGGCCGGGGAAGACAGAAGCCGATCGGCGTTTTCCATCGCGCGGAGCATCGACTGCTTCTGGTAATCGCTGCCGAACTCGCCGATGGGGCTTTCAGCCAGCAGCTTCTTGTACAGGTTGTACCGGTTCGCCGACCGCTGCGGCGTCATGCCCTTGGGGGCACTGACTGTCTCCACCGCCTCCATGGGTTCGGGAATGATGACCGGGCCATATTCGCTGCCCAGGAAACCGGCTGTGTGGAACGCCTTGATCTCCTCGCTCTCACCGGTGTCCATGCGCTGACCGATATCGATAAACGCCGGCATCGCCGGCTCGCGCGGCCCGAGCGTGCGCGAAATCACCGCGCCGATGTGCGGACAAGCCACCGTCTGCGGCGGCGCGTAGCCCGTATGCCATTGATATTGATGCCGGGAGTGCAGAATGAACCCCAGATCCCCCGCGGTGTAGGAGCGAATCAGCGTCCCGCGGTCCATCACCTTGGCAATTTGCTCGAGTCCTTCGGTGAACTTGATGTGATCCACGGCCGTGTCGATCGACGGAAAGGTGCTCAGCACCCGCTTGGATTCGAGCCCTTTTTCAAAGGCTGTATACTTTTTTGGATCGAAAGTATCGGTGTGAGCCATCCCGCCGGCCATCCAGAGCACGATCACCGAATCGGCCGTAGCGGTCAGCTTTTCCTCAGGCTCGTCAGCGGCCAGCGATGGCCGGGCGTAACCGGCGGCAAGTGCAGCGAGTGTGGCAGCGCTGGCAGTCTTTAGAAATTCCCGGCGGTTCCAATTGCGGTTTGAAGACATCGTTTACCTCGACTCATGGTACGGTGGACGCATCGCTGCTGGCAACAAATTTCCTTATAATCTCGCAAAATGCACGATCTGCTGTTCACCAGCGGATCGCGCAGCCGGCAAGCATCCTCAGGGTTCAGAGCTCGGTTGGGACCGATGATCAAACCCGCCACACCAATCCCGGTTCGTTCAGTTCTTTGAGCATCTGTGCGTGAGGAATTTTTTGCCTGCCGGCGCTGCGCCGCGTGGCCGGGCCATAAATCACCGAATCAGTTGAAACTCCGGCAGCATGAACACGGCCCAGAGGAAATCTTCGGTTCCTTCGGGGCTTGCGGGCGAGCCAACAGTGGCCCGTGCGGTTTCCAGTTCTGCCGACGTTGGATCACGGCCTAGCGCCCGCTGGTAGATTTGGCGGACCAGATATTCGGTTGGGTCTTTGTCTTTGAGAAGTTTCTCCGCGCCCAGGTGCAGCATGTCAGCAAGCGTGCTGCCGTTGGTGAGTTCGAGCGCTTGGAGAGTCGTCGGCGAAGCCGATCGCTCGGTGACCACCTGATCGCGGTTGGGGCGACCGAGCGCGGTGGAGAGTGGATCAGCCGGGCAGAGGGAGGATCGAATTTCAGGGGCGGCGATGCTGCCCTCACCGGCGGGTCGGACAGCCGGTTTGGCGGGCCAATCGCCGGTGACGGTCGATATCGCGTCGGTGAACTGCTCGGCCGACATCCGGCGGATCAGGGGGCCGTGGAAGACAAACTGGTTGTCCCGTTCGGCACCCGAGGGTACGGCCATCATTTGGTAAGCGCGCGAGGTGCAGATGGTCGCCAGCAGATCTTTCAGGTCGTAACCGTGGTCGGAAAAGTTCACTGCCAATTCGTCAAGCAGATCCGCGTCCCACGGGTCGTTGTCCATCTCGTCGGCCGGTTCGACCAGACCCCGGCCCATGGTGCGCTGCCAGATGCGATTGACGATCACGCGGGTCAGTCGCCCATTTTTCTCGCTGGTGATGATTCGGCCCAGTTGGGCGATGCGCTGCGGTTTGGGGGCGCTGGGATCAATGGTGCCCAGTTCCGGATATAGAAATTTCAGCGGCGCGACCTTGCCCAGCGGATGATCGCAGCGCTGCATTTCCAGCGGTCCATCGGAGTAGACCCCGGCCATGCCGTAGGCGTCGGCGAGTTTCCAGTTGCTGACAAAGCTGTCATGGCAGGAAGCGCATTTCAGGTTGATGCCCATGAACACCTGCGAAATGTTTTGAGCGGCCTGGAGCGGGGGCAATTGGCTGGCGTTGACGGTGCCGCGCCAGACGATTCCGTTGGTGAATCCTTCGGTGCCGTGCTGGCCGGTGACCAGATCGCGGACGAACTGGTCGTAAGGGAGATTGGTTTTCAGGGCGTTGAAGAGCCAGTCGGTGATCTGCTTGCGACCGCCGTCGATGTAACCCGTGCCTTTGTAATCGTTGCGGAGCAGATCGTTCCAGAAGCTGAGCCAATGCTCGGCATAGCGCCGATCATCTGAGAGAAGTGCGGTCACAAGCTGCTGGCGCTTGTCCGGCGATTTATCCGCTTCAAATGCTGCCAGTTGCTCCGGCGAGGGGAGCAATCCGATGATGTCCAGATAAACGCGCCGGGCGAAGACGCGGTCGTCCACCGGTTTGCCGGGGGTAATTTTGTGGCTGGCGAAATACGGCTGCAGCATCAGGTCGATCGGGTTGGTCAATCCGGAATGGGGAGCCGCCTTGGGAACCAATGGCCGGCGCGGAGCCAGGGCCGCCTCTTTGAATCTTCCAGCCAAAACACCCGCGGGCCACACCGCGCCCTGATCGATCCACCGGCTGAGAATCGCGATTTGCTCGGGTTTGAGATGCGCCCCCTTTTTCGGCATCACCATGTCCGGGTCTGTCTCTGTCACCAGCTGAATCAATTCGCTGTCGGCGGAGTGGCCCGGCACGATCGCGGGGCCGGTGTCGCCGCCCTTGAGCATCAGCTCGCGTGTGTCGAGCCGGAACCCGCCCTTGGAAAGACCGTTGGCATGGCAGGAGATGCAGCTGGCCTGCAGAATCGGCACCACATCACGGACGAAGTCGACCTGCCCTCCCGGAATCCCGGCGGGAATGGACGTGGCAGCATGCGGTACAACCGGGTCGGCACCGGTTGCGACATGCAGGCAGGCGGTGATCAGAAGCAACGCAAAGAGGCCCACCACCACTCGGCGGCGTCTTATGGCAGAATTCATTCGTCGGTTGTGTCCACTCATGAGTCTCAGCGAGGGTTTAAGGTTCAAGATGCATTACTCGAAGGTATGGTATACGTTGAGAAGCCGCGACGATCGAGTAACTGTTCTGAAATTTTAATGCCATCACCTTAGTCTATGTTTCTCAAGTCAAAAAATCTGTCAAAGTTTTCAGGCCTTGTGGTATTTCTGCTGGTTCTTGCGACCGGCCTGATCGATTTGCGCGAGCCGTTCGCGGGGGATCAGGCGTTGTTCGTCACCGGCGCAACCGCAATGACGCGGGGAGCCGTGCTCTACCGCGATTTCTGGGATCTCAAACAGCCGGGCATCTACGGATTTTATTGGCTGGGCATCCACTTCCCCGGCTCGACCGAAGTAGCGGTGCATTCGTTGGAGGTGCTCTATTTTGCCGCGTTTGCCTTGGTTATTTTCGTAAGCCTGCGGTCTTGGTTTGTTGGACGCCAATTCGCGGCGCTGGCGGCGGTGCTGGTCTGCGGCATCTATTTCATCATCTGCAGCAGCTGGCATCTGACCCAGGTGGAAGGGCTGGTCGGCTTCCCGCTGTATCTATGCGCGTGGCTGATGCTTGCCGCGGGTCGAAGAGTTTTTGTTGGTCGCCTGTTTCTCGCCGGCCTCGCAGTCGCCTGGGTCGCGATGCTCAAGCTGATGCTGGTCGTGCTGCCGGGCTGTTTATTTCTGATGATGCTCGTCCGTGAGCGGCAAAACCGACGGACGCTGATCGGCTGCCTGTCTGGCATCCTCTGTTTGTCGCTGGGAGTTGCGATCGTTGCCGGGCCTGTTGTCTATTTTTTCGCTGCTCACGATCAACTAAGTCTGCTGTACTCGACGTTTGTTGATGATCCGATGCGGATCGCACGGGAGCTGCCGCACAATCCGCTGTCGGTCTTTCGCGCGGGGATCTTTTGGTTTGCAAGCAGGATGGGATTGCTCCTTCCGCTGGCGTGCATCGGGGCATATCGCAAGCGGAAGGATCTGCTGGGGTGCGGATTGGTTGTCTGGATCATCGTGGGGTTCGCGCTGATCTTCATTCAGCGGATGGGTTGGGAATATCACTTCCTTCTGATGCTTTGTCCGATCGGAATTCTCGCTGCGGCCGGGGTGGAGCAGCTGATCGAGTCGGCATTGGAAAAGCGATCGCAACCTGCCGGGCGATTGCTGGCGGCAATTCCCGTGCTTCTGCTGTCGCCGTACCTTGCCGCGGGTTTGGTCCGGACCGGGATGCATGTTCACGATCCGCGGCCCGGGTTTTATGCGGAAACCGATCAAGTTACCGCAATCCTGAACACATCCCATTCAAAAGCTGGGGCCATTTATGTGCTGGGTGATCCGCTGATTTATTATCGCTCAAACCGCCCGCAGGCGGTGGCGATCAACGGCTGGTCGCCGGAATGGCTGCTGGACGATCAATGGAAAGAGCTGGCGGGCGAGCTGCGAATGGCACGGCCGGTGTACATTTTTGTCAGCCATGAGAATCGGCATTTTCTAGTCGACCGCGGGCGCGGTGTGGGTCGAGTAATCGGCGATCTTTATTGCAAGGTCGGGGATGATAATGACGGAGGCGATTGGTTTGCGTTACGGGAGCCAAACCGTTGAGCATGGGCCAACCGCCCAAGCGACATCTATTCGATCACGAACCAGGTATATCCGTTTGCCGGAACCTTGACCATCAATTTTACCGAAAAGTCCCGCTCGATCTTGAATGGAACACCGACGCCATCTTGCTCACTGATCGTGGCTCGATCCGTCAATCCTGTGTAATAGAGCGGCAGGCTGATCTCCTGTTGAACATCCGCCGCCCTTGGGTTGTAGATCATCAACAGCCCCTTTTCCTTCAGGGATGGATTCACATGCAGGATGTAGTCCAGCGACTGCCCGTCGGCCCGATGAAGGTGCAAAATGTCAGAGTCCAAGATGGCGCGATGCTTCTTATAGAAGCCAGTCATGCGCTTCACCATCGACTGCGTTTCCGGCGAATCGTACAGCCGGGGACCGCGGTAGCATGCCTGCACGCCCGCGCCGAATAAATCAGCCATCCGATGTTCGTAGTGCTGGAGGTGATCCTTGAGCGGTTCAATGGTAGCGGCTGCGCCTCCCCCCTGATATTGCGTCAGCGGAACAAACATCCACCCCATGCTGGGTGTTTTATCCCAGGTTCCGTCGAACACGTTCTGCCGCTCGATGACTTCCTGATACTCGCGCGGCAGCGACCAGTTGGTCTCCCGGTATCCCATGCCGGTCTTGCTCGCGCCGTTGAGGAAATACCAGTCCGGAATGTTCAGGTACACGCCGTTGGCACGGCACCATTCGTACAGGCCCGTGATCGCTTTCCACTGCACATACTGCGAATCTTCCAGCCCGTGATGGAAAGGATGATCTGCCGCGGCACATAAATCACCGGGATAAGAGCCGTCGTTCTCCACCACACCCAGCCCGGCGGTGCCTATGAAACTCTTCAGCTGCTCCAGGTAATCATGGCCCCATTGGGCCCCCAGGCAAGGCATGACCCCGAACCGGGCGGGCTTGCCCTGGGTATTGTCCTGCTTTGATGCGGCGCTTCGACTGGCGAGCAGCGAATAACCGCCCAGCGCCACGCCCTTGCTGCGGCCGTAATCGGCCAGCTCTTTAATCTGCTGCTGGTATTTCAGATCCCGGGATTCAAAATCGAACCCGCTGCCGAAGGTCATGATCACCATCTCGAATCCGACATCCGCGCATTGATCGATCGCCAGCCTGACCGAAGCCGGGTCAGCATTGCGCACATGCATCAGGATTGGATTTTCCGTCACCCAGGGCGACATGGCCCGGAACATCCGCCGGGTCGCCAGTCCGCGGCGTTCGCGATCGGTGGTGTCGAAGGGCAGCTCAAATGCGCGAAACGATGTGAACTCGCCGCCGGCGGGAATGAACTGATCCGGTCCGATCGGCGGCCGGACCTTCAGCAGGCATGGCGTCTTGAGATCGTAATTCACCTGCGTTCCGTAGGTCGGATCAGCCTCCCAATGCACCGCGACATTATGATTGGTCGGTGACATTCCGCCGAAGGTGTAATCCGTCTCCACCAGCAGGTTTGGGAGCCGCCATTGCGATGCGGCATCCACAATCGATTCGCCTTCCACCGCGGCCAGCAATTCGCTGGTGAAGGAATTCAACCGGATCGTTTTGTCGCTGCCGTTTTTTACCGTGATCCATTTGCTGAGCACGGGCAGCCCATCATAAAGCTCGTAGTGGACATCAACCGTGATCTGACCCAGTGCCGCCGGGGCGGCGAATGACAGCGTCACACTTGCGCCCGGCGCGGGCCAGGGCATCTCCCTGGGCATCCATTCTTTCCGCGGCTTCCACGGAAACCGCTCGACGGTTTTGCCGATTGCGAGCGAAGTGAAATGAAACGCCGCGGGGTTGGCGGTCATCGTTTCCAGCCACTTCGGGTCGAGATAGTTGTGAATCTTCTGGCCCGCAAGTCCGCCGACATCGTATTTGACGCCGTCGAGTTCAATCGATGCCTCGGGACGGACCGATCGCAGCAGCGATTGGTCGGTGGTGAGATTGCGATAGTCGACGGTGGCCGCGTCGGGGGTGAGTTGAATCACCCGGCGAATCAGCCCGTTGTCCAGAACGAGATTCTTATCCTGCCGGGAAATGGTCGCGTTGTAAGCGGAGGCGTCGAGCAGCCAGTCCGGTTTCACCGCCGCATGGGCCGGTTGGATTGCGAGGTTCATCATCACCAGTATGCCGAGGCAGCAGAGAACTTTCATATCCCGGTCCGTCTTTCGAGTCAGGCCGGCATCATAGCTGTCCAATCCCAAACGGCTGAAATGATCAAGGCTTGCCACAGGTTGATGTCCTGCTTCGGATTAGGGTTGCACAACTTGCCGAGCGGAGATGAATCCAGCATGACCTTTTGAGTTATTTGATTTCGTCCACAAACAACAATCGCTGGCTGCTGCGACGACGGTCCTCGTTCATCATGTTCATGGTTTAGCAGGAATCTTAAGCGTGGCCCGCAAAAGACAACACCCGAGCACTGTAATGCCCGGGTGGTCATGCAATCAATTTGAACTTGTTTCAAGCCGACTCTTTCCGCCGTTCCACTGTCGTATTTGCCGGTTTCAGCTCGAACAGATTCTCGCGACCCTCGACGACATCCTCGGTGATGATGTACTTCCCGCCGTTGGATTGGTCGGGCAGTTTGTACATCAGATCGAGCATGATCTCTTCGCAGACCGCCCGCAGGGCGCGGGCGCCGGTGTCTCGCTTCAGAGCACGCTCGGCAATCAGGATCAACGCGCCGGGGGTGAATTCCACCTCCGCGTTTTCCAGCCGGAAGAACTTCTGATACTTCTTGACCAGTGCGTTCTTCGGCTCCGAGAGAATGTTGATCAGCGTCTTGACGTCCAGCGGTTCGAGAGTTGCCGCCAGCGGAAGCCGGCCGACAAATTCCGGAATCATGCCGAACTCGACCAGATCATCCGGCTGGACCTGGGCCAGAACATTAGCCCGGTCGACCGCCGATTCACTGGGGGCGTTTTCGGCATTGAAACCGATTTGCCGTTTGCCCAGGCGTTTGCGGATGATGTCTTCCAGACCGACGAAGGTTCCGCCGCAGATGAAGAGGATCTGGCTGGTGTCCATCTGGATGTATTGCTGCTCGGGATGCTTGCGGCCACCCTGCGGGGGGATGTTGGCGATGGTGCCTTCCAGCATCTTCAGCAGGGCCTGCTGCACGCCTTCACCGCTGACGTCGCGGGTGATTGAAACATTACCGGACGTCTTTCCGATCTTGTCGATTTCGT
>Ga0116230_10003633_pt1 | contig 15087 bp, 9 predicted proteins | sample S1TSphfallax_3_FD_88678 | JGI IMG/M metagenome (GOLD analysis project Ga0116230, IMG submission 88678) | Host-associated microbial communities from peat moss isolated from Minnesota, USA - S1T2_Fd - Sphagnum fallax MG | ecosystem: Host-associated > Plants > Peat moss > Unclassified | place: USA... | reverse complement strand
TCTATGGATAAACTATAAACCATTACTTAGTAAATGTTGATATGCTAAAAACCATTATTTAACTTATTTACTACTTATTTATAAGAATTTTGTGCCAAAGTGATGGACATCCATAGGATATTATATATATGGATTATCACCTTTATGTAGAGGAAATGATAATTCTCCCTATAATGATTAACAAAACTTGGGATGTGTTGTTACACATTCTTAGTGAGAATCAATTGATGAAAAAAATTGTATTAATTTTTTTGAAATTAAGCACCATTTGCATCCCATTTCTTTTCAATTTAATTTGAATTGAATTAAACTAAATTTAGTATGAATCTAATTGAATTTGGAATTTAGTTTAATTCAATTCAAATTAAATTGAAAAGAAATGAGATGCAAATGGTGCAAAAGGTATTGAAAATATGCTTGTAAAATTGGTCATTTTAAAGAAATGGTACTAAATAGAATGGTTTACTACTAAATGAAAAAGTAATTATTCCCATAATATCACAATACAAAGAAACGTTCTGATTTGGAATCCAGGTTTGCTTTTTAAATCATTTAAAACTCCCTTCCAATTTTATATCGTAATGCTTTAAAATTGGACTAGAATAATTAGCAAAATAATATATATAAAACAGCAATCCGAAATAAGAACAGTAACAATAAACATTGAATAGCAGAATTGGCTATTTTAATCCACACAATGGGTGAAATTAATTGAGGAACCCCCAATCATAATTGTCATTTTGATTGCTATTTCCATGATTATAATCATTTCTTATCATAATCCTGGGAAACATCCAATGGTCCAGGTTTACTTTTGAAAACTAATTTGCAAATATCTTGATTACCTCCTTGTTACATGGCAAACACACTGCAAATCTAATAGCATGTTGCCACATGGCAACCTAACACAAAAACTGAAAAATTTACTATTCAATCACATCATGCCATTTCCCCACAATTTGGACAATGTCAAGCCAAGCTACTACCCCTGCAAAGACATTTGAATTGCATGTACTTTCAAAGCCACATGATACCTCTTTGAGCACAGGTCCACTGGGATGAGAACTACCCTCCTCCACAAGTAAGCAACCTCAGTCTTTGCAAGTTATATATGATACAGTAATTGGCATTGAGATGCACTTAGGAGGACACCTTCAAGTTACATAGTTTCTAGGGTTTCACACTGCCAGAATAGAACTTATACCCACTGATGTCATCCCACATCCTGTCATGTTTTAAACACCAGCCCCTCTTCTTCTCCACAAAAAGCATGACATTTACTGTTCTAAAAACCATATTTGCTGCACACCTCAACCCATTCCAAACCCAACAATGCCAAAGAAGATGAAACACGACAAGAAATGATTGGAAACACCCATAGGGAAGCAAGCATCATGTAAGCCCAGATGGTATGAAGAAACACAATTCTTGGAAATGAATCAATAGTCAGCTTTATAGACCCCAGGATAACCAATCCAGCAGGGTTACAGACAAGGAGGAGATATGTACACTGAGAAACCGAAGAGTGAAATGCAGGCATGAAGCCACATTCAGACAGCTTGGACATAATCACAAGCATGTGAACAGAGGCAGCTTGGATATGATCAAAAGACACAAAAGGCAGGCATTGAACAGGCACTACCTAGAACACACTTTCCAACAACCATGAAGCGTATCCACTATTTTTCAGCCTTGCCCGACTTCTCTGGCTTCTCCGCTTTCTCAGTCTTGCCTCCTCCTGACTTATTCGGGAGTAGAACTGAGTGGATGTTCGGGAGCACACCTCCATAGGCAATTGTTACGCCCGCCAAAAGCTTTCCCAGCTCCTCATCATTCCTGATGGCCAACTGAATATGGCGGGGAATGATTCTACTCTTCTTGTTGTCTCTGCTAGCATTTCCAGCAAGCTCCAGCACCTGCAAAAAGCAGCACAACACTGAACATGAATGAAAAGAGAAAAAACAATACACACATTCAGACCCCAGCTGCACCTGACAAGGAGAGACTTAGAAAATGAACGCTACATCGAAACCTAAACCAAGACTCAAAACCGAGAAATACTCAACAATACAGAACACAGGGAAACAAGATAACTTACCTCTGCGGCTAGGTACTCCAAGACAGCGGCCAAGTACACCGGAGCTCCGGCTCCAACACGCTGCGCATAACGACCTTTCTTCAAGTAGCGAGCTAGCCTGCTCACAGGAAACTGAAGTCCAGCCCTAGTGGACTTGGACACAGCTTTCTTCTTCGCCTTGGCACCTCTTCCCGACATTTTTGGCTCGAAAAATCCACAAAAAGGACAGGAAGAAACAAGATAGAAAACAGAAATGCGAAGGAGAAGACGAGCGGCAAGAGTTGAAGAAAATTTGTGCAAGAGACGTCAAAACAGCGAGCGAGCTCCAGGGAGAGAAGAAGAATCAAGGTTGAAAATGTTAGGAGAAAAACGCTTCTTTGTAGTGCGACGTCTCCTTGCCTTCGAGCCCTACTGACCGACCCCCTGTTTTCCTATACCTGCGCGCGCTGTGATTGGTGGAAGCAGAAGAACAGCCAATGAATGGGCTCCAATTTGAAGACTAGGAACGAAATCCGCAGGGTATGGCTGGACCCCCGCGAGCTCTCGAGCTCTGCCCCGTCCTGCCATTGGCTATCCGAACGCTCGATTCTCATTGGTGCCTGCTTGGCTCACGCGGATCGAGCTCGAGAAAGGACCTGATCTGAGGCGTTGTCGTACCTAGCCTCGTTTTTGGGTTAAAACCAGCCGTTCGATTCTACTCACCGCAGTTGCTGCGCCAAACCCGGTAGATGAATCAGAGGGTGAATTCTGCCAGTTTGTTTGACCACTTTTGGGGCTTCTAAAACAACGCTTTTGGGAAGAAAAGAGAGTGCCACTTAAGTGGTATAGTTAGTAGTTGTAATGGGAAATTTTAACAATTAATTCAAGTGTTGTTTTAAGAATGGGAATACAAAATTGGATTATCATCACCTAAGGTCAATTTTGGCATCGAAAAATACATATATTATTATTATTATTTTCACAAATATGCTTTGAAATAATGAAATTGTTAGATATTTGTGAAAATGCATATGATAGTATTTCATCCTATAAAAAACACATAGATACAATTATTAATTTTTCATAACACATAAAATGCTAGCATTCCCACCAAGGATTTTTTTTCCTCTTTTTCTTTTTTTCTCGTTTTTTGAGCCTTGGGGTAACATCAATTACAAGAATCTCCAAGAAAATTTTGCATTTATTATTATTATTTTTAATGTCCAAAATTGTAAACAGTGACAAAAAGTGACCCCAAAATTAAAAGTTGGGAATTTTTTCAAACAAATGTGGTTCATTATTATTTTTCACTACAATGTGAAAATTCACCATTAAGAAAAACATTTATTTTCACACCATTTCCATTGACTCCCAATATGAATCAATGATTTTCTTTTGGTATTTTGGATGGAGCATCATTGGCATTTTCCAACCTATGTTGGTTGAAATAGGTGGCAACCATGATTCACAAAATGCATAACAATTTGAAATTTATATGAAATTTGCGTTATAAATCATGTTTGAAGTAGATTTTAATGGCAACAAGGATGTTTATAGTTTGGGTGTATTTGTGTGGCTGAAATGGAGACTCAAGCAAGGAGAGTGCTATATGTAAGATGGCAATTAAAGCAATTGTTGTTTTAATCTCAACAAACAAATGAACTAAAAAACATGTTTCACCACATTTAATATGGAAGTAAATTGCATCTCGTGTCAACAAACCAAATCTTTATGATGACAATGCAATAAACATTGAATAGGTATGTAGTAAATTAGTAAGCAACCTCCAATTACATTCTAATAGAAAATCAATCTACCCTTAAATGACTTAATAAAGGATCTCATCCAAGGGAATCGAACCTCAATCCTTTAAGGATTTTCCTCAACTAGAGTGGAAGGAGGATTTGCTATTATGATTGACAAAATTTGTTGCACCATCAATTTTTTGTTTATCCCCAAACTAACTTGTAAAAAGCCCAATCACTTCACCCAACCTAATTCAAATTTTGCAATAGAAACCAAAACAAATGTGATGAATGTGTAATGAACTTGTTAGAAATGAAGCAAACCTTGAGTTACTAGATTCCCTAACCTAAATTGCCCTAAAATTGGGGCATGAATAAATATTCCAAGTTTTGGGAGAAAAACCCATACATTTGTGCTCGGAAATGTAAGCACAAAACCAATAATCCCCATACATATAGGATGGCCAAACCTTTAACTAGTGGCCACCTAGTATTCTCCATAATGTAATTTCTCCTTTTGCCATATTCAAATTGATGTGTAGAAGGGAAAGGTCTTGAACTTGTAAAAAAATTGGGCATGCATTCAAACCACCAAGTTTATATGGATGGTCAATTGGTTATAAAACTTAAATTTCATGACATTGATTATGGAGAAGGCCCTTTCATCCTCCACACTTCGCAAGACCATCACAATGGCTAATTCTACAAGGTTCAAATACTTTAACAATTTGGTAGCTGCGATGCAATCAAAAGCCAAAAATCCTTGCAATTTCGTTGCAAGTAACAATCCAACAAAGAATGTAAGGTAACATGTGAATTTCTTTTCATGGTTATAAGGGAAAAATAAGTTTTTTTGTCAAGCAAGGTTGGATTGAGCAAACCAACACCAAGGTACCACTTACAAATATTGCCCTAAGGTGGAATTTTTTTGTTGTTAGAATTGTTAAATAACCAAGAAATGTCATTTCCATATAATGAGCCTCCCAATACCAACATGGATAAATTATCCCAGTTGAATTCATTAGGTCATGGGTGGGGAAGTGCCTTTCAAGTTCTTTTATAAGCCCTTCCACTACACCAATAGATGTTTTTATATAAATTGGACAACAAATCCCCAATCTTCTTTAATGACCATAAACACAAGTCCAATATTGGGACGTGTTTCATACATCATAAGAAAATGCCCATTGAATTGAAATACAACATATTCGCCTTGGGTTTATGGCTCCAAGTACCACACCTTATGGAAAACATCACAAGTATTTTGCACCAAATCATTGAACATTTGAAACTGAAGGTGATCATAATTCTTCAACAAGTTCACATGCATTTTCATACAAATCAACAATAGTGACAATCATAAATGTCACAAGATCTTATACAAATGTATCTCTACCTTGGGCCAACTTCAACAAACCTTGCATTGCCTCCAACATGGGCAACACACAACTCAACACCATGATAGTTTCATAGTCACATAACAATTCATGGTTGTTAGATTTGCAATTACATTCCCAACAAGGTCATCATGCATTTTCACCACAAGATTTTTATATTCAATCAAAACATGTTTTGCAAGTGCATGCAAATCCACTAAGTTTTGAAATTTTGAAAAATCTTCAAACCTTTTGTTTGCAAAAATTTTACCAACTTCCCATGTGCCTATTAAAGGAATGAGAAAAACAAACAAAGATGGACTACAATAATTGCTCAATGTTTCAAACCAATGGTAGGTTGAAGAAAGTTTACATTGCCAAATTGCAATTATGTGACATGCAATGGATGTTAATGACAAATGGGGAATCTTTTATACTAATTGGATAGTATATCATGTTTTTAAACCATGAAATACAATCACACTGTCCACACTAAAACAAACCAAAGTTAGCCAAATCCCAATTAACCAATCCTCCAAAGTAGTGGGAGAATATTTTATCAACATAATAAGGAGGTTGTTAAACCCCCTTCCTTTAGTGACCCATTGCAAATTCAAGAGTAAAAGCACCTTCCTCCAGTTTTCAACCACATAAGCATGGATGGAAATCAAGCTTTGGTTATCACCCATTATGACCTCGTCACAATTCAAGGAAGAAAATTGGACTTTTGAAAATTACATGTTTTGTAGTTGCCAAAACCACATTATGCACACAATCTACCATTCCCCATGCAAAGGAATCATTTTGATGCATCTTTTCAGCCTTCAAAAATGTAAAAAATCTTTCCACACTCATACATCACAAACTTAACATCTCACGATTTAGTAATAGAAATTGTGCAAAATTCATTCACTCATAATTTGTACGTTTACACATTAATATCATGCATTACATGTTTGAGACATATATTTATAGGAGATGCAAAATTTGTGTGTCATTTGTTCATTTATAGGTTTGTTCATTTATAGGTCTAGGCCATGGTGAGTCTTGTGAATATGAATTTTCTTGTGGTTCGTCCTAGCACCAAAAGTGCTCAAACTATGCACTAACAAAGTTGTTGTTTGGTTTTGTGTAGGTCCATGGGAGTGATTAAGTGCTTATCATTCTTCCTAGTCCCATCCTGGAGTTCCAGCATGCCCCTCTACCCCTAAAGTGCTGCAAGCCAAGGAACGTGTCCCCAACTCCTTGCTCTTCCATTGTTTTCACCTCAGATTCCCATTTGAGTCTATCAAGGAGCTTGGGAGCACATCATCATCAATACTTGATGAAATCCATAAATTATGGTCGTTGGATATAATTCATTAAATATGAAATAAATTTGTTCTTCACCCATGCCATGTAAACACGTGGCATGTAAACACATGGTACAAAGGTTAAAAATCTAACTTATATGTTACAAATGTAGGTTAATAAGCAGCTAACAAGCTAAACTAGTTAGGTTAGTTCCTTAAGTTGTTAGTGTGAGAACTTGAACCCCACACCTCCACATTCAAGGAAGAAATTTTTAACCCCCACATAACCATTGCACCACATGATTTTTACATGATACAAATCATCACTATATTGTTATAAACATGTTTTTCTAACTTATTTTATAAGCTATGTACCTAAGTACTTATTCAACAACTTAGAATATGACAAAAAAAATTCATTTACTATGAAATGACATTACTGGATTAAAGATGGCGTCAATAATTATTATTGTTTTTCTTTGCATCTTTTGCATCCATAATGAAATTTAAATACACCATCTTTTATCCCCTCAATAATAAAATGATATTCATTTTTACTATCCTTCATTAACATATTCTTTCCTCATGCATGGTTAAAGTATATGAATTTCATATATGAAAAACACAATCTTCTACAAATTATCAATGTGAAAGGCATGTACAAGATAAAATTTTCACATATGTGAAATTAAAATTTCACACCTTTGCAACTTCTTTAAAACTATGTGTTGTTTTCCTGTAGAGATTTTTATTAAAAAAAATTGTATAAATGATTGGCTTTGCAATGGTCCATGTTTAATCACATTGTCTTTTACATGTCATGAAAAAAATAATAGTCTTCATATATTACTTCTTATAATGTGGTAAGTTATATGGACCTCTCCCCCCTCCAAAATAATTAAACAAATTTATCTATTTCCATTCCATTTCTATCTTGCCAAGTTGCAAAACATTTAACAAATAAACAAATGGTGATATTGCAATGGGTATTTCTCTTGGAAGTTAGTCTTTCAATATTGTGAAGGGTAGATTTTCTTCTTACACAAATGAACCTCGGGGACATTGTGAATTCAAATTTATTCAATGGTTGGAACAATTCAATGTCATATGCTTTAGAAGAATGTTATTCATGATTACCCAAATGTTGGTACACACTTCATTATTCCACATTACAATATTAATCACTACTTGTTAAATATCATGCATGCAATGAATCTTGTACTTGCAAAGATTTTTTTCTCACTAGATGATACAACATAATATATTTCTTGGACATTGTGCTAAATTTCAATCTAATGTGAAAGTATTTCAAACATATTTTGTGTCAATGTTGATTATTTATCAAATTGCATTTAGTATTCTCTTGTTGTGGGTGATCACCAACCCACCTACTTCACAAAATTGAAAAAATTTCTCTAATAAATGTGAAGTGTCACAACCAAATTGTTTTTTTTTCATTTCAGGTAGGGAAGTGGACTCACAATCATTACAAAAAGAATGAGTCAAATTTAGTTAGTAGTAAAAGCCGAAAATAAAAAATTTACAAAATACTTTTTTGTTTTGACAACCTCCATGAATGTACTTTCTAAATGTGGTGAGTTCAAATTTTTTCTCTTCAAAATATGGTAGCTTTGGCCCTTTTTCCAAAAAAAAACCTTTCTCCCTTTCACACTAATTTTTTTTGCATAATGTAAAAAAATTCCTTCAAAAGAAATATTGATTGTTTGTTGACATTTGTCCACAAAACTTGTCCAAACATTTTTTGTGAAATCACATGAGTCAAAAATTTCAAATTGAAATGGCATAATCAATTCATATTCAATATATGACTAAATATTTAATTAAGTTTTGTAATTCTTTGAGTCATTTTAAGAATATATTTGCAGTTTGTAATATATCGTGGCAACATATAAATTCTCACAAATATACTATTTAATCATTTAATATTAATAGAAAATGTAGTTTCCTTTGACAATTTCATTATGTGGCTATTGAACTACTTTATTTTTAGTATAATTTATGAAAACCTCTTTTAATATTGGCTTGGTGGAAGTTGAAAGTTGCACAATTTTTATAAAAAAAAATTTGTGATTACATGTTTTGACCACCAAATTATGTTTTCACCCTATGGTGGGATGCAAGCTCCTAGACATGTTATGTTGAGGAGGGTTATTCAACTAGTGTTGTTGCTTAGTATAACTTCTAGGTTCAATTTGTCAAAAATATAAGCATGAACATCACCTTGTGGGGACAATTGATATGTTTATATTGTTATTTATAACAAAATATTTGTTCATCCATATTTGTGACAAATCTTTTATTTAACTTATTTAATTTCACCTCTTCAACTCATGTTATGTTTTAACCATCATGTTGCATTTTCCTAAGTGATACCTTCCTCCCATTTGTGTTCACATAAAATTAAGAATTTGTTTAATTGTGAGTCACAACTCACCAATCATTTTTTGAGAAAATGCATTTGCAAATTCAATTTGCAATATACTCTATTTGTATATTCAATTTGTTTCACCATTCTTGTCCTATGTAATTTTGCCACAAAATCACAAAAATTGTAATCAAAATAATCAAATGTCTTGTTTTAAAAAAACATGTTTGCTTTGGAATCTTGGACTATACAATGTGGTCCATTGCATCTAGGGTGTCAATAAAGAGATTCCAAGTTCCCAATTGTTAGCTTGTGCGATTATTTTCAAACTATGACTTTGCAGATGTAAAATCACTTCAAAAAATGTGTGGACAAACCATTATAGCCAACCACCGAATTCAACTTTGGGTGGTCTTCACATGACACAAACCACTCATGATTTTGTTGAGTGGACAAATCCAACTAGAAACTCACCAAAGTTGTCATATAGTGGGAGGCAACAATGGTTTTAAAAATTTATGCCGAAAATGCCTTTGAGCATGGCGAAAGTTTGCCACTCCACTTGTTCAAACCACTTGGGTGGTTTTTCCTAGTGGTCATTCCAAGCACTATGCACGAGGTTAACCACCTTACAAGGTAGGTAGGTAGCCACCATGTAATATAAATGCCACATGTTTGTACTTAAGTTTGTAATCATTGGGTAAGTACATAGAAATGAATACTAAGTAAATATAGGTAGAAGTATACTTAAGTTAAGCTAAATAAACCTAGGTTGTGTTTTGTTAGTTTAATGTAGGTATGACGTAGTTAAATATTTAATTAATCTATGTAGGTAGGCTAAAATGATCAATCTATATTTAAGTTAAGTAGAATATGTTGTGTACTTAAGGTATGTCTATTGTAACAACCTATAACTAGGTTAGTTATATTGTAACCTATAAATAGGCTAAGTATATCACAACCTATGTACTAAGGCTACATACTAATATACAATTTCTTATATGTACCTAGGTACATATAATGATCTAAACTTATATTAAGGTAGGCTAAGCCTATAACTACCTAATTACACATAGCTAAAATAGGTATAACATAACTTAATATGTACATGGTCTATACATACTTAGGTTATACATACCTAGCCCTACAAGTAAGCTACGCATACTACCTAAATACCTTACCTATACCATACCCTTTGTACCTTACATATACCCTATACCCAATTTACCTATGCTTTTCTTTTACCTTAGCCTTACATATAAATTACATTATTTAAGTACGTTACTTTACATATGTAGGTTAAGTGAATAATTTAAATTCCTAAATATATTGCCTTGTTTTACCTTAAGTACCTTATGGGTGTTTGCACACTATGGTGACCTTATATGAATGTCACAATGGCAATTTTTCTTGTATTCCTTATACACAAGAAAATAAATAAAATAAAATTCATTGAAATAATAAAAAAAGGGACTCATTCATCTAAAGCTATCTTAATCAACCTTCCAAGAATGAAAAAAATTAATCAGAATCATGGATAGCCAATAAGTAACGTACTTTTGAATTTTGCCCACATTTTTTTGTCACGCTTGTAAAATTCATGGATATGAATTTTTATCTTACAATATGTTAGTCTTATGTGTTTAAAACATTGGGATATTGGATGAATCATGTGTAAGAAAATAAAGTTCCATTGAATGAATGGAATGTGATTTTAATTTAATATGTTATGGACTTTTTTAAATCCCAAAATTTGTAATTATCTTAAATGCCATTTTAAGCATTCAAAAATGATTATTAAAAAAACTCATTTGTGATAATTTTTATATGTATTATAACATCATGATTTGAAATTGGAAATTGGAATAAATCGTTACTTTTAATATCATCTAAATATTCATATTCTAAGCTAGTTTCAACTACACTGGAAAATGACTTTGAAAAATGACTTTAATCCGTCAAAATTGTGACACCCTAATGTGTTTTTGCGCTTGCCCTATTTATACCCTACATATACCCTATGTTAATTGATACCATACCCTACATACATAGGCTAAATGATTTAATTTTGCATATATGTTCACCTTTGCAACTATCTTTTAGGTAGGCCAAAATATTTGTTTTGTTGGTTTTATGCTTTGCTCTACCTATTTACTTATAACTCCCATTATTTACCTAAGTATAATTAACTAACAACACCTAGGCTAAATTAGATACCTATAATCATACCTATGTAATAAATTATTAGTTGGTTATTTAATTAATTACCTAAAATGTATTAATTAGTTACAATATGATTGTAATTATTAATTAACAATATATTTCATTATAATTATATTGATGTTTTATATAATTTAGAGATTTATAATATGGTTCCAATTATAAGTTGCAACTATATAACTTATAATTATTAATTATTATTAATTAAGATGCCTATTTACTTACCTCCTTATATATTTATTTACTTCATTAATGTGTATCACATAATTACTTAAGGATAATGTTGTATGAACTAAACGGCTCTAGTGTTGTAGGTCCATATGAGAATGTTTTTTCCTTGAAAATTTGTCCCATATTGTTTATCACCCTTTCCAAATCACGAGGAATATAAATTGAGGCTCTCCAAACATCTAAGACATAAAAAGTATTAAAAAAATGAAAGCCACTTGGGATGAGCCAATTGAAATAGTTCAACCTTAAAGCCATATTCAAAATAAAATAGGATTTTCGTACCTAAGTGGCCTAGGTGTAGGCTTAATCTATGCAAGTTACATTTAGGCCTAGTTCAATAGCTTGGATTTAGTTAAGCACAACCTAGAAAAGGACATAACATAGGCTACTAGGGTAGGCCTACGTTTCCTAGCTCTATTTTTAGGCTCTTAGACCTAGGTTTAGGTGCATAAACTTAAAGTTTTAGGTTTTTAAACCTATACTTAAGTATTTAGTTTTAGGCATGGCTTAGGTTTAACCTAGGTCATTTAGGTTCTAACCACATGGTATAGCCTAAGTGGCTAATGTTTAAAAGCCATGTCACCTAGCCTAGGTGGCCAATGTTTAAATGCCACATGGCCTAGCTTGGGTGGCCAATGTCTAAATGTCATGTGGCCTACCATGGGTGGCCAATGTATAATGCCACATAGCCTAGCTTTGGGTGGCCAATGTTTTAAATGCCACAAGGCTTTTGACCAATTGCATAGGGTTTGACCAATCACCCTAATGACCACCACATGAAACCACCCATAGTACTAGTAATGAATACACCTATTACCCGAGCACCTTAAAAAACCAAAAAAACAACCTTGAACCAAACCACCCGATCGCTTATTCAATTGTTTCCTTATTCATTGAGGACCAACCACTACCCTAAACCACTAAACCTACTAGAAACCCACTATAATGGTACCACCACAAAATGAGTGGTTTACACAATGGTTTAACCACATGTTTTCTAATAGTGAATCTTGTCCATTACAACATTTCACACCAATGGGAAATTTTATTTCACCATTTTGGCCAATGCTTTAAAAGTTGTGTGGGCTACAAAAAATTGTTTGTTTGCAATGTTTGGTTTTTTGCTTAGTTCCATTCGCATCTCTATGGATTTTGCTTGTGATGATAACAACAATATCACAAATGAAATTTACCAAGTTCCCCTTTATGGAAGCCAAGGATTGCATTACTTAGTCATATAGGTAGGTACAAAGTTGTAAAGGATAGGTTGTTCAAAAAATCACATCACACCAAAGATTACATCATCCATTACAATTGAAACATTTCCTATTGTTAATGTTAAGAAAGAACCCAATGAGGTTGTAATCAATCTCCCCTTTGCTAGAATTGAAATTCATTGTTTTGTGTGATTCATTTAATGAAGATGGAAAGTTTCTTCCTCCTTTGATGCCAATTATCTTGGTTCCAATGTTCCATTGGTGTTTTGGGCTTTCATCTCCCAATGTGTATCAAGGCTCGAAAAAACCATGTTCAATGTCATTGATTGCATCAAAACAATGTTTTTCACCCCAAATAAATTAGACAAGATGATGACTTTGAACTACAACATTGTCAACATACATAATATTAATGTTTGTTGCCTTTTGGTGAATCTCAATAGTGACGTTTTGTTAAGCTATCATCCATGTGTTAACCAACATGGCATTTTAATCAAATGTAGGGAATGGATCAAAAGTACAACAACTGCATTTGGTGCAAGGTGAAGACAACCAACATTACAAATGACTTTGGATTGGGTTTTCAAAGTTGACGCGCTCCCAAGTCCCAAGTTAGGCCCAAGATGGGCCTCAGTTTCTATAACAACGAAATTATGAAGACTTGAGGGCACACTCCCAGCTCTCAGCACTAAAAGGGGTAGAGGGGCGTGATGAAGCTTCGGGATGGGACTAGGACAAGGGACAAGCTTTAGTTACTCACTCAAACCTGCATCAAACCAACCAACAAGTTGGTTAGTTCGCATTTTAAAGCACCCTTGGTGCTAGGACAAACCACGGGCAACTCTGGACTCATAAGACTCACCACAGCCCAGACTCGAAGGAAACCACCACCTTCCCCCATATAGTATTCTCTGCGTTACTCCGTGACACCCACATCCGAATGGCTTTTACTCCCGGGACTCCCAAGGAGGAGTCCCGAAATTGTCCCGATTTGGACTTTAGGACGTTGTGAGTTCATAACTATGTGCTTAAACCTTGGATTGGGATGAGGTTTGAAGCAAACTTGTAGCTTTCATTGAGAGCTTTCCAATGGTGTGTCGCACTCCATTTGCACACATTGGGGTCGGGTCGATTCCCAACTTTTCGTGGTCGGGAGTCAAATTGCTAGTTTGACTCCCGGCCCTTCTTTTTGCCATAACTTGTGATGTAAATGTCCAAATGGCTCATGCGAGGCCATTTTTGACATTTACACTTCAATAACTTTTCAATGACATGAAGAACGTTTCAAGGAGAGGTGTTTTGGCCCCTGCAATCGAACTTTGAAGTTTCAAGAGTCCTAGAGGACTCCCAAGTCCCCATTTCGAGAGTGTGAGTTCACACTCTTCCAAAAGTGGGGTTGCGACAAAAGTAGTAGATGTTTGGGACACCTCCATTGTTAAAATGACACATGTAATTTATTTATTTAATTTCATGCTTACAATAAATTACTTGGAACAACAATTACACTCAACTTTCCATTATAGGCCACCTTGTTTTGAGCCTTTTCACATGCCCAAGAGTTTGCAAATTTTGTGGTGTGTGCCCTTTTATGTCTAAAACTGTAAATGTCACACCTACTATGTTGTCAAGGGTGAAAGCATGAATAGGTGGATTGTTTAGATTGTCACACTTATAATTTTTCTGGATTACATACAAATGTAAAATTTAAAGCCATATTCAAAATTAACATTGTCATGACATGTTGTCATTGACTTTAATGGGAATCATTATAAATTTTTGGGATGAATTCTAAGAAGATTATGGACTCATAATGGAATTTTGAAATGATAACACTACGTTTATCACACAGAAAAAATGGAAAATGTGAATTTAAAAAATATGTCAAAGTAGTGTTAAAAAAAAAGAAAAGAAAAAACATCATCAAATGAAAAAATTATTAATGAAGTGCATTGAAATTTTCCTTATATATATATATAAGTTTTTTTGAAAGTATTAAACAACGTGATTGTTATAAATTTTTATCTTTGAAAGTCCGTTTCACATTAAACATTTTAATCTTTTGCATAGATTTTTTGATCAATCACATGTTTAAAGATATTCATAGGTGGGCTTATTAATTATTCATAAGGGGTAATTATAGGATTTATGGTTTGATAATTGTTAAAACTACAAAATAAATCGCTAGTGTTAGATTATGGATTTTCAAACACCACTTTTGAACCACCTAACCATGTTTTCACCCTCCACAAGCTAGACACCCTTAATTTGAAGGTAGCAATTCACCTTGGCATTCATGTTCATTTTGTTCAAGACAACTTGTGTAGGGAGGTTCTAAAAAGGATCAAGGTCTTGGTTGAAGAGGAGGTTTCTCACATGTGCCTAGTAGAAAAAACTCTACATTTGCTTTGTCTATGAATAAATCCTTGTCCCATCACCTTTTCAATGAGGATGGCAATGATATATGAGTATTCAAACGTTCTTCAAATGGGTCTATACAATAACCTCCATGTTTTGGGTATCTCGAGTATGAACATGTATATCAACAACTTCATACCATTTGTTAT
>Ga0116230_10003632_pt1 | contig 15091 bp, 13 predicted proteins | sample S1TSphfallax_3_FD_88678 | JGI IMG/M metagenome (GOLD analysis project Ga0116230, IMG submission 88678) | Host-associated microbial communities from peat moss isolated from Minnesota, USA - S1T2_Fd - Sphagnum fallax MG | ecosystem: Host-associated > Plants > Peat moss > Unclassified | place... | reverse complement strand
TGCGGCCAAGAGGACTCGAACCTCCACGGGTCTCCCCACTAGCACCTCAAGCTAGCGCGTCTACCAATTCCGCCATGGCCGCGATCTCGCACGACAGGCCTGTGACGGCGACATCGGGAGTGGCGTCGTCTAACAAATCGCAAGGGACCTGACAAGGCTCTGTTCATGTGGGAACATGCAATGGGTCTATCGAGGGGCCGATAAGAGGCATCTTGCAATCATGTCGCGCCGCGAAACCCTTAAACCTGGCTTTTTGCCAATGCCCGGGACGGCGCCCGTCGAATGGCGAATTTCGGACGGTTTGACGGATTATGCGCAGGCCGTCGCTGGAATGGAGGCGCGCGCTGACGCCATCGCGGCTGGCAAAGCACCCGAGCAGGTCTGGCTGCTCGAACATCCAGCGCTTTACACGGCAGGAACCTCCGCAAAGGATAGCGATCTGAAGGAAGCGCGCTTTCCGGTCCATAAGACGGGCCGTGGCGGCCAATTCACCTATCACGGGCCAGGACAGCGCGTCGCCTATGTCATGCTCGACCTGAAACGCCGCAGGCAAGATGTGCGCGCCTATGTCGCCGCGCTCGAAAGCTGGATCATCGCGACACTGCGCGCTTTCAACATAGGCGGCGAGTGCCGCGAGGACCGCGTCGGCGTCTGGGTCAAGCGGCCTGAAAAGCCGAGAGGCCTCAATGGCGAGATCGCGGAAGACAAGATCGCCGCGATTGGCGTGCGGCTGCGGCACTGGGTCTCGTTTCACGGCATCGCGCTGAACATCGAGCCGGACCTGTCGCATTTCGAAGGAATCGTGCCTTGCGGGATCAGCGCCGCGCATTTAGGCGTGACAAGCTTTGCTGGTCTCGGCTTCATCGTCAGCATGAGCGAAGTGGATATGAGTCTGCGGCGCGAGTTCGAGACGATTTTTGGCGCAACCGAAAGGTCTGAAGGACAATGATTGCAGGCTTCGAAGCGCCCGGCTGGTCAACCCTCCCCGCGCCGCAAGATGATGGAGCCGCGTCGCACCTCATAGGAGCGCGAATTCCGTCCATCCCGCTTCCTGCGACGGACGGATCCATTATCGACCTCTCGGCGCCGCGGGGCCGGACCGTGGTCTATGCCTATCCCCGCACTGGAACGCCGGGGCTGGATAACCCGGAGGGGTGGGATCTCATCCCGGGCGCGCGCGGATGCACGCCGCAATCATGCGCGTTCCGGGATCATTTCGCGGAGCTCAAGAGCGCTGGGGCCGATCATCTGTTCGGCCTTTCGACACAGTCCAGCCTCTATCAAAGCGAAGCGGCTGAACGCCTGCACCTGCCGTTTCCGCTTCTCTCGGACGAGCATTTGAAATTTGCTGGAGCAACGGGCCTGCCTCGCTTTGAGACCAGCGGAATGACTCTGTTGAAACGCCTGACATTAATCATTGACGCCGGTGTAATCGCCCACGTTTTTTACCCGGTTTTTCCGCCCGACCGGAATGCGAGCGACGTGTTGGCGTGGCTGCGGGATAAGGCGAAATCATAAATCATGCTCGATATCGTCGACCGGCGGCCGCACATCTGGCACGTCAATCTCCAAACCAGCAAATCCTATCGCTCGCATCGTACGGATGTGACAGATGCCGCGGTCGAAACTTTGCGTCCGCTGGTTCAGGCCGATGGCGAATATAGCATTCCGAATATCGAAGGCCGCACTTTATGGGTGACGCGCTCGGGCAAACTGCTGCTCGCGACTGTGCAGGCGGAAAATCCGATCTGTACCATCGCCGTCGCGGCTCAGACGGTCGGCGCCGACCGCCTCTGGCAGATGCTGCATGAGAATAGCAAATTGGCGACGCGGGCCGATTATCTGCCGCCAGATAATCCCTGGGCCGCCATCCGCACCGAGGCTGGTCTCGCCGATCACCCGGCCGACATTGAATGGCTCTCGGATTTCGAGCGCTGCCTCGCCTGGACTTGGCTGGAGAAGGTCAGTCCAAAGCGCTAATCGATGAGATTGCGTTTGCGGGCTTCGGTTTCGGCAAAAGCGCGTGCATCGGCGCCGAAGACAGTCGCGTCGTTCAAGGTCCCATTATTGCCGATGGTCACATTATCGCCGAGGATGCGCTTTTCGCCTTCCTTGGTGATGAAATAAGCGTAGCGATGCGCCTCGGCGCGATGCGTGACGAGAATGCTCTCCTCATCCGCCTGATCGACCGAAAATTCTGCTTCTTCGTCTTCCATTGCCGCAACCCAAACCCTGCTATGGGGACACTGCGTCTCAGACTCAGCCAAGAGGCATCCCGCGATTTCCCGCACATAGCAGATTGAGGCGGCTACGGCCACCCGCGCGGCCAAACAGCGTAAAAGACCCCGTTGGCCGGCGGCTAAAGGCCTATGATGCCTTAAGCAGCTGGGCGGCTTTCACCTCTCGCCGGCGCTCATGAAGGATCCATTCCGTATAGCCATTCGGCTGCGAGCGGCCCTTGAAGATCAGATCGCAGGCTGCCTTGAAAGCCGGGCCGTCGAAACATGGCGCCATCGGCCGGTAGGATGGATCGTCGCGATTTTGCCGGTCGACGACCTCGGCCATGCGATGCAGCGTCGCGGTCACCTGCTCCTCCGTGACGACGCCATGGCGCAGCCAATTGGCGACGTGCTGGCTCGAAATGCGCAAGGTCGCACGGTCTTCCATCAGGCCGATATCGTTAATATCCGGCACTTTGGAGCAGCCGACACCCTGATCGATCCAGCGCACGACATAGCCCAAGATGCTCTGGCAATTATTGTCGAGCTCATCCTGGACATCGCCCGGCTCCCAATTCACTCCTGCGGCGAGCGGCATGGTGAGGATTTGTTCCAAGCGCGGCTTGATGGTTTTGGACAAATCCTCCTGCCGTTTGAAGACATCGACGCGATGATAATGCAGCGCGTGCAAAGTGGCGGCGGTTGGAGACGGCACCCAGGCCGTATTGGCGCCAGCCAGCGGATGGTCGATCTTTTGCACCATCATATCGGCCATGCGGTCGGGCGCAGCCCACATGCCTTTGCCAATCTGCGCATGGCCGGGCAAACCGCAAGTGAGGCCGATATCAACATTGGCTTTTTCATAAGCGTCGAGCCAGACCGATTGTTTCATCGCAGCCTTGCGGATCATCGGACCCGCTTCCATCGACGTGTGAATTTCGTCGCCTGTGCGATCGAGAAAGCCTGTGTTGATGAAGACGACACGATCCGGCACGGCAGCGATGCAGGCCTGGAGATTGACCGTCGTGCGCCGCTCTTCGTCCATGATCCCCATTTTGATCGTGAACTTTTCAAGGCCAAGCATCTTTTCGACACGCTCGAAGAGAACGCCGGCGAGCTGTACCTCGGCGGGGCCGTGCATTTTCGGCTTCACGATGTAGATCGAGCCCATCACGCTATTGCGCGTGCCATCGGTGCGTTTGAGATCGTGCATGCCGATGAGCGTCGTGACAGCGGCGTCCAATATGGTCTCCGGGATAGGCTGACCTTCCGCGTCGAGCACCGCGTCCGTCATCATATGGTGGCCGACATTGCGCACGAGCAGCAGGCTCCGGCCCGATAGGCTAAGCGGATGGCCGGGCACGATCTCATAATGGCGGTCAGGCGCAAGTCGCCGCTCGACCCTGCGTCCAGCTTTCTCGAAAGACGCCTTCAAAGTGCCTTTCATCAGGCCAAGCCAGCACCGGTAGACATCGACTTTGTCTTGCGCATCGATCGCTGACACGCTGTCTTCAAGATCGACGATCGTGGTTATCGCGGATTCGACAATGACATCGGCGATGCCTGCCGGATCCTGCCGGCCGGTCTGCGAGTCGCGGTCGATCTTGATCTCGATATGAAGCCCGTTATTGACGAAGAGCACGGCAGCGGGGTTCGCAGCATCGGGGGCAAAGCCTGCGAGCTTCTCAGGATGGCGCAGCCGGCTGCGCGATCCATCGGCCAGCTCGACGATGAGTCCGCCATTTTCGATCTTATAAGCAACGGAATTCTTATGGCTGCCGAGCGTCAGCGGCATGATCTCGTCAAAGAAGCAGCGGACAAAGTCAATCACACGCGCCGCCCGCGCTTTGTTGAAAGACGTGCCACGCGCCGCGCCATTCGTTTCCGCGATGACGTCGGTGCCGTAGAGGGCATCGTAAAGGCTGCCCCAGCGCGCGTTGGCCGCATTCAAGGCATAGCGGGCGTTCGACGCCGGAACGACAAGCTGCGGCCCAGCGATTCTGGCGATCTCGGCATCGACATTGGCCGTGCGCACCGCGACAGCGGTGGTTTCCGGCACGATATAGCCGATCGTTCTCAAAAAGGCTTCGTATTCAGCCATATCCAGCGGCCGGCCGGCGCGGTGGCGATGATAGGCGTCGATCTCTTCCTGCAGTGAATTGCGAAATTGCAATTGCCTATGGATCAATGGGCTGAAATCGGCAATCAGCGCTGCTAAACCCGAACTGAATTGCTCAGGCGAGACGCCCGTTCCCGGTAACGCTTCATTGACGATGAAATCACGCAGAAGAGGAGCGCAGCGCAAGCCGCCGAAAAACGCATTATCCATGATTGCCGACCTGTTTGCGCCGGGCATGTCCCGGAAAGAGCATCGCAAGACGCGATTCATCCGCTCCGCCAAGAGCGCTTAGCCAAGAAATAGGAGCCGGCAGGCCTCTTAAAAATTAGACCTTAGGCCAAGAATGAAGTCAGCACCCTGCCCTGGCGTGCCATTCCGGCTCAGACGTCCTAAATTGCTGCTGACATCAGCAATTTAAGCCTTTACAGCCATGCAAACGCGCTCACATTGATTTAGGTCATCATTTTAATGAATGCGTGATTCTGTACGAGAATCGGTGTTGCGCCCCCGCTTCGGATTCAATTCAACGCGAGACAATCAATCGTGAAACTCACTACGAACCTGCCCCGTGTCGTCATCGTCGGCGGAGGATTCGGCGGCCTTGAAGCCGCGCGAGGTCTGAAGGGCCTCCCTGTCTGCATCACTTTAATCGACCGGCAGAACCATCATTGCTTTCAGCCGCTTCTGTATCAGGTCGCCACGGCGGTCTTATCCCCCGCTGACATCGCCTGGCCAATTCGCGGCATTCTTCGCGCCCAGCCAAATGCCCGCGTGATCATGGCTGAGGTCGTGAGCGTCGATACGGCGGCCAAAATCGTCCACACGGATTCGGTCGAGCTGCCTTATGACTATCTCGTGCTCGCGACCGGCGCGACACATTCCTACTTTGGCCACGATGAATGGGAGATCGACGCGCCGGGTCTGAAACGCATCAGCGATGCGACAGAGCTTCGCCGCCGCCTCCTCATTGCCTTCGAAGAGGCCGAACTGACCGATGACGGCGCGACGCAGCGCTCGCTGCTGACCTTTGTGATTGTCGGCGCGGGCCCGACGGGCGTCGAAATGTCCGGGGCCATCGCCGAAGTCGCATTGCAAACGCTGCCGCCGGAATTTCGTGAGGTCGATCCGCGTTCCGCCCGTATCATCCTGATCGAAGCAGGCCCGCGCGTGCTGCCTTCATTCCCGGAAGATCTTTCCGCCTATACGCAACAATCGCTTGAGAAGATGGGCGTCGAGGTCATGACCTCAACCCGCGTGACGAAATGCGATAAAGCGGGCGTTGATATCGAAGGCGGACGCATCGACGCGCATACGGTCATTTGGGCCGCGGGCGTCGTCGCCTCCCCCGCGGCGAAATGGATTGACGCGCCGGCCGATCATGCCGGACGCGTTGAAGTCGAACCAGATCTCTCGGTGCCCGGCCATCCCGATATTTTCGCTGTCGGCGATACGGCCTCGGTTCATTATGATGGCGGTAAAAGCGTGCCGGGTATCGCACCCGCCGCCAAACAAATGGGCCGCTATGTGGCGAAGCTCATCACAAGCCGGGTTTTGAATACGCCAAAGCCCGCCGCCTTCGCCTATAAACATCAGGGCGATCTCGCCACCATCGGACGCCGGATCGCGGTCGTTAAACTGTCGAATAATTTTGCTCTTAAAGGCATTATCGGCTGGCTCTTCTGGAGCTTGGCGCACGTCTATTTTCTAATCGGCATCAGAAACCGTTTTGTCGTCGCCTTCACCTGGATGTGGCAATTCCTGACCTTGCAGCGCAGCGCCCGCATCATCTCGCAAGTGCCGAAATGGTCGCGTTATACCTCGGAAGAGGATACGTGAGGATTGATGAGCGCCGAGGCCTTACCTGATAGAAGCGCGGCCGCGCCCGCTGTCACACCTCGACCACCAGCACATGCACGGCTGGCTTCTTGCCCCAGACATTGCCAACCACATTGCGCACAGCTTTTTCGATAGCCCCTGAGACAACATCCGCATCGCGGCGCTTTTGGCGCGGCAGACTGTCGAGCGTTTGAAACAGGACTTCATCGATCAAGGCATCAATCGCCGCGCCGCCCCGCGTCTTGGTTGGCAGGCCCGCGAAGACGACATCCGGCTGCCCTGCGAGATCGCCCTTATCGTTCAGCGCAAGCGCGATTGTCACAATGCCCGCGAAGGCCAGCTTTTGGCGCATACGCAAGGCTTCATCATCGGCTGGCAGCAAGGCATTACCATCCTTATAAAGCCGCCCATACGGAACTTGATCGACGACCCCTGGATCAGCCGAAGACAGCAAAACCACATCGCCGTTGCGCGCTTTGATCACATGCGGCACGCCGCGCGCGGAAGCAAACTTCGCATGTTCGGCAAGGTGGATTTCCTCGCCATGCGCCGGCACCGCAATGCGCGGGCGGATCCAATCATAAAATTGCGCGACTTCACCCCGGCGCGGATGGCCTGACGCATGAATAAGTGCCGACCGGTCCGTGATCACTTCGACATCCTGCCGGATGAAATTATTGATGATCCGCCCGACTTCTCTTTCATTGCCGGGGATTGTCCGCGACGACAAAATCACCCTGTCGCCAGGGTTCAGCGTCACCGGATGGTCATTCTCTGAAATGCGGGCAAGCGCTGCCCGCCGCTCGCCCTGGCTGCCCGTCGCCAGCACGACAACCCGGGATCGCGGAAGGTGGGGATAGGCTTCCATCGAAAAGAATTCGGGAATGCCTTCGAGGTAGCCGCATTCGCGCGCGACCGCCGCGACACGTTCCATGGAACGGCCGACCAGAATGACGTCGCGTTCCGCTGCCATAGCCGCCAGCGCCACGGCGCGCATGCGGGCAACATTGGATGCAAAGGTTGAGACGACAACACGTCCCGTAGACGCGACAATGATCTCACGTAAGGTCTTCGCAACCTCGCCCTCTGACGGACTGATGCCGTCACGCATAATATTGGTGGAATCGCAGACGAGCGCCAAAACGCCTTCATCGCCGATCGCTGTGAGCCTTGCGCTATCGGTGACCCTGCCAAGTCCCGGGTCAATATCGATCTTCCAATCACCCGTATGCAGCACTGTGCCCGCGGGCGTGCGGATGGCCAGGGCACAGCTTTCGGGAATCGAATGCGCGACAGGAACGAACTCAATCGAAAAAGGATCGAGAGACACGCTGCCGCCCTGCATAACGATCTCGATCGGCACTTCCGGCGCGCCTTGTTCCGAAAGCTTCTTCAACTTGAGAAGGCCAGCCGCGAAAGGCGTTGCGTAGAGCTTGCATTTAAAGCTCGACCAAAGATCGGCCACGGCCCCAATATGGTCCTCATGCGCATGCGTGATGATGAGGCCAAGCAGGTTCGGGCGGATCTTTTCGATAAAACGTATATCTGGCACGATGAGATCGATGCCCGCCTGCTCGGGGCCAGCGAATCCAATCCCGCAATCGACCATGATCCATTTGCGGTTGGTTTTTGCTCCAAAGCCGTAAAGGGCGAGATTCATTCCAATCTCGCCCAATCCGCCGAGCGGCACGAACACGAGTTCGTCATTTCCGGCGTTCATTGTCGATCCTCATGAGAAACAGCCTCGACAGGCGCAGCGCGTATGCTGGTCACCGCAGCCGCCGCGGAGGCATTGAGAAAAACATCGCCCGCTGCGAGCGTCAGTGTCTGCCCGTCAACATTCAAAATAATACGGCCCGTCGCGTCGATGGTTTCGAAAACGCCGGTGCACGGACCTTGAGCGGTTGAAACAGTGATAGGCGTGCCAACTCCAGCCGCATGGTCAAGCCATTTGGAGCGAATAGCCGCGAAATTCCGGCCTTCATCCCACACTTGGAGCCATTGCACGAAGGCATCAGACAGGCGCAAAAAAACATCGTCCCGATGGTGCAACAAAGTACCGATCTCGGCGAGATCCGTCGCTGGATAGAGGGCCGTTACAGGATGCGAACAGCAATTCACGCCAATGCCAATCACACAGGCAAGACCGCCGCCTTTGAGCTGCGTGCTCTCCAGCAGAATGCCGGCGAGCTTCGCGCCCGCATGCAGAACATCGTTCGGCCATTTGATACGCAGGCGCGGGTCATCACCAAGAACTTCGCGCAGCGCTTGGAAAACGGCGATGCCAGCGACAAAGCCAAGCTCCGGCGCTTTATGCAAAGGCGCTGGATCGATCAGCAGCAGACTTGCATAGAGATTGCCGCGCGGCGAAGACCATTGCCGTCCGTTCCGCCCCCTGCCCTTTGTCTGTTCATCAGCGACAAACCAAAGGCGCCCGGCATCTCCGGCGGCAGCTATGCTTAAAGCTTCATCATTTGTCGAGCCGGTCTCGGCCCGGTGCATCAGCCGATAAGATTGGGCGAGAGCCTGTTCAGCGAGATGCAAGAGGGTCGAGCCACCTGGGTCAATCAATCGATAGGATCATCTAAAACAAAGACTTAGCCGCTGCATAAGCAGCTTCCACGAAAAGCGCGGGATACGTAAATAAGAAGAGCACCAAAATCCCGCTAGCTGCAAGAACGATACGCAAGGATGGTGCCGGAGGGTCGAAAGTCACCACTGGCTCGTCGAAATACATGATCTTGACGACCCGCAGATAATAATAGGCCGCGACCGTACTCAAAAGCACGCCGGTAATAGCCAGAAAATAGAGCCCTGCTTGGATGGCACCGTTAAAGACGTACCATTTCGCAAAAAACCCAGCGAGCGGTGGAATGCCCGCCAGAGAAAACATCATCAGAGCGAGAAAGAACGCCATGGTCCCATTGGTCCGCGCGAGGCCGGACAGATCGGTGATGGCCTCGACCGCCTTGCCTTTTACACGCATCGAAAGAATAGCTGAGAAAGTGCCGAGCGTCATGACAAGATAGATCGCCATATAGCAAAGCACACCTTGCACACCGGCGAGCGTGCCCGCCGCGAGCCCGACGAGCGCAAAACCCATATGGCCGATAGAGGAATAAGCCATCAGCCTTTTGATGTTGGTCTGCCCAATCGCGGCGAAAGAACCAATCGCCATCGACAAGATCGAGATGAACACAATGATCTGCTGCCATTGGGTCGCGATGCCGGGAAAGGCAGTGATGACCACGCGGATCGTGACAGCGATCGCCGCCATTTTCGGCGCAGACGCGAAGAAGGCCGTCACTGGCGTTGGCGCGCCTTCATAAACATCGGGCGTCCACATATGGAAAGGTGCTGTTGACATTTTGAAGGCGAGCCCCGCCATCAAAAACACGAGTCCGAAGATGACGCCGATCGAGCTCTTCCCGCCGATCGCTTCCGCGATGCCCGCGAAAGAGACCGTCCCAGAGAACCCGTAGATAAGCGAGGCGCCGTAAAGGAGCATGCCGGATGAAAGCGCGCCAAGAACGAAATATTTGAGGCCTGCTTCGGACGCTTTGACATTGTCGCGATGGAAAGCAGCGATCACATAAAGCGCCAGAGACATCAGTTCGAGACCGAGATAAAGCGCGATAAGCCCTGTCGCGGAGATCAGCATCAGCATGCCGAGCGTCGAGAGGACGATGAGGATCGGAAATTCGAACTTGTCGATTTTTTCACGCGCCAGATAGTCCTGGCCCATGAAAAGGGAAATTAGAGAGCCGGTCAGCGCCAGGATCTTCATGAAGCGGCCGAAGGGATCATCGATGAAAGCGCCATCGAAGATTACCGCCGGGCTCGATTTCGTGCTGAGCACGGTGACGGCAAGCGCGATACCAATGAGGCCGATCGCAAGCTCAGTGATGGGCCCGTCGGACTCACGTCCGCGGATCGCGCCGATCAGGATCAGCATAAGCGCACCGGCGGCGAGGATGATCTCCGGCAAACTATGGGCAAAGGCGAAAGAAAGGGAGGTCATCGTTCAACCCCAGCAGCGGGAACAACATAAGTTTCGCGCAGCGCCGCCGTCACGTGGTGACCGGCCATCGCGGCTTTTGTTGTCGCCGTGGCTTCATTGAAATTGTTGATTAAAGCTTGCACCGATGCAGCGCTGCTGTCGAGGATCGGCCCCGGATGAACGCCGTAATAAATCGTGAGCGCCAGAAGCGGTGCCAGCAAAGCGATCTCACGGCCGGAAAGATCGAAAATATCCTTCAGGCTTGGCTTATCGAGCACCCCGAAGATAACACGCCGATAGAGAAAAAGTGCGTAAGCCGCTGAAAGAATGACGCCTGTCGTAGAAAACATCGCGACCCAGCTATTCACTCTGAAGGTGCCGAGCATGGTCAAAAATTCGCCGATGAAGCCAGACGTACCCGGCAAACCGACATTCGCCATCGTGAACGCCAAAAAGGCGACAGCATAAAGCGGCATGCGTTGAACGAGGCCGCCATAGGCCGCGATATCGCGTGTGTGCATACGGTCGTAGACGACACCGACGCAGAGAAAGAGCGCGCCGGAGACGAGCCCATGCGACACCATTTGGAAGATCGCACCCTGCACGCCCTGCTCCGTCATCGCAAACAGGCCCATAGTCACAAAGCCCATATGCGCCACGGAAGAATAAGCGATGAGTTTCTTCATGTCTTCCTGCACCAGCGCGACGAGCGAGGTGTAGATAATTGCGATGACCGAAAGGGCGAACACAAGCGGCGCGAAATAAAGCGACGCATCCGGAAACATGGGCAGCGAGAAACGGATGAAACCGTAACCGCCCATTTTCAGAAGAATGCCCGCGAGGATGACCGAGCCAGCCGTCGGCGCTTCGACATGCGCATCCGGCAGCCATGTATGAACCGGCCACATGGGCATCTTCACCGCGAAAGACGCGAAGAAGGCCAGCCATAGCCAGGTCTGCATCGAAGCGGAGAAATGCGTTTTCAAAAGCACGGTGATGTCTGTCGTGCCCGCGACGCCATACATCGTCATGACGGCGAGCAGCATCAAAAGTGAGCCAACGAGCGTATAGAGAAAGAATTTAAAGCTCGCGTAGACGCGCCTTTTGCCGCCCCAGATGCCGATGATGAGAAACATCGGGATCAGGCCACCCTCGAAGAATAAATAAAACAGCAGGAGATCAAGCGAACAGAAGACGCCGATCATCAAGGTCTCAAGCACCAGGAAAGCGATCATATATTCGTTGACGCGGAAGGTGATCGATTTCCATGAGGCCAGAATGCAGAAGGGCATCAGGAAGGTTGTGAGCAAGACAAAGGGCAAGGACATGCCATCGACGCCCAGCTTGTAGATGAGGCCCGCGCCGAACCAATTGCGTTCTTCGACCAATTGAAAGGCCGGGGTCGCCGGATCGAATTTGCTCCAGACAATCAGCGACAAAACGAAGGTGATCAGTGTCGTGAACAAAGCCGCGTAACGGGCGTTCTGCCGCGTCGGCTCGTCGTCGCCTTGCAGCGTTAAGATGAAAGCCGCGCCAACGAGCGGCAAGAAAATGAGGCCGGAGAGAAGGCCAAAGCCAAACATCAGCGAACGCCCCCAAAAAGATAAAAGGTCATGAGCGCCGCGACGCCGATCAGCATGGCGAAAGCATAATGGTAGATATAGCCTGACTGCAATTTCACGGCACGGCGGGTGACATCGATGACAAGCGCGGAGACACCGTCCGGGCCGAGACGGTCGATGATCGCACCATCGCCACCCTTCCAAAACAAGCGTCCGATCCAAAAGGCAGGCCGGACGAAGATCAGATTATAGAGTTCGTCGAAATACCATTTGTTGAGCAGGAACTTGTAAAGAAGCGGATTCGTATCCGCCCAGCCCGCCGCGGCTCCAGGTTTGATCACATAGGCATAGGCTGCGACCAGAAAACCGCCGGACATCATCCAGAAGGGCAGAGAACTAACGAAGGCTGGAACCTCGTGCATTTCATGCAGGATGTGGTTGTCCGGCCCATAAAAGAGCGCGCCCTTCCAGAAATTGGCCTGTTCCTCACCGATAAAAAAGCCACGGAAGGCGAGGCCCGCGAAAATCGCACCCGTGGCCAATACAATAAGTGGAATCAGCATGACCATTGGCGATTCATGCGGGTCCAACGCATGCGCGTGATCGTCATGGCCATGATCCGCATGTCCGTGATCATCGTGTCCGTGGCCGCCATGCGATGCGGAGGCATGATCGTTCGTAGGTTCGAGATGGGCAGCCGCGCCATGCGCGCTGGTAACGCCTGCGTTCTCCGTATAGGCCGCGTCCCAATGCGCCTCGCCGAAGAAAGTCATGAAGACCAGACGCCAGGAATAGAAAGAGGTCAGCCCGGCTGCGAAAGTGATAAGCACGAAGGCATAGAAAGCACCGTAACGATCCGAAGCATATGACGCTTCAATAATAGCATCTTTCGAGAAATAGCCCGCCGTCAAAGGAAAGCCGGTCAGAGCCAAAGTCCCAATCGTCATCATCCAGAAGGTGAAGGGTATCTTTTTAGCAAGCCCGCCCATATGGCGCATGTCCTGCTCATGGTGCATCGCATGGATGACCGAGCCAGCGCCCAAGAAGAGCAGTGCTTTGAAAAAGGCGTGCGTAAAGAGGTGGAAGATACCGAGTTCATAGCCGCCAACGCCAAGGCCAACGAACATATAGCCGAGCTGAGAACAGGTCGAATAGGCGATGACGCGCTTGATATCGTTTTGAACGAGGCCGACCGTCGCCGCGAAAAACGCGGTTGTACCGCCGATAATGGTGACAAAAGAAAGCGCCGCTGGCGCTTGCTCGAAGAGCGGCGACAAACGCGCGACCATGAAGACGCCCGCCGTCACCATAGTCGCGGCATGGATCAAGGCGGAGACCGGCGTCGGCCCCTCCATCGCGTCCGGCAGCCATGTGTGGAGCAGGAACTGCGCCGACTTGCCCATGGCGCCCATGAATAAAAAGAGGCAAGTGATCATCATCGCATCGAAATCGTGGCTGAAGACATGCACGTTTTTATGTGCGAGGCCTGGAGCCGCTGCGAAGATCGTGTCGAAGGCGACCGAATTCGTCAGGTAAAAAACCAGAAAGATGCCGATCGCAAAGCCGAAGTCACCGACACGATTGACGACGAAGGCCTTGATCGCCGCCGCGTTCGCCGAAGGCTTTTCATACCAGAAACCGATCAGCAGATAGGAGGCAAGACCGACGCCCTCCCAGCCGAAGAACATCTGAACGAGATTGTCAGCTGTCACCAGCATCAGCATGGCAAAGGTGAAAAGCGACAGATAGGCAAAGAAGCGCGGCCGGGACGGATCCTCGGCCATATAGCCAATAGAATAAAGGTGCACGAGCGCCGAAACAGTCGTCACGACGATGAGCATGACCACCGTCAGCGAATCGATCCGCAAGGCCCAATCGACCTGCAGAGCCCCCACATTGAACCAAGTGCCGATGACCGGCACGCTGGCTGGCGTCGAGCCAAGCGCAACTTGCGAAAAAGCGACCCAAGACAAAAGGGCCGCGCCGCACAAGAAGCTCGTCGTGATCACTTCGGCGGCGCGCGCGCCGATCTGCCGGCCAAAAAGCCCGGCGATCAAAAATCCAGCCAGCGGGAGAAAGACAATCGCGAAATACACCCCGCTCACCCTTTCATCATGTTGATGTCTTCGACCGCGATGGACCCGCGGTTGCGGTAATAGGTGACGAGAATCGCGAGGCCAATCGCGGCTTCGGCCGCGGCCACGGTCAGGATGAAGAGCGCGAAAACCTGCCCGGTGAGATCGCCGAGGAAGGCCGAGAAAGCGACTAGGTTCAAATTGACCGAAAGCAGGATCAGCTCGACCGACATCAAGATGATGATGATATTCTTGCGGTTTAGGATGATGCCCGCGACGCCAAGCGTGAAGAGGATCGCGGCGACGACCAGATAATGGTTGAGATCAATGGTCATTGCGCCCCCCGGCAGCCAGCCATGTGCTTAAATTCCTTGCCGCGAGGCAACCTTGCGGACCTCGATCGCATTCATCGCATTACGTGCATTTTGATCCGCGATGACCTGCCGTTTGACGCCAACCTTATGCCGCAAGGTCAAGACGATCGCGCCGACCATCGCGGTGAGCAGGATGAGGCCCGACGCCTCAAACAAATAGGCATATTGCGTATAGATGACGCGGCCAAGTTCCAGCGTGTTTGACATGCCCGGTATCGCCTTCGCCTCCAGATTAGTGAGCGAAGCGGGCCCGATCACCCATGTTGTGACCACGCCGAAAAGCTCAAGAAAAACGCAGACGCCGATGACCATGCCAATTGGCAGATATTGAAGAAAACCCTGCTTCAACTCCGTGAAATCGACATCGAGCATCATGATGACGAAGAGAAACAGCACTGCGACCGCGCCGACATAGACAACGATCAGGATCATCGCCAGAAACTCAGCGCCAAGCATCAAGAAGAGCCCCGCTGCGTTCACGAAAGCGAGGATCAAAAACAAAACGGAATGAACCGGATTGCGCGCCGAGATCACCATGAAAGCCGAGGCGATCAGGATCGCGGAGAAGAGATAAAAGAAAAAGGTCGCGGCTGTCATATTGCAAATCTCTCAGCCGTGATCCCCTCATCCTGGGGAGCTTGCAAAGCAAGTGTCTCGAAGGATGGGTAAAGGCACGCGCATATGCCGCATCCTTCGATACGCCTTCCCGCGGAAGGCTCCTCAGGATGAGGAAGGTACTGATCTAGGATGACAGCTTGATTCATGCGCTCACCTGTAAGGCGCGTCGAGTGCGATGTTGCGGGCGATTTCACGCTCCCAGCGGGCGCCATTATCGAGCAGTTTATTTTTATCGTAATAGAGCTCTTCGCGCGTCTCGACCGCGAACTCGGCATTCGGACCTTCGAC
>Ga0116230_10003631_pt1 | contig 15091 bp, 11 predicted proteins | sample S1TSphfallax_3_FD_88678 | JGI IMG/M metagenome (GOLD analysis project Ga0116230, IMG submission 88678) | Host-associated microbial communities from peat moss isolated from Minnesota, USA - S1T2_Fd - Sphagnum fallax MG | ecosystem: Host-associated > Plants > Peat moss > Unclassified | place... | reverse complement strand
CTCCCTGTAGGATTCCATCCTATTACAATACAATATTCCTGCACATTCTGTACAATTAGCTATATATAAAACTACTATGGAATCATCAACCCCTACCCATTGTGTTGGGTAAGCTCCCAGGAGAGCACATTACAGTGAGCTTGGCGATGCACTAAAACATAATGGGCAAGGTCATTCCATTACATTAATGTCTATGGTGCAAATTCAACAATTTAATTTTTTTTAAAAAAGCATCCAACACACATTTTGATATAGGAGAAGGGTCTACATTTAAGACCCCTTTTTCTCACAGAAAGAAATGCCAAGGCTTTTTGCAATTTTGTAAGGACCTGTTGATTGGTCAGCAGGATCTCACTCACGCCTGTAAGTAAGATCCCACACAAGGTTTACAAATGAGAAGTGACTAGAAAATAAGCTAAGGTCACTAACCAGTACTAATGTATGGCAATCAGTCAACAAAAGATTATGTCATATAATAATGAGGTGAAGATAATGAGATAATCTTGCGACCCACAAAAGATTATGTCAAATAATGTGGTCAAGATAATGAGGTAATCTGCTACCCATGAAAGATTATGTCATATAACGTGGTCAAAAGAATGAGATTATCTGTGACACCAGGATCTTTCTTCATGTCAACTTAGGGGAAAGGAGGAACTGGCTCAACTCTTTTGGGGGTGTAGCTCCATGAATGAACATGGTTGCTTGTTTCATCAAACCTGTCAACCGTTCACTTTTTTACTTGAACCAATTCATCTGTACATCCAAACCTTGAACTCAAGATTCTTCTCCAACAACAAGAGTGGAGTCAGTATACAACATGGACGGCTAAACTTGAAAACATGGAAACCCCCACTAGAATCCCTCAAGCAAGCAGCTTCTGAAAGGGTTTACAATACCAATGCATGGCATATAAAAATTCCACTAGTCCCTTGTCTCGGATTGGCCTATAGCGCATTGCGAAAATTCATTGCAATTCCTTTGCTCAATGGTTATAACCACATGGTATGGTTACACGCAAGATGACCAGGTTGGTTGACTTATGTGGACATTGGCCCACTCTAGTTCCACTAAAGCTTTCCACACAATAAGCCTCACAGAAGCCTCTTATGTTGGTGGTTCTTTTTTGCACCACTTTCTTGGGAATATTTTTATTTATTTATTTGTAGATTATCATTTTCTAAGGAAAGTGGAAGAAAACGTTAAATAGGTAAGCCCATAAAAGGGCAACCCACCTTGCATAAAAATTTCTTGGAAACGGCATGTGTTGACTTGCGAGATCATAGACAAGTTGGGAGAAGATTCATTGCACATTGGTCATGGAAATGGTGGGGGCCAAGGGTACATACTACTTGGCCTTTTTTCAAAACGAAATTAATTACTACATAAATTCATTATATGGAGATATATCATTTATAAGTGTTTGTTCAGCCTATTATTACAACATTAAGATCCATGATCACCTCATCCCACTTCACTTTTGGTTTTAAAAACTCTAAAAAACAAAAACAACTAGGGTAGACCAGCAAGTGACCAAACGCTTAAACATTCAGGGCAGGCCTAATCCCAGGAGAAGTCTCTGTTGTTTTTAATGTCCAAACAAACCTTCAACCTCTCCACTTGACGCATCCAACACACTAACAATCATTTTAAAAAAACTGATTAGAAATGAAAAGGTTATACCCACCCAAAGTAAAGGGGATCAAGAACTCAAAACAACAAACCACCAAACATTACAAAAAGCCAGTTCCCAAACACTCAAACAATTTCTTGTATGTTGCTATTAGAGTTCAAAGATGATTTGTAGAACTCCAGGTGGTGCTCCTATAGCATTTTAAATTGTTTAAAATGTATAAAAAATAAAAAAGTTATGAGATTTGAAAGTAGAAGAGGTCCAAAAAGAAGAAAATAAATAAATTTGTGTTTTATAGGTTGGAAAGCTTATTTTTGTTCTTGTTATTTTTTCATTATTCCTTTTTTCCTTTGCACTTCAAAGATGATTTCTAAAGATTAAGCTAGCGCTCTCATAACATTTTAAATCACTCAAAATGAAGCACATATGATTAAGATATAAATAAATGTTTGGTCATAGACAGATGATCGGTGATGGACTGGTCTACCCTACTGAAAATGCCTCCTCCCCCAAATGAATCAAAAGCAAGCATGTAACATCGAAAATCTTGTCAAAAAGATGTGTCTTTGACAATTATGAGGAATTTGTCAAAGGAATGCATCCAGCCTTGGGTCAGAAACACCTTTGTGTATACTGTAAGAGCTTGGCAGCTTCCACACTAACTATATAATTTGTGGAAACTTTGAAACTTTCAAAAACATTCTTTTCAAACCCCACAAAAATTTAATTAATCAATTAATTAATTAAATTATGTATATGTGTGTGAAGGGAAATTAAAGAAACTTCGAGAAAATTCAAGTTTCAAAATGAAATCCTCAAAATTAATTAATTATTTGACGGACACATGTTGAAGTTGTCCCTGCACTAATGACCAGTTTTTTTTAAAAATAATATTATTATTTTTCAATTTTTTTGAGGTAGTTGATGTAGTGATTATTCACAAGAAGACTTAGCCAAAATTTGGCTACATGTGGGGGAAAAAGAAAAGGTAAAACATTCCTGCCTTAATTTGGTAACCTGCTGAAACGTATAATCTAAATATGGTAAAATTCATACATTTTTCCTCGAAATATGGCGACATGGGCCATATCTCCCCCCCCCCTCTTTCCTTTTTGGTTTTCCATGATCACCCCATCCCATTTCACACGGCCCTTGTTTTTGTCACCGCCGGGCCATAAAATTCGCCAGACTACTGAAGTCTCCGACAGCACGGACAAAGACTGACGACGTTATCGGGCCTACCTGGACCCTTTTTTTTTTTTCTTTGGTTGGGTCACTGCATCAAAAACCCTAGAGCCCCTAAATAATTTTTAAAAAAAATTAGAATAAAATAATTTTTTATTTTAAAAATACCACATTCTAAATGTTTAAAATAGATTCAAAATATTAATAATAATTTTCCGAATTATTTAATTTTCCACCGAGGTTGTGGTACGGTCCGGTTTAAGTTACACGGCCCTATTAAGGTTTTTTACAGTCCGTTTCAGGTTATATGGTCCGGTTTAGGTTTTTATACTCCGGTTACGGTTTTACGGTTCGGTTTAAGAGTTAAGGTCCAGTTAATGTTTTATGGTCTGGTTTATGACACACGGTCTGGTTAAGGTTTTTTATGATCAGGTTTAGGTTACATGGTCCGGTTAAGTGGATTCATCGTCCGGTTGCTTTAATTACCGCTGGATACAAATTGTGCGGATGGTGTTGAGACTACATACTAAAGCCGAGAAGTGGGTTGTTGACGGAGCCGCGCGGTTGTTGCTTGCTTCCCCTGTTCTTCTCGTCTGTCGCTTGTCCCTTGTTCTCTCAAGTCTCCAAAGGCAATCGCTCCTGTAAAGATTTTGGTACCTATCACCAATGATAAATTATCACCACAACCTCTAAGGAAATAAGTTACCAATCTTCAAATCCATGCACCAACTTCAATGCCAAAACATTTACAACAAAAAGCTTCATGCCTTCTTCCTTTCCAAGAGGTTCTTTCCAAGCTTGTGCATCAAAACACTTCAAACATAAAACTTCAAGCACCCCTTCTAAACAAGTTTGTCATTGAATGCTTCTCCAAGTTGTAAAACATTTTTGTGCATGGAGGCACATAATTTTTCAATGGTTACAAGTGATGCATCAAGGTCAAGAGGGAGAGGTGCAAGCAATTCGAATAAAGGATCATTTAAAATAAATGATGGTGGAGACAAAGGATCTAAAGAGAGGGGAAGGCAATGGAGGCAAAGGATCAAGGAGAGGAGGAGAAACAACATGTCAAAGGCATGGGAATTGGGAGCAAAACAAAGTCATGGCATTGATCAAATGCAAACACATCAAACATGTTATTCAAAAGGAATTGATCAATCCATGAGCTCACCATGGTACCTATTGTGGTGTGGTGGAACAAATTAACCAAATAACTTTAAAAGTTAATCCACAATAAAGTGTTAAAAAATGAGAAGATATGCAAGGACAAGTGGAATGGGATCAATTCAAATTAAAAGAAACTTTATGACTACCACAAAGGCACATAGACATCACATCTCCTATTGGGAATTGACTATAAATAAGCACAATAGGTATCATTTACCTCAATCCTTCAATAGAAAGTATTATGATGTAATTGAAGTTTTTTAGGGAGAACACATCATCAACATTATTGCACATGAGAGTTTTACATCCTAAAAGTGACAAAATTAATGCAACAATAACATCTATGAATGAATCTAATGCATAAGAAGAGCAAGACTTTATACCTCAACATTCATTCACAAGACCTTTTCAGTGAAGATAACATGCCTAAAGAAAAAATTATGATTGAACGACCTTGAAAACAACTTCAAATGAATGTCATCAACTTGTTAAATGATTTTGTCAACATTGCATTGGGACATCACACTTTTGTTGTGAACCTATTGGATGATCCAAATGAATGTGCTTTGCATCAAATGGTCCTCCATTAATTTTGATTTTGCTTGGGGGTATAAGGATCAAATGTAAGTGATCAAACAATTTTTCACCAATAATTGATGCAACAATTCAAAACAACAAGGAAATTGTGCAAGCAATGGATTGAATCAACCTTATGTAATTGGAAATTGAAGAACATTGCACCAAAGTTCAAGAACACACCATGAAAGTCCAACTCAAGTACTTCAAACATAGAGATAAAACAATACAAAAGACAAATAAAAACATGGTGAGTGTCTTATTTTAGCTCAACACAATGATGTGTCAAACCTTCATCCATGACAAGTCTCTATTGTTTACATTGTTATAGTTAACATCAAATTTGTTAGAAGAAGAAACAAACATTTAGCTAGAAAATGAAGCACATCCTAGTGGAATAAATGATGTGCAAACAAGTGGAGCAAATGAAATGTAACCAACACTAGATGAATTGTAATTTGCCTATGAACTAATTCCAAAATCCATGTGAATTTTATAGTAATTACAATTCATAAATTTAGCAAATTCTTTTCAAGATTGAAATCTACTTGATTGCATTTGATTAAACAAAATCAAAATAATTGGGTCATAAAAATTTAAGTTCAAACAAGTTTTGATCCATCAAAAAATTTCATGCAACATTTCAAATTGCGATTAAAAAATGTGATTGCGTTTTGTGAGGCCTATTTCCTAGGTATTGTTCTAAAATCAATTTTTAATCTATTCCCAAAAACTTAGCACTTGGTAAAATTTCAGCTTCAATGTCATTGTCATTAGTTGGATTTTCAATATTCCTTTTTATGTGACCCCAATAAGCTTAATGCGCATAATTAACGAAAATTTTCAAATCTAATTATGACACAACCCTAAGCTCCTTGATGGATTCAACTATAAGCCCAAAGGTGAAAACATTGGAAGGAGAAGGACTTGGGGTGCACTTTTTAGCTCGTAGCATTTCGAAGGGGTAGAGGGGTGTGCTGGAACTCCAAAATGGGGACTAGAAAGATTAACAAGTAATTCAATTACTCACAAACTTGCACAAACCAAATAACAAGTTGCTTAACGTATAGTTGGAGCACTTTGGTGCACAGACAAACCACGAATAAACATGGACTCACAAGATTCACCATGGCCCAAACTTGGGGGAAGCCATCACCTTCCCCTTTATAATTTACTTTATGTTTAGCCACAACATTAGCACCTAAATGTCATTTTGTCTCGGGACTCCCAAATGGGAGTCTCGAAATTCCTAAAGTTAAGACTCCCATGATTTTGGGGGCCCATAACTTTGTGTGCAGACCTTTGATTAAGACGAGGTCTAAAGTAAAGTTGTAGCCTTCATTGAAAGCTTTCCAACGATATGTCACAAGTCACCTGCATAAGGAAATTGGGGTGATTCCTAACTTTTAATGGTGGGGAATCAATGGCCATAACTTGTGTTAGAATTGTCCAAATGGGTTATGCAAACCCATTTTAGACATCTACATTCCAAGAAATTTCTAATGATATAAGGAACTTTTCAATCTAATGGGTTTTGACCCTTGGAATTACTCCTTGAAAATTCGAAACTCCATTGAGACTCCAATTCCCAAAATGGGAGCTCACTTAGGAGTGCGAAGGTTCATTCCCTCACATTCTCCTTCATTCACACTTTCCTTCACTCTTGAAAACATGAGATGTGACTATTGGGCTTCCTTTTTGGCCCACACCCTTGCAAGCATTTGCTTTGGTTACAAACCCAAGATTAGGGTTGTAACAAATTGGACCATCAAAGTTTCAATGTTAAATTCTTCCCCATCCAAAATCATATTGTACAAGATATAGCAACAAACCACTACATCAAACAATAATAGAATATAAAAATTTGTTTTCAAAAAGAGTTTTATAGTTTTTTTTCAAAATACCAAACAAATTTTCCATAATGTTTCTACTTCAAGATTAAATGTTTGTTGTAAAATGCCTCATGGACAATGTGATGAACATTGCTTGATTGTTTATGTGAAATCATTAACCAAAAAAACAAAGGTTAACCCTTGTTAACAATCAACTAAGGTTTAATGTCCTCTTCATTTCAGTTGAAATGAAACATGGTTCCATTCATAGCCTTCACAAACTATAAAGGTGTAGTATTTGAATGTCATTCATCAAGTTAGGCATTCTCGCAAAGACATCCTAAAATTTCTTTTAATAATCAACCATAACTTGTAGTTGCATGTAAGCTTTTGACTTGAAAGAAAAATAATGACTAGCAAAAACATATTAGGGCTTCTAGATATGAATATGCATTACATTAATGGCACCATGGATTGAAGGCATACCATATAATTCTTTGAACCCCCTCATCACTTCTACCAAGTCTTCTTGTTTTGGCCACCAGTTTTGACTTTGAAAAACCACATTGACAACACAAACGAATTCATGTAAAACCAAATGCATTGTTGACTTGTTGATGGTGAACATCTCACTATAATGCATGTCCTCCACACCATGAACCAACTTGTACAAAGAACATGCAACACAAATTCACATAGGTACAACAAATATATATTGAGTTTCCTTCTTCTACATCAAATGTTTTAATTTGATGGTCAAATGATAAATAAAAATTCAACTTAATTTGAAATATTCAATCCAATTATCATATTGAGTCATCAAAAAATGTGAATACCAAGTTGTAAACCTAGCTTACACCTAGTTGCCAAGGTCCTTATTGAATAGTAGTTCATAAAAAGATGAAAGTTTATATTAATGTAGAACTGCAAAATTGATCAAGTTGTAGAAACATGTTTTGCCCTTTGGAGAGAAAAATGGAAATTGACATTCTAAGGTTGAATCAATTTTTTCACATAGAAGGAAACACTTGTGAACCTATAGAATGACTTGAATGAAAACAACCTACAATGGCTTCATGTTGAATAAACTTCTTGCAAGAATACCAAACCAAAAAACAAAAGTTCAAAAAGCTTGCAAAAACAACAATTTCAAACAATAACATAAGGAACATATGCAATGCAACAAACAAGTTCAAGATTGATGCAATAAATGATGCAACAACTTGACCAAAAAAATATGAAGGAACTGCAAATGTGTAAACAACAAGAACAATGAAGAATGTTGCAATGAAACATTAAGAGAAAGCTTGAAGGAATCACAAATTGTGTAGACACCATGAACAAATGAAGGACGCTACAATGATGCACAATGAAAGCTTGAAAGAATTGCTAATGCATAGACAATAGGAATGATGCAAAACATCACAATGAAGCACAAAGAGAAAGTTCGAAGGAATTGGAAGTGCACAAACACTAAGAACAATGAAGAATGTTTGAATGGGCACACATTTCAATCAAAAGAATTGGAGAAAAGGTGAAAAAAAAACAACGCCATTCTTCAATAAAGATAGTAAAGAAAATAATTACATTGGCAATGGAGTTACTAATCCCTACTTCATGAACAACATTATCCAAGTGATGATAATTTATTGCCATAAGTTTTCTCCATAGTTTAAAAACCCTAAACATAGCTATTAACTTAACTTTAACACTAACTACATAATTAGTTGATATTAGTTGTGTGAATATTATTATAGTTTGAATAACTTATATTCACATTTTTGTAAAGAATTATTTGAGTTTTAATTTAATTATTATTTTTTAATTATTTTTTCATAGTATAATGCACTTGGTTCTTGAAAGATTTCATGAAACTTCAATTGTGCACATAGGTTGGACCTCTTGAATTGTCCACAATTGTGAACTCCTTTAAGTTGCCAACACAAACATTCTAAAATATTTTGTTTGCATGACACATAGCCTACAACACAAGCCATTGATTGGTCAAGATGGCTGAATGGGAGGATGGCCAAAAGGATGGACAATGAAAGATTTCCCATGAATTTCCCCATGGGATGAAAAGGCAAATGCATCTTAATGTGGCATGAAAAACCATTAATTAGTTGAGATGGTTGAATGGGAAGATGGCCAAAAGGATGACCAATAAAAGATTCCCCATGCATTTTCCCATGGGATGAAAGGGCAAATGCATCTTAATGTGGCATGAAAAAAGACTAATTAGTTGAGATGGTTGAATGGGAAGATGGCCAATAGGATGGCCAATAAAATATTCCTTATGCATTTTCCCATGAAATGAAGAGGCCAATGCATTTCATGTGACATGAAAAGAGATTGATTGATTGGGATGGCTAATGGGCCAATGAATGGGTCCTTCCTTATGCAATTCTTCATGACATAAATATTCAAATGCATTCACTCATGTGACATGAAGAGGCGTTGATTAGTTGAAATAAAATCAAAATTTTCATTTAATTCATTTCCAATGACAAAATTCATTCTAAATTCAACAATTTTTGTTCCATTAGTAAATGTTTTGTGAAATGATTAGTATGCACATCACATTGCCAATGGCTTTCAACAACACCAAAAGTGCATTGCTTCATTATTCAAGAGGATTAAGGTGTGGTCACAAAAAAACACATCAAAACAAACACATTTTAATATATAAATTTGTTGGGTATATTCCAAAAATACATATCTATTGACTTAATTGGTTGTTGATATAACAAGTTGATTTTAAACAAGTGGCTAGTACCTACTATGGTTTAATTTTTGAATTTGTTGATTATTGTACCAGCTAGTGATTGTTTAGAACATCACTATGTTTCGTATAAATAGGAGGATTTGAAGATGATGAAGATATATCATTTAAAAAAAAAAAAAATGGGTTTTATTTTTAAAATATATTTTTGAACTTTGAAGTTTTTCTAATCCAATTTTGAAGATTCATCTTTGTTTTGTTTTGTTTTTTTATGGATAAACATTTATACCTTATGTTTTGATTTTTCATGTTCTACAAATTTGAAATAACTCACTTATTGATGTTATCTAAAAACCAAAGTTAGAAACATAGAAGAGGGAACAACTTTAACCTAAGGGAAAATAAAATACCTTTAACGATTTCTATTAGGCTAATGTTTTAGGGTAGTGGTTAGTCCTTAATGGGATAAGGAAATTAGTAAATAAGCGATTGGGTGGTTTGGTTCCATGTTTTTTTTGTGGTTTTCTTAGGGTGCCCAAGCAACATGTGTATAATGAGTGGTTTTTTGTGGTGGTCATTAAGGTGATTGGTGAAATGCCATGTGGCATTTAAACATTGGCCACCCAAGTCAGGCCATGTGGCATTTAAACATTGGCCACCCAAGTCAAATTGTGTGACATTTAAACATTGGTTGCACGAGTTATGCCACATGGCATTTAGACATTGGCCACCCAAGTCAGGCCATGTGGCATTTAAACATTAGCCACTTAGGTTATGCCATATAGTTAAAACCTAATTGATTTAAATTAAACCTAAACTAGGTCTAAAACTAATTGTTTATAAAAACTTAAAATTTAAACCTATACACATAAACCGAGGTTTAGGAACCTAAAACCTAAAGCTTAGGCAACTAGGCTTAGGTCTAAATGCCTAAAGTAAGCTTAGGCAACCTAGGCCTACCTTAAAAACCTACATTATGTCCTTTCCTATGTTCCACTTAAACCTAGGCCACTAAACTAAGCTTAGATATAGGTTGATTAAGTAGGTACAAATAGGTAGGTAAGTAAGTAAGATTTTAGTTACTTTTTGGTGACAAGCCTTTTTTATTAACTCATCACAAGCAATATTTGTAGTTTGAATATATTTAATGCGTGTATTATGTGCAAACTAATGCATTTGAATGTTCATTATTTCATAAATTTGAACAACAATGATATCTTGGAGTTTTTTTTCTTTTTCTTCATACAATGATTTGTAAATAATCATATTCCAAATCAACATGGTTTTTTGGTATTATATATATAATATTTCCCCACCTTTTAAAAATATAACGAATCAATAAAAATCATATAAATGTTATGTTATATTAAGGAAAATTTTAAATTCACACCTTTTTTGGTTAAATTCACACCCCTTCTTCGTGTCATGGTCAAGAAACACGGCAAACCTGCAGGCTCTAAGAACAAAACAAGCACGACCAAGGTGTGAATTTAACCAAAAAAGGTGTGAATTTAAAATTTTCCTACATTAATTTTTAATTTTAAAAATATTTTAAAACAAAATATGTTTGAAGAAACATATAATATTATTTAAATTTATTTAAATTTTTATTTAAACATTAGAAATAGTTGAATTTCATACATATTAAATAATACACATATTTTTAACATTTTCAAAATTTTATTGTGAATAATAAATTTTAATTTTAAAAATCAGTTCATTAAATGTGATTTAATATGAATTATTAAAAATTTCCAAATTCTATGACCAAATACTTTGATAAATGAATAAAGATCAAATTTCATATTCTTTGTTACCCATCACATCAAAACATGAAAAACAATGCCATATTGGGGCATGTGCATTTCTTTTGAAATTATTTGGATGTCTTTAATAAAAATATATTTCATTATTTAATGTCCAAAAATACTCATTTAAATAAACCTTTGAGCAAGAGTCCTAACTTGAATGTTTTAATTAAATTCTAGGCATCAACTTTTTATTAATTTTATGGTTTCAAAAACCTTGGCAATTCATTTTCCATTTTTTTGGGTTTTATTTCAAAAATCAAAAGATTTCCCCCAAAAAAATTTTAGCCATTATCCAAAAATTCACATTATATAATTAGTGACTATAAGGCAAAAATTCTAGAAATTATGAGGTGCTAATGATGTGTTCAATCATTTACAAGTTTATAATATGTCTATTAAGTATATACATATGTTTACCTTCTATTTCTTTTCCTTTTTAATTCACAACTTTTTAATGTTTTAAATTTGATATTATTAGATAATTATTTGATGTTCATGAGGAAGATTTTTAGTCATATAGTCCAATCCATGAAAACTTTTAGTTATGTAGTTCTATCTATGGTCACAAGTATACAACTAAGCACAAAAATGTGGCATATGTGATTGAATGATTAAAAAATGTTCACTAATCATATTTGTCCTAGTCATAAATGTCAAGTTTGGGGGTAGTGGTATATAGAAAGTATAGGCAAGGTAAGGTAAAGTATTTAAGTAATGTAACTTATGTGTAGGGCTAGGTATGTAAAAAATAGGTATGTAGAAGTTGTGTACATATAGCTTAAGTATGTATAGACCAGGTACATATAAGATGTATTTGGGTTAGCTATGTGTTATTAAGTAGGTTGAGCCTACCTTAACCTAAGTATAAATTATAATATACCTAGATAGGTGCATAAAAAATTGTATATTAATACCTAACTTCAATACATAGGTTATGATATACTTACCTATGTATAAATTACGATATATGTAACCTAGCTATAGGTTACAATAAACATATTTTAAGTACATATCCTATCCTACCCAACCTAAATATAGATTGATACATTAGCTTAGGTATAACTTAATTATATTTAACTAGGTCATACCTATGTTAAATTAGTGAAACATGACCTAAGTATACTTAATTTAGCCTAGGTATATTTCTATCTATACTTACCTAGTATTCACTTTTATGTTACTTAATGGCTAGATCAAACTTAAGTACAAACATGTGGCATTCAAACAATGGCCACCCATGTCAAGCCACATGACATTTAATTTACATGGTGTTTACCTACTTACCTTCCTTGTAAGGTGGTTAATTTTGTGCACAATGCTTAGAATGACCATTAGGAAAAACCGCCCAAGTGGTTTGAAAAGTGGAATGGAAAAATTTCAACGATGCTTGAAAAGATTTCAGACAATTTTTTTCTAAGCAACCATTGTTTCCCACTACATGACCACTTTGGTGAGTTTTTTGTGGGATTTGCACATTCAACAAAATTGTGAGTAATTTTTGTATGTGAAGACCATCCAAAGTCAAATTGGGTGGTCACTTATAGTGGTTTGTCCACGTATTTTCTAGTAGTGATAGCACATTAATTTGTTGAATTGAATGATTTTTTCATTGAAAATTAATTAAAAATTAAGAAATTGATTTTTTCAACCATTCAATGTTTTTTCACCATATTGTCTTTTCCTACCTTACCATTTCACATCCCAAACCCTAACACTTGTAATTTAGTAAAAAATAATAAAAATCATTCTCAACTAGTTCCTCCAATGTAGGACAATAGTGTAAATATGTATCATCTTAAATTTTAAATGTTCTAAATGTTCTTTCTACAAATCCCTAAACATTAGGGTATTTCTAAATCACCAGAAACAATAAACATGGCCATTGTTAAAGAAAAGAAGTTTCTTTAAATTGCCCCTTCTTAAGTTCAAATTAATTCAAAACTTTGGTGTATGTATTTTATTCATCAGTATCAAAATCACACATTTCTAAAAATTGGGTTTTCTATTCAAACATAACAAATATGCTATCAAATGCCGCAATATACCAAATTACATCGAGAAACAATTTTTGCATATCATATTTCTACCACAAGTTACTGTAACTTAGACACCATAAACACATATAAATTCCTATAGTGTTTTCTTATTATCTGACGGATATATTATGGAGAAATCTAGTTAATGTTGTATAAATCCCCCAAAGTGGAGGAGTGTGGAAACCCAGGAAGTAGTGTAAGACCAAGGCGACACCTACCAGGCCAGGCAGCAAGCTACCGAATAGTCTTGCCCCCAAGCAAAATGTAATAGGACCCATTCATTGTCCTATTGGCCATCCTTCCATTTAGCCATCCCAATCAATCAATGCCTTTTCATGTCACATGGAATGCATTGGCCTCTTCATTTCATGGGAAAATGCATGGGGAATCTTTAATTGGTCATCCTTTTGGCCATCTTCTCATTCAACCATCTCAACTAAATAATGTTTTTTCATGTCACATTAGGATGCATTTGCCTCTTCATCCCATGGGGAAATTCATGGGGAATCTTTCATTGTCCATCCTTTTGGCCATCTTCCCATTTAGCCATTTTGACAAATCAATGCCTTTTCATGCCACATGAGGAAAACCATTTGCCTCTTCATCTCATGGGGAAATGCAAAGGAATCTCCCATTGGCCATTGTATATGTCCTTTCATTATTAACCATTCTATTCACCTTTTCATGTTCCAAACCTTAATACTACTCAAAGCTAATGACATTTGAGTTCACACTTGGGCCAATGAGAATTTTGAAAAGCCATGCCATTTGGGCCGACAACACAAGGGTCCACTATATCTATATAGACTAGGCCTTAAACTTTCAAGGATTTTGAGTGTTTCACCAATGTGTCCAAAGGAACCAAAATCATGTTCACAATTCAATTCTAGTCTTCAATATTCTTCTTGCAACTTTGCAATCAACAAATAATATTTGAACATAAGTTTAAAATTAAACAATTCACACAAAGGGTTTGAATGCAACCAAAATTGAGTTATTCAATAAACATAAATTTCAATCAAAACTTAATGTGTTGAAAAGGACTACCAAACTAAAAGGATCGCTACAAAAAAAATCAACCAACCATTTTTTCCTTCAAAAAAATCCTACAAACCAATTCCAAATGAAATTCATCGTTGGAACAACAAAGAAAGAAATGTACGTTTTATGGTGGTTGATAATTTTTGAATGTACGTTGAAATGTAAATATTGCAATATATGCCTTTGTGCACCTAATGCTATACATTGAGGGTTCACCTTGCATTATATCATTGGAGTGTTAAAAATTAGCTTAAGTGAAGTATATAACAAGGCTTTTGCCATACCTTCATGTTGTGATGATGGGAACAGGTCCTTTTGTGTTGATAGGATACTGTGAGCCCCTCCGATGGTGAGCTTCCAAATCTGGTTTGCACATTTATGCTAGTCGGATTTCCTAGTCAAACATAGCAGATATGTATATTAACTTAGGACCGAAAGGAGCGTTACTGCACACATACTTACTGCCGCAGAACGACTATCAAAATTGAGGCACCATACTTTAGATTTTCTGTTTGCATTACTTACATTCCCCTGGCGGGGAGTAGGGTACGCCAGACTAGGACGTAGTGCAGAACCAAGGCGACGCCTGCGGGGCCAGGCAGCAAGCTACCAGACGGCCCCGCCCCTAGAAATTAGGTTAATATCATGAGGTTCGATGAACCTCGTATCAGATATTAAACTGAAAAGTACAGATACTACTCTTGATCTTAGCCAAAAGGCCGAGAAAGGTATGAACATTCAGTAGTTCGATCGAGGTCTATATACTCTGCTCTTACACCCATAGCGGCAATCTATATGGGATTAACGAAACATGGGCTTCCTTCTTCGACTACTCAGTACTTGTTAGTCGCTCAGGAGCGTTCCGGCATCGCGGCAGTTCCCAGCCGTTGTCTTTTGAAATTAGCTCCTCCTCGCTTGCCTTATTCTTAGCTCTTACGGCAATCGTCCCTAGCCTTCGGAGCGGAGGTGCTTGTGATTTTTCTTTCCATCTTTTCATTCTGCGCGCTTGCTGCGACATCCGCCTTCACATTGGTATCCGGCTGCCAACCTAGTTTCCAAGAGTTTTGCTGCAACGAACCTAACCTGTT
>Ga0116230_10003630_pt1 | contig 15092 bp, 7 predicted proteins | sample S1TSphfallax_3_FD_88678 | JGI IMG/M metagenome (GOLD analysis project Ga0116230, IMG submission 88678) | Host-associated microbial communities from peat moss isolated from Minnesota, USA - S1T2_Fd - Sphagnum fallax MG | ecosystem: Host-associated > Plants > Peat moss > Unclassified | place: USA... | reverse complement strand
TCATGTGACAAGAACCTTGAGGAGTTCTTGATGTTATGTTTTGTGTTGTGAGCATCGTGTTATAGTTTCCTTTCAATAAAGTTCTATGTTTGCACTTGAGTAGATCTCCTATTTGTTAACACATCAATGCAACTTGGCAATGCAAATTTTTTCATCCTTGTCTCTAGTTGTAAAAATTGAGATTTTTCTTTCTTTTATGTATACTTACTATAGTTAGTTTGTTAAAGGCACCTTGAGCGCACTAAGTTAGCTAAAATGATTGAATTTAAGGGTCTAAATTTTTTGAGGAATATCAAAACAAGGTGGATTTCCATGCTGGCCCCTTCTAAACGAATGTTTAAAAAGTATAAAACATTGGTGGTCAAAATGAGTGATGATGTTGTAATGCAACTATTAATATTAACTATGAACTTTTGTGTGATGTGGAAACAATTATGGGACTAACGTTTGTGTTACCTATGTTGGAAGCAATGCAAGGTTTAAAACAAGGACATGTTCATATGTGATTTTGTTTCAACTATGAACACTATTAAAAAACGTGTGGACAAACCATTATAGCCAACCACCCAATTCAACTTTAGGTGGTCTTCACATGACACAAACCACTCATGATTTTGTTGAATGGGCAAATCCCATTAGAAACTCACCAAAGTGGTCATGTAGTGTGAGGCAATGGTGGTTTAGGAATTTTCTATTCAAAATGCCTTCATACATGGTTGAAAATTTTCCATTCCACCTTTTCAAACCACTTGGGTGGTTTTTCCTAATGGTCATTCCAAGCATTATGCACAAGATTAACCACCTTACAAGGTAGGTAGGTAGGTAGGTAATATAGTTAAGTTATACCTAGGTTAAGGTAATCAATTTATACTTAGGTTAGGTATAATAGGATATATATTTAAAGTATGTCTATTATAACCTATAACGAGGTTAGGTATATCATAATTTATACATATATGGTAAGTATATTATAGCCTATGTACTAAGGTTAAGTACTAGTATACAATTTTTTATGTACCTACCTAGGTATATAATGATCTATATTTACGTTAAAGTAGGTTAAACCTACTTAATTACATGTAATTAGCCTAAATATAGCCTAACTTATACATACCCGTTTTATACATACTTAAGCTATATGTATTTAATTTATATGTCCATAACATCTACATACCTATTCTATACATACCTAAGACTACATATAATATACATTACCTAAATACATAACCTTGCCTTACCTTGCCTATACCTTACATATACCACTATGCCAAAACTTAGCATTTATACTAGGACAAATATGACTACTAATCATTTTTTTGTTATACAGTCATATTTGCCATGTTTTTGTGCCTAATTGTATTCTTGTAACCTTGGATATGACTAGATGATTAAAAGTTTTCATGGATTGGACTATGTGACTTAAAAATCTTCTTCATGAACACCACATAATTATTTAATAATATGCAATTTGAAACATTCAAAACTTGTGAATTAAAAGGGAAAAGCACTAAAAGGTAGACATATGTATACATTTAATACGCATATTATAAGTTTGTAGATGATCAAACACATAATTAGTGCACAAATAAATGACCAATATTTTATATTTTTAGAAAATTTACCTTAAAGTCATTAATTATTTAATGTGAATTTATGGATTCTGGTTTTTAAAAATTTTGGGGGAAATGTTTTTTTTCAAAAGATTCCCAAAAAATGGGAAACAATGCTAAAGTTTTTGAAACCATAAAATTAAATAAAAATTTGATGCCTAGAATACAATTAAAACATTCAAGTTGGGATTTTTGCACAAAGGTTTATTTAAATAATTTTTTTTTGATTTTTTTTGACATTAAATAATGAAATATATTCTTATTAATGATATCCAAAGATTTTTATAAAAAAATCCACATGCCCCAAAATGGCATTGTTTTTCATGTTTCCATGTGATGGGTAACAAATAATATATATTTTCATATTTATTCATTTATCAAAGTATTTGTTCATACAACTTGGAGTTTTTTAATAATTTATATTAAATTGCATTTAATGAAATGAAAAGAACATTAAAAATAAGATTAAAACTTAATACTCAAAATAACATTTGATAAAAATTATGAAATTAAAAAATGTGTGTAAATTAATAACCATGACATTTAAAATATTTTTTATAACTACAAATAAATATAACAAACATTTATACAATGATTATTGATTTGTTATATTTTTGAAAGGTGGGGAAACACACACACACATATACCGAAAAAACCATGTTGATTTTAAATATGTTTATTTACAAATTGTTTTATTGAAAAAAAAGAAAAAAAATCTTCAAGATATCATTGTTGTTCAAATGTATGAAATAATGAAGATTCAAATGCATTCTCAGTCAAACTACTTAACATTTTGATTTTAAAAATTTCATACATGTGTAAATCTTGGAAAAATCTTTAAGAATGAAATTTATTTATTTTCATTCGGACAAAGTATGAAAAATATAATAATTGTCAAAGTTGGGTACTTTTGTATGGGACAAAGGATGATGTGAAAAAATGTTGTAAATTTATCCCATGTCCTTAATCAACAAGTTGAATTTTGTAAATTATATAACTAGATGAAAAAGTAGTAGTCTACACAAAACATGCACCAAATATACTCAAAATGCAAATATTATTTGTGATGAGCTAATAAAAAAGGTTTGTGACCAAATACTAAATAGGATGTTACTTACCTACCTACTTAGGCCTACCTACCTACCTATTCCCACCTACTTAGGTGGCCTATATATAGGCCCAGTCTAGTATCCTAACTTTAGGTTTTGGCCTAATTGCTTAGGTTTAAGATTTTAGGTTCCTAAACCTAGTTAGGTACCTAGCTTTAGGTCTAGTTTAGGTTTAACCTAGATCATTTAGGTTCTAGCCACATGGCATAATCTAAATGGCTAATGTTTAAATGCCACATGGCCTAACTTGGGTGACCAATGTTTAAATGTTACATGGCAAAACTTGGATGACTAATGTTTAAATGCCACGTGGTAGAACTTGGATCGTCGATGTCTAAATGCCACATGGCAAAACTTATCGCCACTGCCTATATGCCAGATGGCATAACTTGGATGGCCAATGTCTAAATGCCATGAGGCATAACATGGGTGGCCCATGTCTAAATGCCACATCACCTAGCTTGGGAGGCCAATGTCTAAATGTTGTGACATGGCATTGGACTAATCAAAATTATGTTTGACCAATCAATCATGGTTTGACCCTAATGACCACCGCAAGAAACCACCTATAAAACCACTAATTATACACTTGTTACATAGGCACCTTAAAAAACACCATTAAAAAAAATTGAACCAAACCACCCAATCGCCAATTCGGTGGTTTCTTTATCCTATTTGGGACCAACCACTACCCTAAACCGCTAAACCTACTAGAAACCGACTATAGTGGTACCACTACAAAATGAATGGTTTGCACAATGGTTTAACCACATGTTTTCGAGTAGTGGAAGTTATGTCAGTTTAAAGTCTGCACCATGTATATGGATCTTGAGAAGCAATATTCCCGAGATTAATTTCAAGCATTCATGGATTTGGTGACATTAAAAAATGATGCCCTATGCGTTGAGTGGTGGATTAATCTAAAATCACACATGGAATTTCCTGGTTTTTTCTTCATCCAACACTTATACATGCTTCGAAAAACTAACAAGACAACCAAGGAGGTGTCAATGGTAATTAAGGATGGTTGGGTATGTGTTTGCTAAAATGTCAAAGATCAATGCACTTTTGTTGCCAAAGGTTTAATTATAGAATTGGATAAATGGTTCCTAGCTCAATATTTGATGAATGCCACTAGCATCATCTACCCTTAGTATTGGCTACAAAACTACCTTAATGCTCCTTGGTCATTTGCAACTCCTAAAATCACACTATTACCATGTTAAGATCATGCAACCAAATGATGTTTGCCATCCTCATTTGCTAAATTTTATTTTATTGAAACAATAATCATCATTTTTTGTTACCATTATGTAATCCAATTGCAATTCTACCATGTTGCCCTTGCATGATTGTAACCTTACCACTTGGATGTGGAGGCGGATGGCCCATAGCCAAATTTTGAAGATCAAGATGTCGGTATTTTTCAAACTAGTTGAACTTGCTATTATTATGGTTTTGGGGAGTGTTGAGGATCAAAGAACATTTTCTATTATCACTTTCATGAAATCAACGCCACTAAAAAATCATGTCAGTTGCAACTAGCATTCAATTGGTTGTTGTTTGCAACTATCTCGGTCATGTTTGCAACTACAAATTTGGTATTATATAATTTTTGGGCCATATGGTTGTGTGTGCAACTAACATGCAACTAAATGTGTACAACATGGACATGTGTCATAAAAATAATGGCCTAAACTTATATACATAGGTTATGTATAATAATATTATGTACCTTTAGTACTTAGGTTAAACAAATTAAAAAATTACATTAACCATGGTTAAATTAAGTTAAGCTAAACTAATTATGGCTAAATTTAATCAAGCTAAATTAATTATGGTTAAATTAAGTTAGGCGAAACTAATTATGACTAAATTTAATTAGGTTAAATTAACTATGGCTAAAATAAATTAAGCTATATTAATTATGGCTAAATTAAATTAGGCTAAATTATTTATGGCTAAAAATAAATTAAGTTAAGCTAAAATATTCATGGCTAAACTAAATTATGCTAAAACTAACAATGGCTGAATTAAGTTAGGCTAAACTAATTATGGCTAAACTAAATTATGCTAAATTAAATTAAGATAAACTAAACCATGGTTTAAATATGTATTGTAAATTTTCAAATTTTATTTGTCAAATATATTATTAAAAATATTTGGCAAGTAAAACTTTTTTGATTTTATTTTATTTGGAATATTTTTCCAGCAAATGTCAATTTTATTCAACAAAAAAAATTTGGAATCAATTAATATGATCATATTAGAATTTATTATAGATAATCATAATTATTAATAACAATTTTATTATAATTATAATGATTATTAATTATATATATATACATTCGATAGGTATTATATATTTGAATTTTATTATTTATGTTAAAATATTAATGTAAATAGGCTACAGTAATTAACCTACAAATACACAAAGATCCTAAGTTAATTAGTAGTTTAAGTTAAATAATCATATTATAATCATATTTTTATTAAGCAATCATATTTATTAAAAAATCCTATAATCATTTTTGAAATGTAAAAGAAAAGGAGTATTGAAAATTTAACAAGAAGAAAAATAAGAAAAATATGGTTTCCAAGTTACAAAACGTTTTTTTCTTTTCTTTTCTTTGGACCTTTCCTACTTTCAAACCTGATAACTTTCTTATTTCTTATTCATTTAAAATGATTTAAAATCTTATAGGAGCGCCACTTAAAGTTCTAAAAATCACGTTGGAACTCTAATAGCAACAAAACAACATAAAAAGAACTTTTGGGTGTTTAAGAACTGGCCTTTGTAGTGTTCAATGGTTTGTTTTTTTTGAGTTTTTGACCCCCTTTACTTTGGGGGGCCATAACTTTCTCATTTCCAATTTTTTTTTGACAATTCTTAGTGTGTTTGATGAGGAAGGCTTTAAGTTTTGTTTTGACATTAGAAGCAAAAAAACCCTCCCTTGGCTGATATACTCTAATGTAGTAGTTGCATCTAATGTGCAATTAGGTTGATTCATGAGGTTTGGAATGGAATTTTTTATCCCATATCCTTTGGCTTTCAATTCTATTTGGCTCAAAATATAATTAAGAACAATATTTATGTGATAACCAAATGCCAAATGCCATTGGGGATGAGTGAATAAAATAAGTTTGACTTTTATGAAATGGTTAAACTTCAAAACAAAATTAGATTATTTGAAAACTACCTATATAGCTTAAGCCTAGCAACTTTTCAACCTACTTACATATCTAAATAAACCTACCTACCTAATAGAATTTAATAATCACCTACCTATCTTGGCACCGCGTGTCAACATCTTATTAGCTATGAATTGGACGATTTAGATTTCATTAATTAATATTTTTAAATTTTTAAATAGGTGGGCCTTTAATTGCCACCTGTCACCATATAATTGGTGTTTTGAAATGGACATGTGTCAAATGGTCCATGAACGTTCCATGGTGTGCCATGTGTCATCATCATAGTGATAGATTTTCTAATGATTATGATTAATCTAATGAATTTTTAATTTTCAAAACACAAAAATAATTAAATAATATCACGTGTCCACAAGCTAGTTTTCTAATTTTTAAATGCGTGTCATATTTTGATTAGTTGCATTGTAGTTGTAAGGAGAGTTGCACACAATGTGCAACTACATTTTGATTGGTATGTATGGATGAACATATATATTAGCATTGTATATACATGTTGCATATGTAGTGTTGCATGCAACTAAATGTCATATGCAACTTGTCTTAGGCAACTACACAAATTTGTAATTGCATGTGTCGCATGCAACTAAATTTTAGTTGCAAATGATAGTTGCAAAACCCAAAATTTCACTAGTGCAAAGTTGAAAAATCAACTAATAACCCATTTTGATTTTGTTGTGAAAATGTGTGCATAAGAATTCTTTACATTCCAAAATGTCTCATTTTACATAGTCATCACTAAATGGAATGAAAAGAAATTTCGTTATGGGTTGGAGTTGTAAGTTGTGTATGCAATATGGAACTCTTTGGCTCATCAATTTTGTTTATAAAGAGGGATTTCGATATTTATGTGTTTGGTTTTGTAGGTTCGCCTTCCTTTGTTATGGCAAAATCCATTTATGGATTAAGGTTTGATTCCCTTGGAAAGCATAGAGGGTGGTGGGTAGCAACAACAAAATGAAACCTTAACCCTAAGCAATGCAGTATGAATCTTAAACCCTAATTCAAAATTTTGTTCACATCTATTTTTATCCATTTCAAATGAACATCGCATTTGCTTTTGTCAATGTCCATCCCAAATGAACATCGCCATGCATGGTGAGATTTTTGTCTAAACAATCGCCATGTTGCTAGAACCCAAAATGACATATAAGCATCTGAATAACACACGGCTTTTGGAAATTGCCATGTAAAACCACGCTCCTTAGACCAATGGTCACCAATTCAACAACATCAAAAATCACAAAAAAAAGTCATTGATACAATGTGTTCATGGAATTGCAAAGATCATCATTCAATTGATAAAGAGACTAATATCAAAAGTCTACTTGGACAAAAAGATTTGCAAGTCCCTACCCATGATCACCAATTTAAATGTTGCAAAATATTACAATGTTCATCATCATCAAGGCATTCCAATTCCATGCATTCTTATACATACTCCCCCAAAACTGAAACCTTCAAGTTTAACACTAAAATTTGGGGAATTTGTTGACATTGGTGCAAACCCATGTGCGGTAGTTTGTTGATTTTGTTATAACCTCTGATTTTTAAATTTTTTAACTTTTGCAAAGAATTAGCAAGTTTTGTGAAAGAACTAATGGTTCAAGGCACGTTCTTTGACCAATTCCTTGGTTGTTTTTAGAACCATGGTTCTGTGTCAAAACCAGTTATTTTGTTTTTCTGAGAATTGTTGGTCAAAGGTTCATATACCTGATCCTTACCCACCAGTCCTTTCATGGATAAAGAGAGAACTGGCCATAGTTGGTGAAAAAATCAAAACAAAAGTTTAGATGGACTCCTATCCTTTGCAACATTAATAGGCCTCTAATAGCCTTAATTGTGATACTACATTGACCTATGTGGCATTAATCCATTGGAATGAGCATTGCAAAGCCAAAATGGTTGGAACTTTTTGAGACACCTTTCAAAGTCTAGATTTGCTCGAGTAGTTTTGAAAATCTTATTTAAAACGTACATGGGTCACGCCTCAAAGTCTAGGTCTGCACAAATATTTTTTAAAGTATTAGAGTTATACGGAAAGTCAGGCGATTAGGGGCCGAGAACGGTCAGTTTCGGCATAATAGGGCATCAAACGCGTAACTGGGAATGAAAATTTAACAATAGGAAATAACTGGGACCCCAATTTTGGTGGTAATCTGAGTTCCATCCAGTGTTTCCTTCTTCCTGAGCGCCTGCACTGCTGCTACATCTAATTTCACTCCTCCTACTCCTCCTACCTGTACAACCACTATAATTACTCTCGAACCTTGTGCATTAAATGCTGATTTCAGCATTTCATACCCAGATTTAATCAAATTTCCATATACCACTGAAAGAAGGGATAGGGGGCGAAACATAGGGTAACTTTAAGTACAACTCTATTATTTGAAACATTTTTTTTAGCACCCCTTAAAAGTTAGATTTGTAGTTTATGTTTCAAGGAAGTCTTAGTTGAAACTTTTCTTGGGCTCACCCTTTGAAGCTTAGGATTGCAAAACTTAGATTTGAACAAGTCTTTTGCAAATCAATATCTCACAATACCATTTCCACAACATGATCATATTCGCCAGATGGATTATATTGATTTAAAAGTGGATGACATCCAAATTACTGAACAAATTTGTAGAACCATTTTAAGTACATTCTTCAATTAAACGTAATTTGGAAAACTTTTATGGATGATGAAATACATTTGTTTGGGTTGGAAATATGTATATCTTTTTACTAAATAAACAATAAAAATACACGTGAGAAGAAGAGGCATGAAACTTCAATTTTGCCTCTAATTATGCTTTTGAATACACAAAGATATTAATTTTACATTTTTTAAAGCATTCCTAAATCTCAAAAGTAAGAATTTTTATTTCTATTTTTTTCCCCAATGTTATTCATTTTGTCACACCACTCTTGAATAGGAATTAAAGGTGTGCAACCTTACAAAACTTTATTGATAGACACATTGTAGATTAAAAAAATGTACAAAGGGACAAGAAAAAAGAAAAGGGAGAATTTACATGATGTCAAGTTAGCTCAAACTATATGCCAAAACCTATCCATGTCAAAAATCAATTGCTTGTAGTAGGTTGGTCGTATTTTTCCATATCAAAAATCAGTTGTTTGTTATAAGTCAGTCGTGGAGATGGGAGATGTGTTTTGAAGGGGTGGAAGTTGGAAAGTAACTAGGCCTATAGTTATCACCTAAATTAAAATGGAGGAGTCTTGTAACCTTTGCAATGTGATTGAATTCTTTTGCCAAAGAAAAGTAACTAAAACAAAAAGAGAAAGGCTCTCTACTCCTTTCGAACTCCAAATGGCATTGGCACAATTGTGTAAAAACACATCTATCTATTTATGTAGACATCCAAATACCTCCATTACTAAGGGGAGGAATTGATCGATAGGGTGTTGGTTGCAATGGCTTCGTTCTTTGGCTTGAGCCACATCAAAAGTAACCAAGGGTGGTGCAAGATTAGGGAAATAAATTTGCTCATGTTGGGTTGGCAATGACAATGTCACCTAAGGTGCGAATGCCATCTTTAGTGAACACAATGTCGACTTGTTGATAGGAGGAGTTGAACGTGTTTGAAATAAACACATGTAATTATTTTTGCCCCATGTGGAAGCCAACATCCCTTGTAATGGCAACAAAGGTGTCACAAAATACATCATGGGTGGTTCTTTGTGCATTAGTTGCCATGAGCATAATGTAAGAGGTGGATACCCATAGGGTCGATGGGATGTGTGCACACACATTGAGAGATACCTGCAATTTAGGGATGGGGCAATCCAAGTCATATTCAAAGCATTGTGGAAAAGACCATAAAAACTAGTTGAAAATTTAAGAAAATTAATTGAACTTTAAACCAAACACCCACCCTTGGGCCAAAACATGATAGAATTTAGGCATAATGAGCTTTAGATATCCCATCAAAGAACATGTTATAAAGGGTATGATGGTGCAAACACTCTGAGATGGTATCTTAAAATCAAACCATTTGTTGCTCAATGAATTATTCAAATGAAGGAAGACATGCACAAGTTGGGGGCAATAGGAGATCACATGTCACCTTGAACTGTTGTCGGAAAAGGAAGGTGTTATTGTCAATTTGTGTTAAGGCTTCAAGAAGGAAATACATTGATCAACCATAAACCTAACAACTATGATTGAAGCTACAAGGGCCCAATTCCTTAAATAAGTTATTAGGGTGATGGTGGTTGTTGGTGTCAACATGATGGCACCAAAAGTTATTGGAATAAAGGTTTGTTTACTTGCTAGAGGTCTTTTTAAGTTGTCAAAGGATTCTAGACCCAAAAGACACCCAAACACTTGAAGGAGGGAAAAGTCAAAAGAAGTGAGGGACTTTATGAAGGTGGAAAAGAGAGGTGTACATTGTAAAAAATATGAAGGTCATTGCACAAAATAGTGAGTTAAAATTCCAAAGGCTACCTAAACATCACCCATTCTAGGGAAAAGATCCACATGTTGAACATCTTCTAACATATCATTTTTTTATGAAGGATGATGTGAATGATGAAGTGCCCAATGGAACTCCCAAAACTCTTATTCCTTCTTATGGGGTGGTAAACTATGATGGGGTGTTGAATTTAGGCGGTAGGCCATAGCGTGACCATGCTACACATTTACAAGGTTGGATAGAAAGACCTATCGCACGAAGTTTAATTTATAAATGTTCATATGTAAATGATAAAAATTGTCATATGCAAATGATACAATAAAAAGGGGACTTAGGATGTGAGTGTCATTTGTAATGGATGGAAATAGACAAGAAAAGAAATGATTAATTATAAAACTCAAAGCCTTAAAATGAACTAATGTGAATAATGCTCTTCCCAAGGGATCACCTTAACAAGTTTCGATGGCAAAAAGGATGATTGTGACATAATCTTCACGATTACGACGGTTGTAAAACAAGGGAGACTCAAATGCATAAAATGCACAAACAAAGGGCATGAATTGCATGATGTCTCCACGTGCTACATGAAGTTCTTAAAATATGACCCCTCTTGACACCAAATTGAAGGCGTTTGTCGTGTCTAACTAAAGAACAACCTAATTAGGGTAAAGGTTTAAGGTGCACTTGATGCCATGGATTATTGTTTCACAACCACCTTCAATTGCGATTCTGAATTAATGTGGGGAGATATGTGTTGTAAAGGCAACACAAAATTGAAAGCATAAAACGCGATTTATGAATCTATACAATGTTTCTTCCACTGCAATGGGACAAATTATATTTGATAGCTTGGTCATGGCTAAAAGGTGGGCCACACCAAGGACATGTGTGATTCAAAGTGGAATGTGACCTTTAGTAATATGAAAAGAAAGCTGAAATAACTGAAAGAATCCACCCACTAAATCTTCTAGGTAAAAAAATCCTAAAAGTGTTCAAAAACTATCCTAGAAGGACCACTTTTCAATGGATGGGGCATGTGTTGGAATGTTAGTTTGAAAGAATTAGAAGAAAATTTGAGGTCTTAATCTAGTTCATAGGCTTTTAGGATAAGCGAAAAGTAGCCATTTGAGTTAGGGTGTAGCATGGTGAGAACTGAGGTGGTGTCAAAGCCCACATTGCTTTAAAGTGTTCCCTTGCATGTCCAAGAACTAAACTACGAAAAAAATGTTTATGAGCTAAAAGATCATGTTGGGGAAAAGGCATTGAACTTGAACTTGCTTCCAAAGCTTGTATTCACAAAGAAAACTCCTCGTGCAAGTTTTCCCAATTATTTACTAAAAAATGTTTGAATCAAATCCGTGTTTCCTTATGCCCCATTCCCCCACCATAAGGGGGCAAAACGAGATTTTATTAGGGTAATAAAAAGAGTAAATACCACACCACCACATCATAGGGGTCTTACGTTAGCTTATTTAATGGAAAACAAAACACCACTTATATATCATGTCATAGAGCAACATGGTTGTGTTTATACAATCAAAGACAACAAAAGCCTAAATGAAAGGACCCGAGGACATCCAAAAACTAAACCCAAGTCCAGGCTAATGCAAGCAAGGTGGGAATGAAGGAAGGTATAGAGTTAGAATGATCATGGGGGTTTGGATTATATGAATTGGGTGTTTGATAGGAATGTTGATAACAAACTAACCCTTGACTGGGAAATTGGCGCCAAGAAGTGGGGCAAGAGACTTTAGGTGGAAGTTGTAAACGCATTGAGGAAATGAAGGTAAGTTACGAGGTCTAATCATGTGCAACTAAAGGGGCGGGTAGAATGGAAGGGGGAAAAGGTCGTACATGCTTTTTAAAAACTACCTATAGTTATAAGGCAATCCTAAATCTATAAAGCTAACCACAAAGGACTAAACAAATTGAAGGATAAATATAAAAAATTGCATGAGGGTCCCTGGTTAGGGCATTATGCCAAAACAAAACCTTACACTAGTACAAAAACCCCCTTTTTCTTTCTCAATTACATGTCATTTTTTACTACATTTTCAACTACATATTTTTACATATTAAAAAATGATTTGCCACTCCCAAGTAAATTGAATTGTCTACTCTTTTGGTGTACAGTTGAAAATAAATCTCAACTAAGGGGTCTATAATTGAATTATAGTCAAAATGTTGATTAGGAAAATGACATAGCCTATAGTTGTGCCTCCCAAGGTGGTGTGTTGACTTCTTAAATCTTGTGTTCAACTATTTTGATGGGTCACAAAATATAAAAATGGATGATAAATGCATGATAGGTGCATGGTGGATGGATGAAATGCAACTCAAGGGACTAATGTCTTTGTTGCAAATTTGATTTGACTATTTTTCAACTAAATTATACAACTACAAGTGAACCTTGTAAAGAATGCATAAATTAATCATAAATTGATACAATAATTAATCATTATTCATGAATTATAAATATTAATTAATTAAAAATGCAATAATCTGTAGTTAGTTTGAAACTAAATTATATATATATATATATTAAAAAATCAATAATTTTATAAATAAATATTTATTACTGAATGATTTGTCAATAATTTATTGACTATTAACTGATATTAAATACTTAATTAATATGAAAAAACTAATTATTTTATAAAATTAGTTGGATAAAGTGAAGTTTTGACTATTCATTTAGATAATTAATTATCTGATTATTCCTTATTTAATCATTCTGAAATATCTTATTTTTGAAATATTTCAATAATTTCATCTAATTACTTAATTGAGACTTATGGTTAATAGTTAATGATTATTAATTAACAAATATTTAGTTAGCCAATGAATAATAAATGAAATTTCTTCACAAATGAAATGTTTAAGTTCATATGAATGATTAATTAAAACTGATTGAATATTTACTTCAATAATAGTAGAAATCGTTATATATAAAATAATTATTATTTAAATTATTAAATTATTAATATATATTAATCAACAATTATGGTTAATAACTAATAAATAGTATTTAGTTAATAGTAATGATTAATTGAAACTGATTTAATATCTTACATTATCTAATAAACTAGTAATTTGATCATTTCTAGTTAATATTTAGGAATTACCAATTATTTAATAATTCATTTTGTTAGATAGTCCACTTAAAACATAATTATATGTTATTTTATTAGTTGATTCTTGGAATTTTAAAAGGTTTATTTTTAAAATAAAAAATATTTATTAAATAATTTATTAAATATAAAATTGTGATATTCTATAAGTAATTAGATACATTAAAAACTTTAATGAATAATTTGTGAATAAATAAATAAATTAGATATTAAATAATTATTTTTGAAATACTAAATACCTATTAAATACCTAATACCTACTTAGTTACTCACCTAATTAATAATTAAGTATGTAGTTAGTGTATATTTAGAGTACTAAATATTTAGGTCTTTAATAGGTAGTAGGTAATTATTATTTAGGTAGGTAGCCACTGAGGTTAACATTTAATTAATTACTAAATACCTACCTATTGGTTACTAACCAATAATAAAAGTACTTAGCTAGGTAGTTAGTACTCACCTCTAGGTACCTACTAGCTATTGCTTAATGTGTATTTTATAGCTACTATTAGCTATTAAGTTTCTAAGTTACCCTAGGTGCATACCTTAGGTGCCACATTAGACATTTAATTAACCTTAGGTGGTTAGCTCTAGTTTAGCCAAACTTAGGCACCATGTATGTTAAATTATTTGATAGGCTAGCTATTAATTATTCCCCTAAGTTAGGATCATATAATAATAATAATAAATCATATTTATGGAAATGTAATTAACCTAGATTATAACCAATTACAATAATATTTGAGAATTAAAATATTACCTATTATGAGTTATTATAAACTACTAATAAGGTTAAATATTAATAATTATATACCTACCCTACTTACTAGATACGTACCTACTATGTACCTATATGTTCCATACTAAGTACTTATTAAATACCTAGTACTTACCTAGCTACTTATTAGTTAATAGTTATCTACTAACTAAGTATTTAATTAATAGGTATTTAGAGTACAAGGTAGCTAAGTACTTAATTAGTAAGTAACTAGGGTTTAGGGTTAAAGTTTAGTTTAGTTAGTTACTAGGTGCCTACCTACTAGTTATTAGCTAGCTAGGTACTTAGTAGCTACCTTTAGGCACCTTACCTAATAAGTACTCGCCTAATACATACTAAATACCCACATAATAGGTATTTTTAAACTATTACTAGTTAAATTAAGTCCCTATGTTAAATATTAAATAAGTATTAGGTGGTCTAGGCTTAAGTGCCACCATATTTAACTTTAAGCCCAACTTAGGTGCCACATACATTATGTTAATTAGTAGGCTAATAGCTATTAAACTCTTAGGCCACTTTTGTTCGGTTTTAAATAGGTAGTAGATGGTCTAGGCCTAGGTATCACCTTGTTTAACTTTAGCCCAACCTAAGTGCCACATATGCTACATCAATTAGTTGGCTAGGTTAATTGATAAGTTTAGTAAGTTAGTTTAATTGGTAGTAAACTAGGCTAGGTAAGTAGTTAGATACTAATCCTATATATAATTACAAACATGGTGTGTGTGTATCTGTCTGTCTGTCCGTCTTTTACTTATCTTTTACTTATTTCTTTTTTTCTGACGTCATTTCGCTTTCAGTACCTCTCTGGCGTAATCCCATTGGTCCCGTTCCCT
>Ga0116230_10003629_pt1 | contig 15092 bp, 12 predicted proteins | sample S1TSphfallax_3_FD_88678 | JGI IMG/M metagenome (GOLD analysis project Ga0116230, IMG submission 88678) | Host-associated microbial communities from peat moss isolated from Minnesota, USA - S1T2_Fd - Sphagnum fallax MG | ecosystem: Host-associated > Plants > Peat moss > Unclassified | place... | reverse complement strand
TGGACCTGGCCGATCAGGAACTCGTAGAGGGCGGCCGGCCCGAGGATCTCGAGGATCTCGTGCGGATCGGCGGCGCCCTCCGTGAGGTGCTGGCCCTTGTGCACCACATCGCCCGGCTGGACGATGATGTGCTTGCCGGCCGCGATCAGATGCTCCTCTTCCTGCTGGGTCTCCTCGTTCTTGACGACCAGCTTGCGCTTGCCGCGGACCGTCCCCTCGAAGGAGACGATGCCGTCGATGCGGGCCATCTCGGCCGCGTCCTTGGGACGGCGGGCCTCGAAGAGCTCGGCGACGCGCGGGAGACCGCCCGTGATGTCCTTGGTCTTGGACGCCTGGCGGGGCGTCTTGGCGAGCAGGGCGCCCGGGGCGATCGTGTCGCCCTCGTTCACCGCGATCTGCGCGCCGACCGGGATCGAATAGGCCGCGAGCGGCTTGTTCTTCGCGTCGCGCACCTCGATCTGCGGGTTGAGATCCTCCTTGTGCTCGATGACGACCGTGGCGATGCGGCCCGACGCCTCGTCGAGTTCGCGCTTCACGGTGACACCGGGGATCATGTCCTTGAAGACGAGCGAGCCGCCCTTCTCCGAGAGCACCGGAATGTTGTACGGATCCCAGACCGCGAGCACCTCGCCCTTGGCGATCTTGGCATTGTCGCCGACGTGCAGGAAGGAGCCGACCACGATGTTGTAGTTCTCCAGCTCCTTGCCCTCGTCGTCGATGACCTGGATCGTGCCGGTCTTGTTGAGGACGATGTTGCCGCCCTCGGCCGCTTCGACCAGGCGCAGCCCGCGGTACTTGATCGTGCCGGCGGACTTGACGCGAATTTCGGGAGTCTTGAAGCCGCCGGAGGCGACGCCACCGATGTGGAACGTGCGCATCGTGAGCTGCGTGCCGGGCTCGCCGATCGACTGGGCGGCGATGATGCCGACCGAGTCGCCGATCTTCGCCACGCGATTCGTCGCGGGATTGATCCCGTACGAACGCGCGTCGATCCCGTGCTGGCTGCTCGAGGTGAGCGGCGACATGATCTTCACGCGCTCGATGCCGACGTCCTCGATCTGGGCGGCGATGTCCTCGGTGATGAGCTCGCCCGAACCCACGATGATCTCGGTGGGCTTGAGCGGGTTCTTCACGTCGTCGCTGGAGCAGCGGCCGACGATGCGCTCCTTGAGGCCGACGATTTCGTCGTCGCCCTCGTAGATCGCCTTCTTCCACACGCCGTCGCGGGCGCCGCAGTCGTCCTCGGCGATGATGACGTCCATGGCCACGTCGCACAGCTTGCGCGTGAGGTAGCCGGCGTCAGCCGTCTTGAGAGCGGTGTCGGCGAGACCCTTGCGGGCGCCGTGGGTCGAGATGAAGTATTCCAGCACCGTCAGCCCCTCGCGGAACGAGGAGAGGATGGGACGCTCGATGATTTCGCCGGACGGCTTGGCCATGAGGCCGCGCGCGCCGCAAAGCTGGCGGACCTGCTGCTTGTTGCCGCGGGCGCCCGAGTCCATCATGATATAGACGGGGTTGACCTCCGTCTTGCCCTCGTTGGCCTCGAGCTTGGCGAAGACCTCCTTGGCGATGCGGTCCGTCGCGTTGGTCCAGATGTCGACCACCTTGTTGTAGCGCTCGCCGTCGGTGATGATGCCCTTGTTGAACTGGCCCTCGACCTCGGCGATCTTCTTCCGCGAATCCGCCACGATCTCTTTCTTGGAATCCGGGATGATCATGTCGTCGATCCCGATCGAGATGCCGGCCTGGAAGGCGGTCGTGAAACCGAGCTCCTTCAGCTTGTCGAGCACCTCGACGGTCGCAGTGTCGCCCGCCACCTTGTAGGTGTTGAGGATCAGGTCGCCGAGCTTGGACTTCGGCACCGGGAAGTTCACGAAGCCGATGCCCGCCGGCCAGAGCTGGTTGAAGATCACGCGGCCCACCGTCGTGCGCACGATGCGCCGCTCGGAGTTGCCGTAGACCGTCTCCTTGCCGAAGTCCGGGTTCGGGACGTCGACCCAGTCGTGCATCTTCAGGGCGCCGTCCGCCTTGACGAACAGGACCTCCTGGAGGCCGGAGAGGAGCGGCACATGCACATCCTTCGGGGCCTTCTTGCGCGGCTCGATCGTGAGGTAGTACGCCCCGAGGACGATGTCCTGGGAGGGCGTGAGGATGGGCTTGCCCGAGGACGGCGAAAAGATGTTCGACGTCGCCATCATCAGGAGTTTGCACTCCATGATCGCCTCGAGGGACAGGGGCACGTGGACGGCCATCTGGTCGCCGTCGAAGTCGGCGTTGTACGCCGTGCAGACGAGCGGATGGACGCGGATCGCCTCGCCCTCGATGAGGACGGGCTCGAACGCCTGGATGGAGAGGCGGTGGAGGGTCGGCGCGCGGTTGAGCAGCACCGGATGGCCCTTGGTCACCTCTTCCAGGATGTCCCAGACTTCCGGGGACTTCTTCTCGATCATCTTCCGGGCGCCGCGCACGGTGTGCACGAAACCGAGCTCCTTGAGCCGGCGGATGATGAAGGGTTCGAACAGGACGAGCGCCATCTTCTTGGGCAGCCCGCACTGGTTCAGCTTGAGCTCCGGCCCGATCACGATGACCGAGCGGCCCGAGTAGTCGACGCGCTTGCCGAGCAGATTCTGGCGGAACCGGCCCTGCTTGCCCTTGAGCATGTCGGAGAGCGACTTCAGCGGGCGGTTGCCGGCGCCCGTGACGGGGCGGCCATGGCGGCCGTTGTCGAAGAGGGCGTCCACCGCCTCCTGCAGCATGCGCTTTTCGTTGTGGATGATGACATCCGGCGTCTTCAGCTGCATCAGGTTCCGCAACCGGTTGTTGCGGTTGATGACGCGGCGATAGAGATCGTTCAGATCCGACGTGGCGAACCGGCCGCCCTCGAGGGGTACCAGCGGACGCAGGTCGGGCGGGATGACGGGCAGCACCTCGAGGACCATCCATTCCGGACGGGACTTCGAGTGGATGAAGCCCTGGATCACCTTGAGGCGTTTCGAGAGCTTCTTTTTGATCTGCTTGGAGCGCGTCGCGCGCATCTGCTCGTGCAGCTCGGCGACGACGGCGTCCATGTCCATCTTACCCAGCGCATCGCGGACGGCTTCCGCGCCCATCTTGGCCACGAAGGAATCGTCGCCGTACTCGTCGATGGCCTGGCGGTATTCCGTGTCGGTCAGCAGCTGGCGGGGCTCGAGGGGGGTCTTGCCCGGGTCCACCACCATGAAGTTTTCATAGTAGATGACGCGCTCCAGGGAGCGGGCCGTCATGTCGAGCAGGAGGCCGAGGCGGCTCGGCATGCTCTTCAGGAACCAGATGTGCGCCACCGGCACGGCGAGCTCGATGTGGCCCATCCGCTCGCGGCGGACGCGCGCGATCGTCACCTCGACGCCGCAGCGGTCGCACACGACGTCCTTGTACTTGATGCGCTTGTACTTGCCGCAGGCGCACTCGTAATCGCGCACCGGCCCGAAAATCTTCTGACAGAAGAGGCCGCCCGGCTCGGGCTTGAAGGTGCGGTAGTTGATCGTCTCCGGGTTCTTGACCTCGCCCTTCGACCATTTGCGGATGGTCTCGGGGGAGGCGACGGTGATCGAAACGCAGTCAAAGGCGCTCTCTTCGAGACCGAGGGCGGAACGGGCGTCGTCGCGGTTGGAGGCGGCGGTTTCGGCAGGTTGAATCATGGGATTACTTTGGTTGCGGGGCTGCGCGGCGGGCGGCTTTAGGCGCCGAACGCCAGGGCGTCACGCTTCTGCAGCTTGATGTCCAGGCCGAGGGATTGGATTTCCTTGATGAGAACGTTGAACGATTCGGGCGTGCCGGCCTGCAGGGTGTTGTCCCCCTTGACCAGCGACTCGTAGATCTTGGTGCGGCCCTGCACGTCGTCGGACTTGACGGTGAGCAGTTCCTGGAGGGTGTGCGCGGCGCCATAGGCCTCGAGCGCCCACACTTCCATTTCGCCGAAACGCTGGCCGCCGTACTGGGCCTTGCCGCCCAGGGGCTGCTGCGTGACGAGGGAGTACGGACCGACCGCGCGCGCGTGGATCTTGTGCGACACGAGGTGGTTCAGCTTCATCATGTAGATGTAGCCGACGACGACTTCCTGGTCGATTTTCTCGCCGGTGCGGCCGTCGGAGAGGACGCTCTTGCCCGAGGGGGGGAGCTTCGCCTCCTTGAGGTATTCGCGGACGCGCTTCTCCGGGATGCCGTCGAACACGGGGGTGGCGACCTTCATGCCGAGCTTTTTGCAGGCCCAGCCGAGGTGCGTCTCCAGCACCTGCCCCACGTTCATGCGCGAGGGCACGCCGAGGGGGTTCAGGCAGATTTCGACGGGGGTGCCGTCCGGGAGGTACGGCATGTCTTCCTCGGGCACGATCTTGGCGACCACGCCCTTGTTGCCGTGGCGGCCGGCCATCTTGTCGCCGACGTCGAGCTTGTGCTTCGTGGCGATGTAGACCTTGACCTGCTTGATCGCACCGTCGCCGGAGCCTTCGCCCGCCTCGACCGCGCCGATCTTGCGTTCGCGGTCGGACTCGAGCTCGTCGAACTTGGTCTGGTACGAGCCGATGATCTCCATGATCTTGATCCGCACGGGGGACGGATCGATCTGGACGTGCTTCGAGACGGCGGCGAGCTTGCGCAGCAGCGTCTTCGTGATCTTGCGGTTGGCCGGGATGATGATCTCGCCAGTCTCGCCGTTGATGACGTCGAGCGGAATCTTTTCGCCGAGGAGGATGTTGGAGAGCGCCTCGGTCAGCCCCTCGCGGAGCTTGTCCATCTGCGTCTTGTACTCTTCCTGGATCTGCTTCACCTGGCGGCGGCGATCGGACGGCGACAGCTTCTCCTGCTCGTTGTCGATGCGGGAGGAGACCTTGACGTCCATGATGATGCCGGCGACGCCGGACGGGACGACCAGCGACGTGTCCTTCACGTCGGCGGCCTTCTCGCCGAAGATCGCGCGGAGGAGCTTTTCCTCGGGGGCGAGTTCGGTCTCGGACTTGGGCGTGATCTTGCCGACGAGGATGTCCCCCGGCTTGACCTCGGCCCCGACGCGGATGACGCCGTTGTGATCGAGGTGCTTGAGCGCCTCCTCACCGACGTTCGGGATGTCCCGCGTGATCTCTTCCGGCCCGAGCTTGGTGTCGCGGGCGGTGACCTCGAATTCCTGGATGTGGATCGAGGTGAAGATGTCCTCCTTGAGGACCTTCTCGGAGATGAGGATCGCGTCCTCGAAGTTGTACCCGTTCCAGGGCATGAACGCCACGAGGACGTTGCGGCCCAGGGCCATCTCGCCGCGGTCGGTCGAGGGGCCGTCGGCGATGATGTCGCCCGCCTTGATCTTCTGCCCGCGCTTCACGATCGGCTTCTGGTTGAAGCAGGTGTGATTGTTCGAGCGCATGAACTTGCGCAGCTCGTACACGTAGACGTGGTTCTTGGGATCGTGCTTGAGGGAGCGCGGCATCTCGCCGTCCTTCGTCAGGACGATGCGCTTCGCGTCCACCGAGGCGACGACGCCGGCGTCCTCCGCCACGACGACGATCTTCGAGTCGCGCGCGACGCGCTCCTCGATGCCGGTGCCGACGAACGGCGCCTCCGACTGGAGGAGCGGCACGCCCTGGCGCTGCATGTTCGAGCCCATCAGCGCGCGGTTGGCGTCGTCGTGCTCGAGGAAGGGAATCATCCCCGCGGCGATCGAGATCACCTGCTTGGGCGAGACGTCCATGTAGTGGACCTCGTCCGGGGCGACCTCGAGGAATTCGCCGTCCTTCCGGACGGTGACCTTGCCGACGAAGTGACTCTTATCGTCGATCTCGGCATTCGCCTGCGCGATGACCTTGGCCTCTTCCTGGTCGGCCGTGAGGTAGTCGATCTTGTCGCTGACCCGGCCGTCCTTGACGACCCGGTAGGGGGTCTCGATGAAGCCGAATTCGTTGACCCGGGCGTAGGTCGAGAGGGAGTTGATCAGACCGATGTTCGGACCTTCCGGGGTCTCGATCGGGCAGATGCGGCCGTAGTGGGACGGATGGACGTCGCGGACCTCGAAGCCCGCGCGTTCGCGGTTGAGGCCGCCCGGCCCGAGGGCGGAAAGGCGGCGCTTGTGCGTCACCTCGGCCAGCGGGTTGATCTGGTCCATGAACTGCGAGAGCTGGCTGCGCGCGAAGAAGTCGCGGATGACCGTCGTCAGCGCCTTGGGATTGATCAGCTTCTGGGGCGTGATCGAGTCGACGCTCTGGTCGTACATCGTCATGCGCTCGCGCACCAGGCGCTCCGTGCGGGCCAAGCCCACGCGGCACTGGTTGGCGAGGAGCTCGCCCACCGTCCGAACGCGGCGGCTGCCGAGGTGATCGATGTCGTCGACGACGCCCTCGCCGCGGCGCAGCCGCACGAGGTACTTGGTCGCGGCCACGATGTCCGCGCTCTCGAGGATGCGCTGCTCGAGCTCGGCCTTGAGGCCCAGCTTCTGGTTGACCTTGTAGCGGCCGACGCGGCCGAGGTCGTAGCGCTTGGGATCGAAGAAGAGGCGCTTGAGCAGGGCCTTGGCGTTGGCGGTGGTCGGGGGCTCGCCCGGACGCAGCCGCTTGTAGATTTCCTTGAGGGCCTCCTCCTCGTTGCGGGTGGGGTCCTTCTTCAGGGCGCGGATGAGGGCGCCCTCGTCGACCGCCGTGTCGATCACGCGGATCGAGGCGATCTCATGCTTTTCGAACGTGCGGACGATCTGCTTGGTCAGCGGCTCGAAGGCGCGGGCGAGGACGACACCCTTCTGGGCGTCGATCGCGTCCTCCACGAGGACGAGCGTCGAGACGTTCTCCAGGTCGAGGGCCTTCGCCACCTTGAGGTCCTTGATCTCGTAGAAGAGATTCAGCAGGTCGAGGTCGCTCGAATAGCCGATCGCGCGGAGCAGCGTCGTGATGAGGAACTTCCGGCGGCGGCGGCGGCGGTCGAGGTAGACGTACAGCAGGTCGTTGTTGTCGAACTGGACCTCCAGCCAGGTGCCGCGGTCGGGAATGATGCGGAAGGAGTGCAGCAGCTTGCCGTTCGGGTGCGGGGTCACCTCGAAGGCGATGCCGGGGGAGCGGTGGAGCTGCGAGACGACGACGCGCTCGGCGCCGTTGATGATGAAGGAGCCGCGCTCCGTCACCATCGGGATCTCGCCCATGTAGATGTCCTCGTCCTTGATGAAGTCCTCCTCGCGCAGCCGGAGCTTCACGTAGAGGGGCACCGAGTAGGTAATACCCTCACGGATACACTCGATCTCGGAATTCTTGGCGTCGCCCAGGGTGTAGGAGACGTAGTCCAGGGTCAGGCGCTCGTCGTACGACTGGATCGGGAAGACCTCGCGGAAGACGGCCTCGAGGCCCTGCGGCTTGCGCTGCTTCTCGGGAATGCCCTTCTGCAGGAACTCCAGGTAGGAGTTGATCTGAATCTCGATGAGATTGGGCGGCTGGATGACTTCACGGAGCTTGCCGAAATTGATGCGTTCGGTGAGGGAGCGGTCGGCCATGGGAATTCCCGGAGGGATTGAGGGAGTAAAAGTCAAAGCGCCGCCCCGGTTGGATCGGAGCGGAAGGAAGAATAACGAACGATGCGGAAAAAGGCAAAGGCCAGGCCGCGGAAATCCGCGGCCTGACCCGAATAATACGGAAGCGGTGCGAGGGTGATCGCCAAAAGCGGGTCAGCCTTACTTCAGCTCAACCTTGGCGCCGGCGGCCTCGAGTTTCTTCTTGATATCCTCGGCCTCGGCCTTGTTGACCCCTTCCTTGACGGGCTTCGGGGCGCCTTCGACCAGATCCTTGGCTTCCTTGAGGCCCAGGCCGGTGATGGCGCGGACTTCCTTGATGGCGCCGATCTTGTTCGCGCCGGCCTCGAGGAGGACGACGGTGAACTCGGTCTTCTCCTCTGCGGGAGCGGCGGCGGCGGCGGCCGGGCCGGCGGCGGCGGCCGCGGCGACGGGAGCGGCGGCGGACACGCCCCACTTGGTTTCGAGGTCCTTGACGAGACCGGCGACTTCGAGAACCGACTGGCTGGAGAGCCATTCGATGACTTGATCTTTCGTGATGTTGCTCATGGGTGCTTTCCTGCGACCGACTAGCGGCCTCCGGGAGTGGAGACGCGTTTAAGGGACGAATCCCCTACTCGGCTGCGTAAATTTTTGATAACCTGATAGTTGACTAGCGAGAATCTAAGGGATAAGGGGGACGAAACGGCGAGGGCTTACTTCCCCTCCGCCGCGCGGACCTTGGCGTTGAGCACATTGACGACGCCCTGGGGGACGGCGTTGAGGACGCGCACGAACCGGCTCGCCGGCTGGCTGAGGAGGCCGAGCAGCTGGGCGCGCAGCACGTCGAGGGACGGCATGTCCGCCAGGCGTTCGACATCCTTTGAGCTGATGAGCTTCTTGCTCAGCACGCCCGCCTTGACCTCGACCTTCTGCTTGTCCTTGAAGAACTGCTTGAGGATCTTGGCCACGCCGGCCGAGTTCTTGCCCCCCACGACGATCGCGGTCGGGCCGGTCAGCGCCGAATCGAGATCAGGGAGGCCCAGGGACTGGGCCGCCACGCGCAGGGAGCTGTTCTTGACGACGTGGAACTCCGCCTTCTCCGCCGTCAGTTTTTCGCGGAGGTCGGCCACATCGGCGACCGTCGCGCCCGTGAAATTGGCGAGGATGACGTAATCGGACTTCTTGAGGTGGATCTGCACCTCGTCGATCAGGTATTTCTTTTCGGCTCTCATGGTCGGGGCTCCGGTTTAGTAGCGGCTGTACTCGGTGGACGCGATGTGCACGGAGGGACTTTGGGAGGAGGAAATGGCCACGCGCTTGATGTAGTGGCCCTTGAAGGAGGCGGGCTTCGCCTTGCCGATCGCTTCGAGGACGGTCTGGACGTTCTCGAGGATCTGCGCCGGCGTGAAAGAGCGCTTGCCGATGCCGACGCCGATGTTGCAGGTCTTGTCCATCTTGTACTCCACGCGGCCGGCCTTGACGGCCTTGATGCCGGCGGGGATGTCGTCGGTGACCGTGCCGCTCTTCGGGTTCGGCATGAGTCCCTTGGGGCCGAGGACGCGGGCGATGGTGCGCACGGTCTTCATCGCCTCGGTCGTGGCGATCGCCACGTCGAAGTCGAGCCAGCCCTCGTTGATCTTCGCCATGATGTCCTGGAGGCCGGCGTGATCGGCCCCGGCCGCGATGGCGGCCTCGGGATTGTCGGTGAAGACGAGCACGCGCACCTTCTTGCCCGAGCCGTTCGGCAGGGGGGTGGTGCCGCGGATCATCTGGTCGCCGGCGGTCGGATCGACGCCCAGACGCACCGACAGCTCGACGGTCTCGTCGAACTTGGCGCGCGGGAACTTGGCGAGGATGTCCACCGCGTCTTTCAGCGGGTAATCCTTGGTGAGATCAGCGACCTGAACGGCGCTGCGATAACGTTTGCTGGGTTTGTCCATGTTGACTCCTTGCGGTGCGAACGGCCTTCCAGGTGCTGGAGGGTCTCCCGCGGTGAGCGATTGTGGTGGTTGAAAAAATCAGTCGACGACTTCGATGCCCATGTTGCGGGCCGTGCCGGCGATGATGCGGATACCGGCGTCGTCGCTCTTGGCGTTCAGATCCTTCTGCTTGAGCTTGTAGATCTCCAGCAGCTGCTTGCGCGTCACCTTGCCCACCTTGTCCTGATTGGGCTTGGCCGAGCCGGAAGCGATGTTCGCGGCCTTTTTCAGCAGCACGGACGCCGGCGGCGACTTGAGGATGAAGGTGAAGCTCTTGTCCGAGAAGACCGTGATGATCACCGGCAGGATCATGCCGTTCTGATCCTTCGTCTTGGCGTTGAACTCCTTGCAGAACGCCATGATATTGACGCCCTGCGCGCCGAGCGCGGGTCCGACCGGGGGCGCGGGATTGGCGGCGCCGGCGGGGAGTTGGAGACGGATATAACCCTGGATTTTCTTGGCCATCGGAAAGGGAGTGAGCGGTCGGAGCGTGTTAGCGGTTACTCGACAAAGCGTTGCACCTGCCAGTACTCCAGTTCAACCGGCGTGAACCGGCCGAAGATGGAAACGGAAATCTTGAGCTTGCCGCGATCGGGGTCGACCTCGTCGATCCGCCCCGTGAGATTGGAAAATGCGCCGTCGGTGATCTTGACCTCTTCCCCGAGAGAGTACTGCACCTTCGGGACTTCCTTGCCGTTCGCCGCCTCGATGCGGGAGCGGATTTCGTCGATTTCGGACTGGCGCAGGGCGGCCGGGCGCTCGCCGCCCACGAACCCGATGACGCCGGCGACTTCCTTGACGAAGTACCACGGCTTGTTGATCAGCATGCCGTCTTCGCCGAACAGGCGCATCTGAATGAACACGTAACCCGGGTAAAGCTTGCGGACCTTGGTCGACTTCTTGCCGTTCTTGACCTCGGACACCACCTCGGTCGGCAGGAGCACCTCGAAGATGAAATCGTCGAGTTCCTCGGCGACCTTGAACTTCTCAATGTAGGCCTTCACTTTGTTCTCCTGGCCGGAGAGGGTGTGGAGGGCGAACCACTGAGCGGTGGCGGGAGCGGAGGTTTGGGCGGACATGGAGCGAAAAACGAGGACGGCGCGGCGTGGTGGAACAGACGGCGCTCAGCTGATCCAGGACGTGAACAGATCGACCACCTGATAGAGCGAGAAATCGCTGATCGCGGTAAACCCGCCGAGCAGCACCGCCGCCACGATCACGACGATGGTGGAGTCGCGCAATTCCGTGCGGGTGGGCCAGGTGGCTTTTTGCAGCTCGCCGACCATTTCACCGAGGAAGATGCGGGTACTGCTGAACGGATTTTTCATGGACTTCGGAAGTGGCAGGGGCGGAGGGACTCGAACCCCCAACCAACGGTTTTGGAGACCGCTACTCTACCAATTGAGCTACACCCCTGTGATAGGCAGAAGATTTCGCTAGTACGCGGGTTATTAGACGACGCCGCCGAGGCCCCGTTGCGGAGACCTCGGCAGGCGGGCAATGGATGATGGTAAGCGACGCTTACTGAACGATTTCAGTGATACGACCCGCACCGATGGTCCGGCCGCCCTCGCGAATGGCGAAGCGCTGGGTCTTCTCCATGGCGATCGGGACGATCAGGTCGATGTCGACGCTGATGTTGTCACCCGGCATGATCATCTCGACGCCCTTCGGCAGCTCGATGATCCCGGTCACGTCCGTCGTCCGGAAGTAGAACTGGGGACGGTAGCCGTTGAAGAAGGGGGTGTGACGGCCGCCTTCATCCTTGGAGAGGACGTAGATCTCGGCCTTGGCCTTCTTGTGCGGGGTGATGGACTTAGGAGCGGCGAGAACCTGGCCGCGCTCGATGCCTTCCTTTTCAATGCCGCGGAGGAGCACGCCGACGTTGTCGCCCGCCTGGCCCTGATCGAGCAGCTTGCGGAACATCTCGATGCCGGTGACGACGGTCGTGACGGTGTCCTTCAGGCCGACGATCTCGACGGTCTCGTTCAGCTTGACGATGCCGCGCTCGATTCGCCCGGTGGCGACGGTGCCGCGGCCGGTGATCGAGAACACGTCCTCGACGGACATCAGGAAAGGCTTGTCGATCTCACGGACCGGCTCGGCGATCTCGGCGTCGATCGCGTCCATCAGGTCGCCGATGGCCTTGACGCCCTCGGGCTTGCCTTCGAGGGCGGCGGTGGCCGACCCGCGGATGATCTTGGCGGCCTTGCCGTCGTACTGGTACTTGGTGAGAAGATCGCGGATCTCCTCTTCGACGAGCTCGAGCAGGTCCGGATCATCGATCAGGTCGACCTTGTTGAGGAACACCACGATCTTCGGCACGCCGACCTGGCGGGCGAGGAGGATGTGCTCGCGGGTCTGGGGCATCGGGCCGTCGGCGGCGGAGACCACGAGGATCGCGCCGTCCATCTGGGCGGCGCCCGTGATCATGTTCTTGACGAAGTCGGCGTGGCCGGGGCAGTCGACGTGGGCGTAGTGACGGTTGGCCGTCTCATACTCCACGTGGGCCACCGAGATCGTGACGATCTTGGAGGCGTCGCGCACGGTGCCGCCCTTGGCGATATCCGCATACGACTTGAACTCGGCGAGGCCCTTGTCGGACTGGACCTTCAGGATGGCCGTCGTGGTGGTGGTCTTACCGTGGTCGACGTGGCCGATGGTGCCGACGTTGACGTGCGGTTTCTTGCGTTCGAATGTGCCTTTAGCCATAAAAATTGCGGATTACTGAGCGTGCGACGTGGAGGTTTGGATGGGATGGAAAACGGTGTTTTTTGGCCCTGGAGCCCAGAACCGGATTCGAACCGGCGACCTCGTCCTTACCAAGGACGTGCTCTGCCAACTGAGCTATCTGGGCAGACCAAGACTACAGGACAAAAAACGAGAAAAGAGCGAAGAACATGCTGGTTGCGTTTTGCGCCGTCAACAGAAAATTGCGGTGGAAAGAGGGAATTGTGTTCGGCCGTTTCCCCCACCTCGGCGGAAGCGAAGGAAGCAGCCGGACAGCTTGAGGCCACAGAGGGCCCGAGAACAAGCTTTGTTTGCGGGAATTATGCCCGAACCCCGGCGCCGACCGCTACGGTCCCACCGAGATCCGATAGAACCCCGGCGCCAGCCGCGCCCCCACCCGCAACGTCTCGGCGAGATACCGGCGGAAATAGCTGTCCACCGGACGGGCGCCGGACGAAACGGTCGCGATGAGCGGGCCGACCAGACCCGCCGGGTCCACCGCGGCCAGAAATTCCATCGGCTGCCAGGGCGCGTCCGAGGGCGGGGCGGCCTCCGGCAGCGGTTCGGCGAAGACCGGGCGGCCGGTCGCCGCGTCAAAGATCTCCACAAACCCCCCGCGGGCGGCCAGCGGTGCGACCCGTACGGGGGTGCGCCCGAAGCCAAGGAGCGGCAGGCCGGGCGGATCGTCGGCGAGCGTCGCGCCGGGCGAAGCGGGCACGGGCGCCCGCGGCAGGTCGAGGACCGGCGCCGAATCGGGGAAGATCAGGTCCGGCGGAAAGCCGCCAAACGCATCGCCCGGCTCGCTGATCGCCTTGACCCCATAGGAACTGTTCCACCGCGTCGGCAGGAACAAGGTCGCCGGATCGAACAGGGCCACGTCCTCCGAAAGCGCCGGATCCCCCCCCGTGCCCCCCACCCTCACCAGCTCGAGCGAGGGAGCGGCGGGCGCAGCCGCCGCAGCCGCCACCGCGGCCGCCGCGCCGCTCCCCGTCGGACCCGACCGGCCGGGCGCGCTCGCCGCCCCCCCCGCCGGCATCGGGGTCAACGCACCGCGAAATAACGCGACCACCAACACGACGGCCACGACGCCGGCCGCAACGGCTGCCGCCCAGATCATCCCCCCGCTCGCACCCGGCGGCCTCGGCTGGCGTGTCGCCATGATCTTCCGTCCGCCGCCCCTCAAGGCCCACCGCCCGGGCCGGCCGCCGCAGCGGGGCCGGGCTCCTCCGCCGCCAGCACCACCGACAGAAAGCCCGCCTCGCGGGCGGCGCTCTGGATCGCGGTCACCTCGGCCAGGGTCACGCCCACACCCGCGCGCACCAACAGAGAGGGATGGGCGTCGGCCCGGGCCTGCCGCCGCAGCCACTCGGGCAGCTGGGCCATCTCCACCAGCCCGTCCGCCGTCGAAATCTGGCCCGAGGCCTGGACGCTCAGGTAGCAGCTCACCGCCGCCGCGCCCGCCCGCGCCCCCGCCACCCGCGGCAGCCGGAAATCCAGCCCCAGCCCCGGCGCGAGCACGAAGCGGGAGCCCAGCAGCGTGAGGAAGAACGCGGTCAGCCCCACGTTGACGTAGAACCAGGCGTCGAACGAGCGCGGCGCCGGGCGCAGGCGCGAGGCGAGATCGAGGGGGCGCGTGATCACGGGGCCGGGGTCGCGGTGCGGTATTCGGTCAGCAGATACCGCATGATCTCGTTGGCGGACCACTCCACGTCGTGCACGATCGCGCGCACCCGGCTCGTGAGGAAGTGGTGCGCCAGATGGGCCGGGATCGCCAGCATCAGGCCGCCGGCGGTCGCGAGCAGCGCCGCCTCCATCCCGGCCGCCAGCACGACCGCGGTCGGATAATTCTGCCGGAAGGCGAGCAGACTGCCGATCATGCCCACGACCGTGCCCAGCAGCCCGACCAGCGGCGCCACCTGCGCGATCGCCGCCACCGCCCCGATGCGGCGTTCGAGGACCGGCAGCTCCACGACCGCCGCCTCCTGCACATGGAAACGCATTCGCTCCGCGTCGTCGTCCGCATGGAGCAGCGCGGCCTTCACGACGGCGGCCACCGGCCCCGGCGTCTCCTCGCACACCGTCAGCGCCTCGACCAGCCGCCGCTTGGCGAGGATGTTCTTGATGCCCTCCAGGAAAGCGGTCGACCGGATCTGCACCCGATGCAGGAAGAGCGCCCGCTCGACGAAGATGACGACGAGCACCAGCCCCAGCACGAGCAGGAACCAGATGATCGGGCCGCCGTGGGCCAGCCAGTTCGAGTCGAGGGCGCGCATCAGGAGAGCCGGGGTGTAAGCTAGGACTTCGCCTCGGGCAAGTGGAAGCGCGCGAGCTGCTCGCGCGCCGCGGCCTCTCCCGGCAGCTTGCTCGCCACAATGAGGCCCCACGCGCGCCGCGCCTCCTCCAGGCGGCCCGCCGACTCGAACCGCCGCGCCGACTCGAACAGCGTCTGCGCCAGCCACCAGCGCCCCTTCGCCCCCAGCGTCTCCTTCGCGGCCGGCTGCACGAGAAACGCGTCGATCACGTCGTTCCACCACACCGCCTGCGCCTTGTCCGCCTCCTGCAGCGCGCTCAACCGATGCAGCGCCTCACCATCCAACACCACCCGCGTCATCCTGCCGCTCATGAAAGCAACTCCCGCTTGCGCCCCAGCTTCAACAGCACCGCGATCACACCACCCTTCGCCACCCGCAGCACGATCAAACACACACCAATAAGCAGCACGAGCATAAATCCATACCCCACCATATTCGGCAAAAGCCCAAAGTGAAAGATCATCACCACCACGAACCCAACCAGATGCGCCACCACCAGCATCGCCACATAAGGCGGCGCATCATCCGCCGGCATCGCCCCCAGCGGGGCGCGGCAGTTTCCGCAAACCTCACACACCG
>Ga0116230_10003628_pt1 | contig 15092 bp, 9 predicted proteins | sample S1TSphfallax_3_FD_88678 | JGI IMG/M metagenome (GOLD analysis project Ga0116230, IMG submission 88678) | Host-associated microbial communities from peat moss isolated from Minnesota, USA - S1T2_Fd - Sphagnum fallax MG | ecosystem: Host-associated > Plants > Peat moss > Unclassified | place: USA... | reverse complement strand
GTCCGGCGAGGTGAGCTTGCGGTTGGCTGGGGATGAGATTTGACGCTCCTAAAAAGTATCGTCGTGTGCCTCGCGCTGGCGAACATCGCGTATTTCCTCTGGTTCAACGAGATTGCGCAACCGCCGGCCGAGCATCCGGCCGCGAACTCAACCGCGACGCTCAAGCTTGCCTCCGAAGTGCCGCAGGTGCCGCATCCCCCGGCGGCCGCCGCGGAGCCGGATAGCGGCGACGCAGCGGCGGCTGCCAGCGCAGCGCAGGGTGGCGCCGTGGCTGCGCCCGCCGGCGCCGTCCCCGTCGCGCCTGGCAGCTACGCGGGCCCGGCCGCGGCGGTGGCCAACGCGACCCACTGCGTCACGGTGGGGCCCTTCAAAGATGTCTCCGAGGCGGCGCATGCCGCCGGCACGCTGCGCGCCGGTGGCTATGACCCGCGTCAGCGCGTGGCCGATGGCGACGTGTGGGCGGGTGTGTGGGTGTACCTGCCGCTGCCCGCCACCCATCCGGCGAGCGATCAGCTCTTGGCAAAACTCAAGGCGGCCGGCATCGATGACTCGCTGCAGATGCCGGGGCCGACCGACGGCTCGGTGATTTCGCTGGGTTTATTCAGTGAACCGAAGCGTGCCCAAGCACGGGTCGCCCAGGTGCAGGCGCTCGGTCTCACTCCCGGGGTGGTCGACCGCAAACGCACCGCCAGTCTCTACTGGATCGACCTCGATATGAAGCCCACCGACGGCCCGCTGAATACGGCGGATCTGCAGGGCGACACCGGACACATCAATCGACTCGAGGTGAAGCCTTGTACGGCGGCGGCGTCATGAACAACGAGCGGTTTCTCAAGATCACGAGCGTTTGCGGCGCGATCGTAGGCTACGGCTGCCTCGCCGCCTTCCTCTATCTCATCAGCATTCAGGTGTATCTGTGGTTCCGCCAGGGTGAGTGGACCCACTTCGGCGTGAGCGAAGGCATTCGGGTCTGTCTGCTACGCTGCTGCGTGAACGACACCGACACCGGCCGGCTGGCTGAGCTGGTGCATTGGCTCGATACCCCGGTGGACTGGCTGGGACTGCACAAGGTGCTCGAAGTGGTGCCCGCCTCGCTGGCGTTGTTCGTCTTGAGCATCCTGGGCAACAGCATTTTCATTTACTGCCGCGATCGCATCGATCAGGCGAACGTCAAGGCTCCTTGAGAGCCGGGGGTGCTTCACCTTCCCACAAATAAGCCGTCGTGCCCTTGGGCGCCTGGTACCAGCCGGGATCCCGGTAGTCATCGGGCGCGAGGTCGGCGCGAACCTTCATGACGGTGAACATGCCGCCCATCTCGATGTTGCCGTACGGTCCGGCGCCCGCCATCATCGGCAAGGTGTTCAGCGGCAGCGGCATTTCCATGGTCATGTCGGCCATGGCGCCCCCCTCACCGCTCATCGACATGTAGTTCGGCACCAGCGCGGCGATCTTGTCGGCCAGGTCGCGCTGTTCGACACCCAGGGTATTGGGCAGACCGTGGCCCATGGCGTTCATGGTGTGATGGCTCTTGTGACAATGGAAGGCCCAATCCCCGGGTGCGCTCGCGGTGAATTCGATGGCGCGCATCTGCCCGACCCCGAGATCCATGGTCACCTCGGGCCAGCGCGCGGCGGGCGGGATCCAGCCGCCGTCGGTGCCGGCCACGACGAATTCATGGCCGTGCAGGTGCACCGGATGGTTGGTCATGCTGAGATTCCCGAGCCGGATGCGCACGCGCTCGCCCTGGCGCGCGACCATGGGTGAAATGCCCGGATAGGCGCGGCTGTTGAACGTCCACAGATTGAAATCCAGCATGGTGCTCACGTTGGGCGTGAAGCTGCCGGGATCGATGTCGTAGGCATTCATCAGGAACACGTAGTCGCGGTCCACCGCCATCGACTTGGGGTCACGCGGATGGGTCACCCAGAAGCCCATCATGCCCATGGCCATTTGCGTGGTCTCATCCGCGTGTGGGTGGTACATGAAGGTCCCCGCGCGCGCTGCGGTGAACTCGTATACGTAAGTCTGCCCCGGTTTGATCGCCGGCTGACTCAGACCCGCCACCCCGTCCATGCCGCTCGGCAGGCGCTGGCCATGCCAGTGGATGCTGGTGTGCTCGGGCAGCCGATTGGTGACGTAGATGCGCACGCGATCGCCCTCGACGACCTCGATCGTCGGACCGGGGGACTGCCCGTTATAGCCCCACAGATGCGCCTTCATACCCGGCGCGATTTCGCGCAGCACCGGTTCGGCGACCAGGTGAAACTCCTTGATCCCATGCTGCATGCGCCACGGCAGCGTCCAGCCGTTCAGGGTGGCGACCGGCCGATAGGGGCGGCCGTTCGGCGGTGAGAGCGGAGCATGCATGTCGGCCGTGGTCGTGGAGACGATCTCCGGCAGCGCGGCCAGCGCCGCCCTGGCCGTCGCCGCCGCGGCCACTGCAAAGCCTGCGCCCTTAAAAAAATGTCGTCGACTCACCATGCTATTTCCTCGAGTAGCGGTCAGGGCGCGGCATTGGCCAGCATCACGGTGTCGAGATGCGACCGTGCAATCCAGAAATCACGGACGCTGCGGATGTAGTCGTCGACGCCGCTGATCTGGGCGCGCGCATCGGCCAACAATTCGAACACGCTGATGAGCGAGGCGTTGTAGCGCAGCACGTCCTGCTTGATGATCTGTTTGTGCAGCGGTATGAATTCCTCGTGCTCGCGCACCGCGATCTCGTAGGCGACGCGGTAGGCTTCCGCCGCCTTGCGCACTTCGCTGCGTGCATCGATCGCGGCCTGCGAAAAGCGTTCCGCCGCCTGCGCGTAGCGGGCCTCCGCCTTGCGCACCCGGGCGGCGCCGGTGTCGAAGATCGGAATCTCGAGGCTGACCTCGTAGCCATTCTCGAAAGGCGAGTCGCGGGTGCCTTCGCGCACGCGCGTGGGGCCGGCATCGAGGACGTTGACGAAGCGGGTGGCCGCGGTGAGTTTTAGCCGCCGTGCGAGTTCATCGAGCTCGGCGCGCTTCATCTTCAAATCGACGCGTCGTTCGAGGGCGGTCGTTTCGAGATCGGGCAGCGAGACGATATTGGTCGGCAGGTCCGGCAGCTGTGCGGTCAATTGGACATCCTTGCTCTGTGCCGCAATGCCGAGCACGGCGTCAAGATCGGCGCGCGCGCGCGCATCGGCGAGCTGGGCGCGCGCCAACTCCTGCATGGCCTCGACGTAGAAGCTTTGCTGCCGGGCCTGGTCCAGCCGAGTCCAATTGCCGGCGCCGAGCATGCGATGCGCCAATTCGGCACTGGTTTCGGCCGCGTCCTTCACCTGCCAGGCATATTGCAGGGAATCACGCGCCGCCAGTGCGGTGAAATACGCGGTGCGCGTCCGGTCCGCGAGCTGCACGACCTCGACCACGGCGGCATCTTGCACCTCGGCAAAGCGTCGCTTCTCGGTGGCATGCGCGTACGGGTAGGTGATGAGCGCCAGCACGTTGAAGGTCAGGGTCTGCTCGATGTCGAGCAGGCCGTCCGCGCTGGAATCACGCAGCGTGAAGCGGGGGTTCGGCAGACGCCCCGACTGCACCAGGTCCGCTTCCGATATCCCGAGCTGCTCGAAGCATGCCTGCAGTGCATGGTTGTTGAGCAGTGCCACTTGCACGGCATCTTCGACGCCGAGCGGATGGGCCAGCAGAGCCGCCACCTCGGCGTCGCGCTTGGCGCGCTCCGCGGCGGTGCGCGGCCAGGTGAGGTTCTTGCCGAGGTCTGTGCGGGCGGAGGCGGCAACCGGCTCGAAGCCGCCATCCGCGGAAAACGTGGCGCAGCCGGCTAAGGCAAAGGCAGCACCGCAGAACAGCAGCGCCAGCTTCAGCCCGCAAGCAAACGGTCGGGAGGATTTCAGGAGGCGGTTCATGGCGGTGCACCGCCAATAATACACGCAGACCGCCCAAAGCTCAGGCGAGCGCGGATGACCGGGATGGATCGTACGGTATAGAACATACGCCATCCAACTGGCGGCGTATACTGAAGTTCCGTGATTACCACCCCACCCGGTCCGCGACAAAACCGACTGCTCGCAGCCATGCCGAAGGCTGCGTTGGACCGATGGGCGCCGGATTTGGAGTCCGTGGAGATGCCGCTCGGGCAGGTGCTGTACGAGCCCGGCGGCACCTTGAGCCACGTGTATTTTCCGGCGACCTCGATCGTCTCGCTGCTCTACGTGATGGAGAATGGCGCGTCGGCTGAAATTGCCGTGGTCGGCAACGAAGGCATCGTCGGCATTTCGTTGTTCATGGGCGGCGAATCGACGTCGAGCCGTGCCGTGGTGCAAAGCGCCGGATCGGGATTTCGTCTCAACGCGAAGGCGATGAAGGATGAGTTCAATGCCAACGGCCCGGTGTTGCATCTGCTGCTGCGCTACACGCAGGCACTCATCACGCAGATGGCGCAAACCGCCGTGTGCAACCGCCATCACACCTTGGACCAGCAGTTGTGCCGTTGGCTGCTGCTCAGTCTGGACCGGCTGCCGGGCTCGGAGTTGGCCATGACCCAGGAACTGATCGCCAACATGCTGGGCGTGCGTCGTGAAGGCGTAACCGAATGCGCTCTGAAGCTGCAAGCCGATGGGCTCATCAAGTATGCCCGCGGCCGCATCACGGTGCTCGACCGCGTGCGCCTCCAGCGGCGAACGTGTGAATGCTATGCGGTGGTCAAACGCGAATACGACCGGTTACTGCCCCGCACGGCCGGCTGATTCCGTCCACCTCGCGGTTCGCCACGCCCACCGCAGTCTTAAATTGTTTAATGTTTTGTCCATCTGCGTTGTAGCTACGCAATGCTAGTGTGATCCGGGCGTTTTAGTCGCTGCGTCCTGGAGTGAGCGTTCAGTGTCCATTTCTACCGCGGAGCATGCTGCCAGGCGGCGCTCCTGGGTCATCGGCATCATCGGGGTCGTGGTCGTGCTGGTCGGCGGATGGTGGATCTGGCACGCGGCGACCCGGCCCAAAGCGAAGGCGGCGGGTCCCCAGGGAATCCCCGTCAGCTCCGCACCGGTCACGGTCGGCAACATCGACGTCTATCTCGACGCCCTGGGCACGGTCACGCCGGTCTATACGGTCACCGTGGTGAGCCGCGTCGCCGGGCAAATCACCGAGGTACATTTCAAGGAAGGCCAGATCGTCAAGAAGAACGATCTGCTGGCGGTCATCGATCCTAGGCCCTACACCGCGGTGCTGGTGCAGGGGGAGGGACAACTCGCGCGCGACGAGGCCGCGTTGAAGAACGCGCGCCTCGACCTTACGCGCTATCAGCAGTCGTTCAAGGAACACGCGATTCCGCAGCAGCAACTGGCGACCCAGGAAGCCCTGGTCGACCAGGACGCGGGCACGGTGAAACTAGATCAAGGCACCCTCGATGCCGCCCGCGTGAACGTGGATTACACGCGCATCGTGTCGCCGATCGACGGCCGGGTCGGACTGCGCAACATCGATCCGGGCAACGTGGTCACCGCCAACGGCACGACCGGTCTGTGCGTGGTGACCCAGCAGAAGCCGATCACCGTCATTTTCACCATCGCAGAGGATTCCATCGACGAAGTGTTCGCGCAGATGAACTCGGGCCATCCGCTCAGCGTGACCGCGCTCGACCGTTCCAAGCAGCACACCCTCGCGAGCGGCATGCTGCTCACGGTCGATAATCAGGTCAACACGACCAGCGGCACCGTGCGCGCCCGCGCCACCTTCGCCAACGAACACAATGAACTGTTTCCCAATCAGTTCGTGAACGCGCGGCTGCTATTGAAGACGCTGACCGGGGTGAACCTCGTGCCGCAGGCGGCCATCCAGCGCAACAACGACGCCGCTTTCGTCTACGTGATCCAGGCGGATGACACGGTGAAGCTGCGCAACCTCAAGATTCTCGCCACCGAAGGGGAGAAGTCGGCGGTGACGGGCGTGAACCCGGGCGATCAACTCGTCACCGAAGGTTTCGACAAGCTGCAGGACGGCGCCAAGATTCGCCACGAAAAGCCGACGCCGGCTGAGGGCCGGCAGGCGCCCCCGCAGTCCGGATGAATCCGTCCCGACCCTTCATCCTGCGGCCGATCGCCACGTCGCTGTTGATGGCGGCGCTGCTGCTGGTCGGCATCATCGGTTACCGGCAGCTGCCGATCGCGGCTCTGCCCGAAGTCGATTACCCGACCATGCAGGTGATGACGTTCTATCCCGGTGCGAGTGCCGACGTGGTCGCGACCGCGATCACGGCACCGCTGGAGCGCCAGCTCGGTGAAGTGCCGGGCCTGTCGCAGATGCTGTCGACCAGCTCCGCCGGCGCCTCGGTCATCACGCTGCAGTTCAACCTCAGCCTCAACATCGACGTGGCGGAGGAGGACGTGCAGGAGGCCATCAATGCGGCACAGAATTACCTGCCATCGCAGTTGCCGATGCCGCCGGTGTACAGCAAGGTGAATCCCGCTGATGCCCCGATTCTCACGCTGGCGCTGACCTCGAACTCGATGCCCCTCTCGCAGGTCGAGGATTTTGCCGACACGCGGCTCGCGCAAAAGATCTCGCAGCTCGGCGGGGTGGGCGCGGTCACCATCAGCGGCGGCCAGAAACCCGCCGTGCGGGTCCAGGTGAACCCCACCCAGCTCGCATCGTATGGCTTGAACCTGGACGACGTGCGCACCGCGCTCAGCGCCACCAGTCTCGATACGGCGAAGGGTAGTTTCGACGGTCCGACACAGAGCTTTCAAATCGGTGCCAACGACCAGCTCACCACGGCGGCAGAATTTCGCAAGATCGTGATCGCCTACCGCAACGGCGCGCCGGTCATGCTGACCGATGTGGCCCGCGTGATCGACGGCGTCGAGAACAGCGAATTATCCGCGTGGATGAACAAGGTTCCCGCCGTGATCGTGAACATCCAACGACAGCCGGGCGCCAACATCATCAACGTGGTGGACAGCATCAAGACGCTGCTGCCGAAATTGCGCGCGACGATTCCCTCGGTCATCCAGGTGTCGGTACTGACCGACCGTACCACCACCGTGCGCGCCTCGGTGAACGACGTGGAATTCGAGCTCCTGGTGTGCATCGCGCTGGTGGTCATGGTGATATTCCTATTCTTGCGCACCTTCGCGGCCACCATCATCCCCAGCATCGCGGTGCCGCTGTCGCTGGTCGGCACCTTCGGCGCGATGTACGCGATGGGGTTCAGCCTCAACAACCTGACGTTGATGGCGCTCACCATTTCGACCGGCTTCGTGGTCGACGATGCGATCGTGATGATCGAGAACATCACCCGCTACGTCGAGCAGGGTGAGGCGCCACTCGTCGCCGCACTCAAGGGCGCTGAACAGATCGGCTTCACCATCATGTCGCTGACCGTGTCGCTGATCGCCGTGTTGATTCCGTTGCTGTTCATGGGCGACATCACGGGGCGGCTATTCCGCGAATTTGCGGTCACCTTGAGCGCAACCATCCTGATATCGGCGGCGGTGTCGCTCACCCTGACCCCGATGCTGTGCGCGAAGCTTCTCAGGCACACCGCGCCCGAGACCCAAGGCCGTTTCTACAAGTCGTCGGAGCGGGTGTTCGAGCGCATCATCGGCTTCTACGAGCACACCCTCGATTGGGTGCTGGAACATCGCGGGCTGACGCTGACCGTGGCGGCCGGCACCCTGCTGGCGACGCTGCTCCTGTTCCTGGTCATACCCAAGGGTTTCTTTCCGGTTCAGGACACCGGCGAGATCCAGGCGGTTTCCGAGGCCGGCCAGACCGTGTCGTTCGCGAAAATGGCCGAGCTGCAGCAGCAGCTCGCCGGCGTCATTCTCGAGAATCCCGCGGTGGAGAGCCTGTCGTCCTTCATCGGCGTCGATGGCACCAATACCACGCTCAACAGCGGCCGCATCCAGATCAATCTCAAACCCTTGAGTGAACGCAAGGCAGCGCCGGAGGTCATACGCGAGCTCCAGAGCGCCGCCCAAGGCGTGAACGGCATCACGCTGTACCTGCAGCCGGTGCAGGATATTTCGGTGGAAGACATCGTCAGCCGCACCGAATATCAGTTCAGCATGCAGGATCCGAATGCCGCTGAGCTGTCCGCGTATGCGACCCGTTTCGTGCAGCGGCTGAAGGCGCTGCCGGAACTGGAGGACGTGGCCAGCGATCTGCAGACGGGCGGCCGTCAGGTCGCCTTGCAGATCGACCGGCCGACGGCGTCGCGTCTCGGCCTCACCACGCAGAACATCGATGATGCGCTGTACGACGGCTTCGGGCAGCGACAGGTGTCGACGCTGTTCACGCAGCTGAACCAATACCATCTGATCATGGAGGTGGCGCCGGAGTTTCAGACCGATCCCAGCCGGCTCAACGATATTTACCTCAACGGCACCAGCGGCACGCCGGTGCCGTTGGGCGCCATCACCAAGTCCTCGCTGCAGCCGGCGCCGCTGGCGCTCAATCACATGGGCCAGTTTCCGGCCACCACGGTCTCCTTCAATCTCGCGCCCAATGCCTCGCTGGGCGAGGCGGTCACGGCGATCGACAAGGTGCGAGCGGACATGCCGGCGCCCGCGGCGATGATCGGCACGTTCGAGGGCACCGCCCAGGCGTTCGTCGGCTCGCTCGCCAACGAGGGCATCCTCGTGTTGAGTGCGCTGTTCACCGTGTACATCGTGCTCGGCGTGCTCTATGAGAGCTATATCCATCCCATCACCATCCTCTCCACGTTGCCCTCGGCCAGCGTCGGCGCGCTGCTCGCGCTGCTGGTTTTCGGCGATGAACTGACGGTAGTCGCCATCATCGGCATCGTTCTATTGATCGGGATCGTGCAAAAGAACGCCATCATGATGATCGATTTCGCGCTGGAGGCAGAGCGCAAGCAAAACAAGACCGCCTTCCAAGCGATCCGTGAGGCCTGTTTGCTGCGTTTTCGCCCCATTCTCATGACCACGATGGCGGCGCTGCTGGGCGCGGTGCCGCTGGCGTTCGGGCACGGCGTGGGTTCCGAATTACGGCGGCCGCTCGGGGTCAGCATCGTCGGCGGCCTCATTTTCAGCCAGCTGCTGACCTTGTACACCACGCCGGTGATCTATCTGATGTTCGACGGCCTGGCGACGCGGCTCGCGGCGCGCCGCCACCGCGGGCGGCCGCCAGATGGTGCGCCGGGGCGGCAACCGACATGAATGGCCCCGCGCCATGAACTTTTCCGCGCCCTTCATCAAGCGGCCGATTGCCACCACGCTGCTCACGGCGGCGTTGGTGTTGTCGGGCGTTTCGGCGTTCCGCGTGCTGCCGGTCTCGCCGCTGCCCCAGGTGGATTTCCCGACGGTGTCGGTGCAGGCGCAACTGCCCGGGGCGAGCCCGGAGATCATGGCATCGTCGGTGGCGACGCCGCTCGAGCGCCAATTCGGCCGGATTGCGTCGGTCACGGAAATGACCTCGCAGAGCACGCTCGGCCAGACGGTCATCACGCTGCAATTCGATCTGTCGCGCAGCATCGACGCGGCGACGCGCGACGTCGAGTCGGCGATCAACGCGGCGCGCAGCTATCTGCCCACCAACCTGCCGAGCAATCCCACCTATCGCAAGGTGAATCCGGCCGACGCGCCGATCACCATCATCGCCCTCACCTCCGACACACTGCCGCCGGCGAAGCTGTACGACGCTGCGTCGACCATTCTCGAACAACGGCTGTCGCAGATCGCCGGTGTCGGGCAGGTACAGGTCGGGGGCAGCTCGGCACCGGCGGTGCGCATCGAAGTCAATCCGATGCAATTGAGCGGTTACGGCATTTCGCTCGAAACGGTACGCACCGCCGTCGCGGCGCAGACCAGCGACCAGGCGAAAGGCAGTTTCTCGAACGCGGATGGCCGCTGGTTCATCAGCGCCGACGATCAGTTGCTGACGGCGAAGGGCTATGCGCCGCTCATCGTCGCCTACAGCAACGGCCAGCCGGTGCGCCTGTCCGACGTGGCCAAGGTCGAGGATTCGGTGCAGACCGTCCACTCGGTGGGGCTGGCCAACGGCAGTCCGGCCGCGCTGCTGATCGTCTTCCGCCAGCCCGGCGCGAACATCATCACCACCGTGGACGCCATCAAGGCGACGCTACCGCAGCTGCATGCCAGCATCGACCCGGCGATCAAGATGACCATCGGACTCGACCAGACTCAAACCATTCGCGCCTCGGTGGCCGACATCGAAGGCACGCTGGTCATTTCGGTGGTGCTGGTGGTGCTGGTGGTGTTTGTGTTCTTGAGGGAGTACCGCGCCACCTTGATTCCCCTGGTCGCCGTGCCGGCCTCCATCATCGGCACGCTCGCCGCCATGTATTTGTTCGGTTACAGCATCGACAATCTGTCGCTGATGGCGCTCACCATCTCCACGGGTTTCGTCGTCGACGATGCGATCGTCGTGCTCGAGAACATCACCCGCTATCAGGAAATGGGCTTAAGTGCCGAGGATGCCGCCATGAAGGGCGCGGCGCAGATTGGCTCGACCGTGCTTTCCATGAGCATTTCCTTGGTCGCCGTATTCATTCCCATCCTGCTGATGGGCGGGATCATAGGCCGGCTGTTCCGTGAATTCGCCATCGTGCTGTCGGTCGCGATCCTGGTGTCGCTCGCGGTGTCGCTCACCACCACGCCCATGATGTGCAGGATGCTGCTCAGCAAAAAGGCCGAGCATGGCAGGTGGTACATGGCCAGCGAACGCGTCTTCGAACGCATTCTCAAGGGTTACGAGCACAGCCTCACGTGGGTGCTGGATCATTCCTTGTTGGTGCTGATGATTGCCATCGGCACCCTGGCGCTCAACGTGGTCCTGTACGTCGAGATCCCAAAAGGCTTTTTCCCGCAGCAGGACACCGGTCGCTTGAACGGCAACATCGTCGCGGATCAGGCGATCTCTTTCCAGGAGATGCAGCAAAAGCTCGCGCGACTCGCGGCGATCGCCAAGCAGGATCCCGGGGTCGACACGGTGCTGATGTTCTCCGGGGGTGGCGGCGGCACCACCACCAATACGGGCCGCGTGTTCATTTCATTGAAGCCCCTCGCGCAACGCAAGGTGAGCGCCGATCAGATCATCAATCGGCTGCGCCCGAAGCTCGGCGTGGTGCCGGGGGCAACGTTGTACCTTCAGGCGGTGCAGGACGTGCGCATCGGCGGCCGACAGTCTCCCGCCCAGTATCAATACACCATCCAGAGCGACAATCTGCAGACGCTGGGTCACTGGGGCACGGTGCTGCTCAAGTCGCTGAAGGAGATCCACCAGTTGACCGACGTTAACAGTGACTGGCAGAACAAGGGCCTGGCCGCCAATCTGGTCATCGACCGGCCTTCCGCCTCGCGCCTCGGCATCTCGCCGCAGACCATCGACAGCATTCTCTACGACGCCTTCGGCGAGCGGGAAATCGCCACCACTTACACCAGCCAGAATCAGTACTACGTGGTGCTTGCGGTGGATCCGAGCTACTGGCAGGATCCGAACGCGCTCAAGAACGTCTACGTCGCTTCCAGCGGCGGCGGCATGGTGCCGCTGTCGGCCTTCACGCATTACGAGGCGTCGACGGCGCCGCTCGCGGTCAATCACTCGAGCGTGTTCCCATCGATCACCTTTTCGTTCAATCTGGCGCCGGGCGTGGCGCTCGGCGATGCGGTCAAGCTCATCAACGCCGCGCAGCAAAAGGCCGGCGTGCCGACGATCATCACCGGCGCATTCAGCGGTACGGCGCAGGCCTTTCGGGATTCGCTGTCGAGTGAACCCTTGTTGATTGCCGCGGCGATCGCCGCGGTGTACGTGGTGCTCGGCATCCTCTACGAAAGTTACATCCATCCGATCACGATTCTCTCGACGCTGCCTTCGGCCGGTGTCGGCGCGCTGCTCGCGCTGCTCATCACCCACACCGAGCTCAGCATCATCGCCCTGATCGGCATCATTCTCTTGATCGGCATCGTCAAGAAGAACGCCATCATGATGATCGACTTCGCGATCGAGGTGGAGCGGCGCGATCACAAAAGTCCGCGCGATGCCGTCTTCGAGGCCAGCTTGCTGCGCTTCCGCCCGATCATGATGACCACCATGGCGGCGCTGTTGGGCGGCGTGCCGTTGGCGATCGGCACCGGCATGGGCGCGGAACTACGGCGTCCGTTGGGCATCGCCATCGTCGGCGGGTTGATCTTGAGCCAGGTGCTCACCCTGTACACCACGCCGGTGATCTACCTCTACATGGACCGACTGAACAGCTGGGTGTCGCGGTTCGGTTTTGCCAAGCCGCCCGGCCATGCCATCGGGCGCGAGCCGGTCACGCCATGAACCGGACAGCATCGAATCGTGTCAACGCAGCGGCCGGCCCGGCACTGGTGATCTGCCTGCTGCTCGCGGGGTGCAATTTTGCCCCGCATTATGATCCGCCGCAGGTCAAGCCGACGCCGGTGTTCAAGGAGGCGGTGCCCGGCGGTGACGCCGCGCAAGGCTGGAAGGTAGCAACGCCCGACGATGCAGCGATCCACGATAACTGGTGGGCGGTGTATCAGGACCCCGAACTCGACCAACTCGAGGCTCGCGTGGCCATCTCGAACCAGACCATCATCGCCGCGGAGGCGAGTTACCGGGCGGCGCATGCGCTTACGCAGGAGGCCGAGGCACAGCTATTCCCGACGTTGAGTCTCGCGCCGTCGGTGACCCGCGAGAAGACCAGCGCGGCACTCGCCGGACTCGGCGGGGGTGTGACCACCGCCGGGGGCACCGGGGGCGCCGGCGGCACAACGGTGGGTACGGGGGCCACGGGCACGGGCACCACCGCGAGCGGATCGACCTCGTCGTTGGGAACGCACAATATCTTCGACCTGCCGCTCGAGGCGTCGTATCAGATCGATCTCTGGGGCAGTGTCCGCAACACCGTCGCGGAGAACCGTTTCGCGGCGGAGGCGAGCGCGGCGCAACTCGCCAACGCGATCTTGAGCACGCAGAGCACCCTCGCCCAGGATTATTTTCAGCTGCGCGTGGCGGACGATCAGCGGCGGATACTCGAGACCACGGTGGCGGATTATCAGGCGAGCTTGCATCTGGTGCAGACGCTGGTGAAGAGTGGGGTCGATTCGGAGGCGGACGTCGCCACGGCCGAGTCTCAACTCGAGTCGGCCATGGCCTCGGCCACCGATGCCGGCGTGGCGCGTGCCGAGTACGAGCACGCGATCGCGGTGCTGATCGGCGTGTCGCCGGCCGAGTTCTCCATTCCCTACCGGCACCTGGCGCAGCCGTTGCCGGTCGTGTCGGTGACCGTGCCGTCCGATCTTCTGGAGCGGCGCCCGGACATCGCGGCGGCGGAGCGCCAGGTGGCGGAGAGCAATGCCCAGATCGGCGTGGCGCGCGCGGCTTTTTTCCCGACCCTCACCTTGAGCGCGACGGCGGGCTATGAATCGACCGCCATCGGTCAGCTATTCAAGGCGCCGAACAGATTTTGGTCGGCGGGCCCGAGTCTCGCCCAGGTGTTGTTCGACGGCGGCGCGCGCCGCGCGGTCACCGCCCAGGCGCGGGCGCAGAACGAGAGCGAGGTCGCGACCTATCGGCAGACGGTGCTCGCCGCTTTCCAGTCGGTCGAGGACAATCTGGCGGCGCTGCGCATTCTGTCGGTCGAATTGGGCCAGGCGCACCAGGCCACCGTGTCCGCCAAACGTGCGGTGGAGTTGACGGTGGTGCTGTTCCGCAACGGCGTCGACAGCTACGTGAACGTCATCAGCGCACAGAACGCCTTCTTGAGCGCCCGCGAAACGGAACTGCAGGTGCAGCTCAAGCAGCTGATCGCGAGCGTGACCCTCATCAATGATCTCGGCGGCGGCTGGTCGGCGTCCCGCTTGGGCGACACCGAACGCATGGCGCAGCATCCGCCCGCGGCGGGCAGCATGGCGCGCATCCCGGCCGCGAACGCCGGGCCCGCGGTGGCCAATCCGCCGCCGCTGCCGCTCGGCGAGATCCAACCGGATGATCTCATCAAGCTCAACGAGGACGTGATGGGGCCCGCGCCCAACCCCGTGTCCCGATAGGTTGTAGTACCATGAAAAACTGGTACGAGGCTCAAGGGAAACCGCTTTGCAAGAATCGAGCGTTGAACGCACGGTGCAGCCGCCGGGCCGCATCCTGCTCGCGAGTTTGATCGGCACCACGATCGAGTTCTTCGATTTCTACATTTACGCCACCGCCGCAGTGCTGGTGTTTCCGACGCTGTTCTTTCCGAAGCAGGATCCCACCACCGCGACGCTGCAGTCGCTCGCGACGTTTGCCCTGGCGTTCTTCGCGCGGCCCATCGGCTCGGCCCTGTTCGGGCATTTCGGCGATCGCATCGGCCGCAAGGCCACGCTGGTTTCGGCGCTCTTGACCATGGGCGTCTCGACCGTGCTCATCGGATTGTTGCCGACCTACGCGTCGATCGGTGTGTCGGCCGCCCTGCTGCTGGCGCTGTGCCGCTTCGGCCAGGGACTCGGCCTCGGCGGTGAATGGGGCGGCGCGGTGTTGCTCGCCACCGAGAATGCCCCGCCCGGGAAGCAGGCGTGGTACGGCTGCTTTCCGCAGCTCGGCGCGCCGCTCGGGTTTTTGTGCTCCACCGGGGTGTTCCTGTGGATCAGCACGGCGCTCGACAACGCCCAGCTCCTATCATGGGGGTGGCGCATCCCGTTCGTGGCGAGCACGGCGCTGGTGCTGGTCGGGCTGTACGTGCGTCTGCAGCTGGTCGAGACACCGGCTTTCAGGCGCAGTCTCGAGCAAGGTGAGCGCGTGCGTGTGCCCTTCCTGGCCGTGATCACACGGTATCCGCGCGAGCTCATTCTGGGAACGCTGGGCGCCACCACCACCTTCGTGGTGTTCTATTTGATGACGGTGTTCGCGTTGAACTGGGCGACCACCTCGCTCCACTATTCGCGCGGCGACTATCTCATCATGCAGATGATCGGCGTGCTGTTCTTCGGGGCGTTCATTCCGGTCTCCGCGCTGCTCGCCGACCGGATCGGCGGGCGCATGATGCTCATCATCGCGACCGTCTGCATCATGATCTTCGGTTTTTTGTTCGCCCCCTTGTTCGGCGTGCAGGATAACGTCAAGGTGTTTGCCTTCGTGGCGCT
>Ga0116230_10003627_pt1 | contig 15094 bp, 9 predicted proteins | sample S1TSphfallax_3_FD_88678 | JGI IMG/M metagenome (GOLD analysis project Ga0116230, IMG submission 88678) | Host-associated microbial communities from peat moss isolated from Minnesota, USA - S1T2_Fd - Sphagnum fallax MG | ecosystem: Host-associated > Plants > Peat moss > Unclassified | place: USA... | reverse complement strand
AACTAGGACCGGTCGGTCTGACATCCGCTTTTCAGAATGCAAGCGCTATTTTCCCCGGTCTCATTCTCTTTCTACTGCTGGGTTCAAATTTTGGTTTTTCATGCTCGCTTATCCAATGGGTTGGAATGGGGGTTGTTCTTTTTGGGCTTTTTTTGGGAGCCAAAGAAGAATCGTCCGGTCGTTCTCATACTTCCTCTCAGTGGTTAAAATACGCTTTGGCTTGTTTTATCCTCCAAATCTTCGCTCTTACATTGATTCAAGGTCGTTGTGCCCTGTTTGAATGCGGGAGTACGGCGGGATTATTTTCATTCTTTAAGCCCCCTATAGAGGCTGATGACGCATGGTTTATGCCAGGACAATTTGGGGCCGCTTTTGCAGTTCAAGCCATCCTTTTTTTGTCCGAGAAAAAGAAATTCCAAAAAAGTGAAGTGATTTATGGATGTTTGAGCGGAGTGTTTAACTTTTCTTCCACGATGCTTCTTCTCTTAGCAACAAAATTCGCCCTTCCCTTTGAAAAAGCGATATTGTTTCCGTGCTTTGCAGTTGCATCGATGATACTGTGCAACGTTTGGGCAAATAGATTATATCATGAGAAATTTAATCTAAAAACTAATGCCTTATGTTCATTTGGAATTTTTATGGCAAGTGTTTAAGCTGATTGCTATCCTATGAGGAGCAGGTTGCAGTCACGCAACCTGCTACCTTTCTAAAAAGTCAGAGAGCGCTCTAAAAGGGCTATTTTCCCTCTCAATTCTATCATAAGAACGGCTATTAAAGTGGTCATCTCTCCTATATTAATTACTTTGTATTGTGCAAAATAATAGAGTAAAGAAACCAAAAAATTGTGATCATCAAAGGAAGAAGCCCAAGTGTTAAGATCGAAAGAGGCGTTAGCCACAAGGCGTTTTTAGCCGAAAAAGTATCGCTCACCTTATCTAAAAATTTTTCGTACTGAGATAAAGAGGACGTCGTTTCCTCTTCATCAGCGATAGGAAGAGGAGAAGAAATGGGAGAAAGAGGGGGTGGATGCACTTCAAATGGAGCTGGATAAGGGATAGTCATCCGCGCAGAGACTAGGCGATGATCTGATCCATTAGGCAATTCATCATGAATCCTGAGCGGGGGGGTTGGGATGAGTTTTTGATTAAAAATTTTAAAGAAAACCCAATCAATTTGCCTGTCACGGTTCACTTCACTCTCTGCCTGCTGGGAGACAAAAGTCATAAAATTTGCCTTCCGAAAAATTCCAAAGCGTCCTCCCCCTGACTCTTCATTAAGATCACACCCTATAATGACAGCATCTAAAGAATCACTCTGATGAGGGGAATCAGTGCTAACAAAATTCAAGATTTCCTCCAGTTGTTGATTTCCTATCTCTGGTCGCACAGGATTTCCATCAATATGAGCTGTCGCGCAGCGGATAACGCTTTGAGTCACTGGCTCTTCCACATCGATGTATAAATCGCGACGTGATGTCGTGGTTCTCTCTATTCGACTGCATGTCTTCACTGCTTTTAAAATAAACTTATCTTTGCGATAGAAAAGAGCCACCCCGTCTTGTTTCTCAGGTGCTACCCGTCCATCATGTTTCGTATGAAACCCTTCATAAACATGCCCAATCCTCCCCTTTAGATCTTGAAAATGATCTTGTGAAATTTCCTGCAGACAGAGAATTGCGTCGCTGGTGGTTAAGAGGTTGGAAGCGATAATGCCCACTCGAGAATCCCAATCGGCTCCTCCATTTGGCAAAAAGGAAAAACGATTTTGCTGGTAAGGATGCAAAACGTTATACGTGCCCACAGTCAAGGATAAAACTTTCATAGAATTGACGGCGCGGAAACCCGCGACTTCAGTCGCGGGAGGAAGCGCCGACCTTATTGTTGTGTTTTCTAGATTTTTTTTTAACAAAAATCACAAATTGACGGCATCTTGACGGGATTAAGGCTCCTGCCTTGAGTGAGACGAGGAAACGCTGCTCTCGTTAAAATATGGATATGAACCCTCAGCCCTTTGTTCGGGATTGTTTGCACGAGCCCCTCCCTCTAGGGGGGGTCTTTGACCCAATTGATGCCGTCGGAACTTCCGACCTTAGGCGGGAGTTAACTTCATAGACTTTGCGAATAATCATCGAGGCATGATAGGATTTGGTCATGAAAAAGTCAAGTTTGTTAGATCGATTTTCTTCCTTTACTTATTTAAATGTGACGCAATTTTTGGGCGCCCTTAACGATAATATCTATAAGCTTTTAATTGTCTATTTCTTTATTCAACTAGAAGGAATCGAATATAGCCACCAAATCTTGGCCACCACTGGCGCGATTTTTGTCATTCCCTTTCTCTTATTTTCTGCGATTTCGGGAACGATGGCCGATCGCTTTAGCAAACGCGATATTATTGTGACGACCAAAATTCTAGAACTTGTCATCATGGGTCTTGGAGTCTGTGCGTTTGCTTTTCAAAGCAAGTTAGGATCTTACGCGATTCTCTTTCTCCTTGCCACGCAAAGTGCTATTTTTGGCCCTTCAAAATATGGGATTGTCCCAGAACTGGTTGCCTCTGAGAAAATTTCTAAAGCGAATGGCCTGATGACGTCGTTGACATTTTTGGCCATTATTTTGGGAACTTTTTCGGCCTCCTTTTTGATCCAAATCACTGAACGCAATTTTATCATTTCTGCAATTTTTTGCACCTTTATTGCCCTTATGGGTCTAGTGACCAGTTTCGGCATTGAACCAACTCCCCCTTCAGGATCGGAGAAAAAGTTTCAATTTTTCTTTCTCAAAGAAATTGACCAGACATTGAAACGTGCAGGACAAGAAATCTCTCTTTTACCCGCGATGCTTGGATCTGCCTATTTCTTGTTTGTGGGTGCGTTTATGCAACTCAATATTATCCCCTTTGCCGTTCAATCGCTTGGATTGTCTGACATTCAAGGAGGGTATCTTTTCTTCCTGACGGCTTTAGGCATTGGAACAGGAGCACTGATGGCAGGGAAAATTTCAGGAAAAATTGTTGAACTTGGCCTTGTTCCCCTAGGGGCTCTAGGGATTTCTGTTTCCGCTTTTTTGCTTAATATTTTCTCCACTCATCTGTTAGCAGTCATTGCACTGGTGACGCTTTTGGGGGTCTTTGGAGGAATATTTGAGATTCCATTGGATTCTTATATTCAAGTGGCAAGTCCGAGAAAGTCACGGGGACAAATGGTCGCTGCCACGAATTTCATGAGCTTTGTTGGCGTGCTATTTGCTTCAGCTTTAATTTATTTGAATTCTGAAGTCTTGGGGATTCACTCAGATCAAGGATTTAACATCATTGGATCTCTTACACTGATGGTCATGATCGCCTTTACCTTCCAGTTCTTTGACTACCTTACCCGGTTTATTGCCTCTATTTTGTGCAAAATTCATTTTAGTACCCTTTTTTTCGGAAGGGAAAATATTCCTGAATGTCCCGCTATTTATGTCTGCACCCATACAGCATGGAACGACACGCTTCTCCTTCTTGGCTCGCAAAGACGTCGCATTCGTTTTTTCATTGAACATGAGCAAAAGCACTCCTCTTGGATGAAGCGTCTTTATCGATTGCTGCGCGTTGTCTTTATTCCTGCTATTGAACCGCTCGCAAAAAATCAATCTTATTTAGAAGCGGTTGAAAAAACGCTTAAAAAGGGGATTTCTGTTTGCATTTTCATTCAAGACTGGGATGTATCTACTGAAGTGGAAAAACTTCATCAGGCAGCTCCTTTTAATCAGATTCTGGAAGCCGCTCGTTATCCGATCATTCCTGTTCGCATTGAGAAGAAGGTCGAACAGAGGCCCATTTCTCTCTTTAAACGGCTCTTCAAAAAATTCCGCGTTCCTGCCTCTATCACTTTTGGTCGTATTGTTTATAGCGGACATCAATCTTTGCTAACGACGCCGCATGAGCATGAGCTATGTTTTGAAGATTAGAACGACATCTTTTTCTCAAAAAAGGACATGGTTCAAACGGGGATCAGTGTCAGATGACAGGTGAGAGGGTTCAAGTCGCCTGATTTGCAATGATCGCATAGCCTGAGAGGAATTTTGGATTTGGACAAGGGGTTTAGCCGACATTAACTTGAACCTAGCCTAAAGTTCTATCAAGTCATGACTCATTTTAAGTGAACCTCAAAGACTTTCTTAGCATGTTTCTGCAGTTCCAGAGGATCAAAGGCTTTATTTGGGCTGTATTGCAATGCTTGAAGTTCAAAAAGAAATTTCTTAACAGAGACGAAGCCTCCCTCGTCTGGAATCTTATCTGCCTGAAAAGTTCCCTGTGGAACGGATCCCTTTTCCCATAGACGAAGCCAAAAGGCTTCCTCTAAAAGAGATAAACTCCCCGTTTTTAGCGCTTGCTTGAAGAGTAGGTGGCTCTTCGGAATGTGCTCCTTGAACCGTGGCTGCCATTGCTGATGCCAGCGATATTGAAGAAGAAGGAAAAGACATCCTACAGGAATGATCCAAAAAACCGATAAGCTCGATGTAGGCTCACCTTCTATGCCAAGCATTTTCATCCCCTCTCCCTCAATCTCTAAAGGAGAAAGAAGGGGGATGGGCCAGTGATCCCTGGAGGAGTGATCCGCCAATAAGGGAGTGAAAAGAATCGTCTCCTTTTCTACAAGAGTGGGCGTGACAGTGATAGGAATAGGAGCGATCTCTTGAACAATATATTTTCCTGTGGCTGGGTCAAAAGAAGAGAGTTCTAGCGCTGGAATGTGTGTTGCCAATGCGGTGAGAACGCGAAGTTCGACATAAAAAATTTTTATTCCTTCTTTGACTTCGGCAAGAGGGGGCAGGTCGCTAATTTGAAAGAATCCGCTAAAGCCTGGTTGACATTCCAAAGGAGGAAGGTGGAACTCGGTCAAATTGAGGATCCCCTGCGTCTTGATTTGCCATTTCAAGAGATCTCCGACAACCACTTGGTCTGAGGAGTCTAGACGTCCTTCTGCTTTGATTTGGCCCAGCGCTCCCGTAAAGGAAGGGGGTTGATCGGTCTCAGGGAGAGGCTTGACTTCTAAAACGACAAGGGGCGCTTCGGATGTGAGCAATGAGGGATCATAGATTTTTTGCCCCCCTTTCACGGTATAGGCATACCCCTCAATTAACGAAGGCCCAAAAGAGAATGTTCCTTGTTCTGAGGCTTGAATTTGTTGCGTCAAATCTTGGACAGTCACCTCTCCTAACTGATAGTCTTGAATCTGCACATCGCCGATTTTTTGAACATGAGAAGGGTGAATCAACGGAAGAACAGAGCGGGTTAAATCGACACTTCGATTATAAGAAATGCGATAAAAAAGGGTGGTTCGCTCTCCAGGATAAAGAGTTGAAGGGCCTTTGACTGAGGCTTCTAATCGAAAAATCAGAGGAGAGGAAGGGTTTTGTGAAGAAAGGGGGGGTGGATGTTGAGAGGAAGCTGTCTCTTGCACTTCGTAGGTGGAAGGAGTCGTCTCATACATTTTCCCTCCCACCTTCATCGCAATGGAAGGAAGAACATATAACCCCTTATCGTGTGCAGGCAATTGGAAACTGTAAATTGAAATAACCGTCTCTGAGGAAGCGGACATGTTGACCTTTTTGACAAAAGAGGCAGGCAAGGGTTTATCCTCCATGACGAAAGATTGAGGGTCGATGTGTTCTCCTTTTTCATGGGTGATGGTCAGGGTTCCGTCTAGAGGAAAGTGAGCTTGAGTTGTCATCGAGTCAACGAAAGCGTCTACAACGGGAGCAGCTTCCAGCCTCGCGATTCCCACCCAACAAAAAGAGAGGAGATAAACTAGGCAGGAGCGCCATGCGCATCGGGATGCTGTATAACATCTCCAATGGAGCTTACGTATAGGATCAAGGAAGAGGATTACCATGAATGCAGCTCTTTACTCTCTTGCTTGGAGTGAGGCTGATCTTCCAAAGACATTTCCTGAATCAAGCAGAAATTCTCCATCAGATGTTCCGAAGAAGAAGCCTTTTCCCCCTTTTTCCGAGGAGGTTGCGAGATCAAATTTAACGCTTCTTCCCACTTTTGAATCGTTTCCTGTTGGTGACTGGTGATGACTTGGCGATCTGGAAAGGGGAAGTTCAGTTCCCTTTCAGCACGTTGCACTGCCCGATAGCCTCGATCATACAAAGGAATGACTCGATCCCAGGGAGATTCTTGACAGGTAGAGGAGCCCTCTTTTCGTGCATGAAAGCGTTGCCTTTGTTCCTTTAACACAGCAGAAACCCAGGGCCATGCGACCTCCCTGATGGCTTGCTGCTGCCTTTCTAGAAGTGTTTTCATTTCTCTTTGTGTAGAAGACGTTTTCGCCATTCTTGTGGAAAGATAGAAGGTGATGTAGGCTCGGTTGGCTGCCTCAATTGCCTGTTTTAAAATGAGAGAGGGGGTTTCCTCCTTTGGCTTAAAAAGAGAGGCTAGGGGAGTTAAAGCAGTCAATAAAAAAAAACGGGCCTCTATCAGATGGTGGGCTTTTAGCTCTTCTAGGCTTCTATTCAGATACTCTTGAATGTGTTTTAACGATTTAGCCTTCTCTTTTTCAACGTTTAGCGATTCGAATTGGTATAAGAGTCTATGGAGGGCCGACGGGGACAATGACTCTTGAAGTAAAAGAATCTCGGCACTTAAACGCACTTTATTAAGAGGAGTCTCGTCTTGAAAGGCAAGAGGCTCTAGTGCCTCGAGGCTCTCTTTGATCTCCTGGACGGTTGATGAGAGATCTTTAGCATGCCATGCCTGGAGGTAAAGCCTTGTTGCTCGATTAACGACCTCTTTTTCTTCTGGTGAAAGTTTTTTTTGTTCCAAGGCATTCCAGATCGGAAGAAGCGAAGCCACTTGCCCTTGGAAATAGCGAAGAAAAGAGCTTGTTAAAAAGGAGGGACTCTCTTGGTTTTGAAAAATATCGATCCAATCCTGCAAACAGAGGCGGAGAAAAGTGGCTAAATAGGCACAATTGGCTTCCTCCAGCCAATGAAGACGTTTTTGTTCATGCACAGCAGAGAGACGCAAACGGGCTGTTTGAATCCATGAATGCAGGAGGGGATGGCGATGGCAATCGTCCCCTTCTTCCTGTTGGATTTGGCATTCTAATCGTTGGGCTTGGGCAAATCTATACAAGCTGTGTTCGATCAGGAGAGCCTGTCGATCAAAAGAAGAAGGCGAGGTAAGGGCCAGGAGTTCAAAAGATTGCCAATCGGCAATTCCTTCATTGATCAACAAGTTGCGCCCAAACCCTGGCAAGAGAAGATCGCTGAGTTGGATCTGTTGAAAATAAGAGGCGGCTTCGATGGGTTGATGTTGGGCAAGTCGAAGGGTTCCAAGATTGTAGAAAAGACGTTTTTGTTCCCATCCGGGAAGGGAGCGGCTAAGCAGATTCTCGTAAATCGAACGCGCTCCCTCCTCATCGCCCACGTCCCACAAGCTCCTAGCGTCTTGGCTGAGAAAGGTCAAATTATCTTCGGCTTTCACAGGCAGGACGAGAAAAAGAGGGACAAAAAAGAGGAAAGGAGGAAATAGACCCCTTTTCAAGGGGTAGAGATTATTTCTCATGGCGGACATCAGGAAGGAAGACATTGAGAAGGTAAAAAAGAAGCGCGAAACCCAGCGGAATTTGATAATATAAATCGACAATGAGATCCTCCTTTTTGACAGGGACGACTTGTCGTTGACTTTGCATTCCTAAAGACGAGATGACATTTTCCTTGATTGTTGTCATGAGCTCCTCAGCTAAATCCCAAGACGACCACTCGTTAGCGACATAATACTTCCCTCTCTCCTTTTCAGCAAGCTGTTGCAAGATCTCAGGCTCGAGCTGCGAGAAGACGGGTTTGCCCTCAAATGTCACCTGAGGGATGCGTTTTAGGTGTTGAGATCCCAATCCAATCGTGAATAAGCGGACATGATACGAAGGAGAATCAGAAAGGGCATGGAGTATCCTCTCTCTTTCTTCCTCTCTAGCGTCTCCTTTCAATGTTTCAAGCTGTGTGTCTCCTCCATCTGTTAGCATAATCACACTATAGTATTTCTGAGAAGGAGTGAGAAAGGCTTGTGCTTTTAAGGTGGCTAATACTGGAGCGAAGCGAGTGCCACCGACATCCCCTTGATCAATTTGCAGCTCTTTAATCGCTAGCCGTGTAAAGAGATAATCGAGGGTTGCAGGCACAACCGGTGTTAACGTAGAAGTAAAGGCATATAATGAGACCATTTGCCCTTTTAGTTGACTTAACACCTGTTCCATGATCTCCTTGGCCTTTTGTAAACGAGTTTGCCCCTCTCGGCCATCGGGCACGCGCATGGAAGCAGAAGTGTCCACTAAGAAAATGACTTCATGCAGCACAATGCTTGGCTTGGCAAACGAGGAGAGAGAAGGAGAATAGCGCTTGCTAAAGGGATCCATCAACGCTAAACAGAGGAGTGTCCAGACTAGGGCCCATCCTCCCACTTTCATCCATCTTATCCCTCGAGAGCGAGGAACTAGTAAGCGTGATAAAAGTGCATCAGAAGACGCGTAGAGCTGCTGTTGTTGATTCCGATAGCGCGTGAGGGCAAGTTCTCCCCAAATAAAGGGAATGAGCAAAAGAATTAGAAAGGCCGCTTGCGGAAAATGAAATGGAACGTCGAGTCCTGACATACGGAGGGTTAACGCATGCTTGGCAAAATCTACCCATTCGACTTGAAATTTTGAAGTGGAATAGGTATTCTAATACTGTATCCCGATTTTTCCACCTAGAGAAAAGCCGAGAAATTCAAAAATGTAGGTCAACGCCCCTCCGTAAAGAAAGCAGCTTGTGTAAGCAAGCCCCACGTTCGCCAGCCTAAGCCATCAATTTGACTGACCGCTACATGAGGAGCGAATAGATGGCTATCGTGTGTCGCTCTGTTTGTGTTAAGGTAAGTGAGGTAAAAACAAATCAACTCTAGAACAGCAGCCACGCTTCCTCCCCGGCCTGAAGGCGGCGATCTCTGCGCTGCCAATTTTATGAACCGCGCCCAAATAGTTAGGTGATGGGAAAACATTACGACGAAAGCACAGTAAAAACATTAGATGCCTTAGCACACATTCGCTTGCGTTCAGGAATGTACATTGGACGACTCGGCGACGGGTCGAATCCCAATGATGGAATTTACATCATGCTAAAAGAGGTGATTGACAATAGCATCGATGAATTCATCATGAAGCATGGCAAAAATATTGTCATCAAGGTGGATAATGGAACAGGGTGTGTCGCAGTGCGCGATTTTGGACGAGGCATTCCCTTGGGAAAAGTCATTGAATGCGTCAGTCAAATGAATACGGGAGCGAAATACAGTGACGATGTCTTTCAATTTTCCGTTGGCCTGAATGGTGTAGGAACCAAGGCTGTGAATGCTCTCTCGAGTTATTTTCTCGTCAGGAGCCATCGAGAAGGGGAATTTGTAGAAGCCCGTTTTAGCAGAGGAATCCTAGAACAGGAGAAAAAGGGAAAGACTCACGAGGCAAACGGGACTTATGTAGAATTTATTCCTGATCCTGAAATCTTTAAAGAGTACCATTTCGACAATGCCTTCATTCTCAAACGCATTTGGCACTATGCCTATTTAAATGCAGGTTTAGTGCTGCAATTTAATGGAGAACGGATTCAATCCACCCATGGATTGCTTGATCTGTTGAATGTAGAGGTCACGCAAGACAAGCTTTATGAGCCTCTACATTATCGGGGCCAACACTTGGAATTTGCCTTTGTACATACCCATAGCTATGGCGAGAGTCATTTTTCTTTCGTGAATGGTCAACACACAGCCGATGGAGGAACCCATTTATCCGCCTTTCGCGAAGGCATTCTCAAGGGAGTCAATGAATTTTCCAAAAAAATTTTTCAAGGAATTGATGTTCGAGAAGGAATGATCGGAGCGATATCTCTTCGCCTCAAAGATCCTATTTTTGAATCGCAAACAAAAAATAAGCTCGGAAACAGTGAATTGCGGGGCCCTGTCGTTCAAGAGGTGAAACAAGCAGTCGTCAATCTCTTGCATCAACAACCCGACAACGCCCATCGACTCATTGAACGGGTTGTTTTCAATGAAAAGCTTCGCCGCGAACTGGCAGCAGTTAAAAAAGAGGCCAGAGAGAAGCTTAAGAAAATCTCCTTTAAAATTCCCAAATTGCGCGATTGCAAGTATCACTCTCAGGATCCACCTCCTCACAACTACAATACGATGATTTTTTTGACTGAAGGAGATTCAGCGAGTGCGTCCATTGTAACTTCGCGAGATCCACTCACTCAAGCTGTCTTTTCTTTAAGGGGCAAGCCTTTAAATGTTTTTGGGATGAAGCTCGATCAACTGTACAAAAATGAAGAGATGTTCAACTTAATGAATGCATTGAATATTGAAGAGGATATTGCTTTGCTGCGGTATAATAAAGTGATATTGGCCACGGATGCGGATGTAGATGGAATGCATATCCGCAATTTACTGATCACCTTTTTTCTGACCTATTTTGAAGGCTTGGTGTTGAATGGTCATTTGTTCATTTTGGAAACGCCGTTATTTAAAGTACGGAATAAGGAGCAGACCTTTTATTGCTATTCAGAGGATGAGCGAAACCGCACCGTGGCAAAATTAAAAAAGGGGGTTGAAGTGACGCGGTTCAAGGGATTGGGAGAGATTTCTCCTCATGAATTTAAGCAGTTTATTGGAAAAGAGATGCGATTGATTTCTATTGGCATTCACTCCTTTTCTGAGATTAAGCCGACTCTGCAGTTTTATATGGGGAAAAATACCCCGGAGCGGAAACAGTTTATTATGCAGCATTTAGGGGATGGTTCAAACTTGGGTCACACTTAGGTCACAGCTGCGACAGTCGGCCAATAGCTAGAGGCCATCCGACAACCCTCAGAAACATTTTCACCTAAGACTTTCAATTTAGAGAACTCTTTGAATTCTTTCTTAACAAGGAAGGTATTTATCGAAGGGGGGTTAGGGGCGGAGCCTCTTTTCTTGCCTCCAGCGCGGTTCCGCAGCTCCATGCCGTTGGGGCGAAATTTCGGGCGCTTTGGGAGTTTGCGAAGTCGAGCAAGTTCGTGTTTTAAAGGGACTCACTTCTATCCACTCGCGCATGCTAAGACCATTCTTCGCGATGAGTTTTTAAGGACTTACAGCTATCAATATTTTACTTGTAATGGATGTTGCATTGTGCTATCTTTTTAATATTATACTCATTCCACTTCAACAATTCGATTTGAATAAAGCGAAAGTTCCGGCGATTCAATGATAAAAAATGCTCCTATATTACAAATATGATGGGGTTTTTTCTCATTGAAGCCCGGGGGTTTCGCTAAGCCCAAATTCAACTCTTGAAATGAAATGGGTATGAAAAACTCAAAGTTGGAAGATCAATATCTATTCAATAACAAACGGCTCTATTTTTAAAAATCTATCTTTTTATGTGAATTCCGTGAATCTAGATTCTAATTTAAGAAGAAAAATCACCGTTATTGTTTTAGCTGCCTTGACTTTTCTCGCTTCATGGGCTATTCATCGTTTCTTAAAGTCTCATGGCTCTGAAGCCAAACCGTCTAATCCCTTGACCAAAAAAGAGGTAGAAGAGCCAGTTGACAAGCTCAATGAGGTCCTGATCAAAAAAATGGATAACCAAAACGAAGAGAGGCTAAACCCGCACTGGATAAATGACCATCCTACGACATCATTATGGGATTTAGGATTGGATAATTTTGAAAAACTTATCGATTTTATTAAAAAATATGGCGTTCAACTGATATCTCTTAATCTAAAACTATTGGACATCAAGGATAAAGAATTCAAGGAATTGGTTTCTTATACCTCCAATATTCGTTGTTTATCCCTCTCTTCTTTAAACATGACTGATAGCGCCCTTGAACATCTTCAAGGGCTGCCCCTGAAAAGCGTTGAGTTCTCGAATTGCAAAGAATTGACCGATGATGCGCTCAGCCATCTTAAGGGAATGCCGCTAATAGTCGTAAGTTTCTCTGGTTGCGACAAGCTAACCAATGATGCCCTCAGGCATTTTCAGGGAATGCCGCTGATAAGCATTTTTCTATAATTGCAAAAATCTGACCGATGATGCCCTGGCGATCTTCAGGGCATATCACTGACAAGCGTTAACTTTTCCTCTTGCGACAAGCTAACGGATGATGCGCTCAGCTATCTTAAGGGGATGCCGCTCACAACGGTTAACTTAACTTATTGTCTTAAGCTTACCAAAGACAAGGCTACGTATCCTAATAAGTTTCTAAAACTGCGACGATTGGGAGATCAATCTCTATGCATTCAATAACAAGCGGCTCCATTTTTGAAAATCTATCTTTTTATGTCAATTCCGTGACTCTAAACTCTAATTTAAGAAGAAAAATCACGGGTGTTGTTTTAGCTGCCCTGGCTTTTCTCGCTTCTTGGGCTATTCATCGTTTCTTAAAGTCTTATCGCTCTGAAGCTAAACCCTATAATCTCTTGCCCACAGAAAAGGTAGAAGAGTCAGGTGGCAAGCTCAATGAGATCTTCATCAAAAAAATGGATAGCCCAAACGAAGAGGGGCTAAACCCGCACTGGATAAATGACCATCCTATGACATCATTATGGGACTTAGGATTGGATAATTTTGAAGAACTTATCGATTTTCTTAGAAAATATGGCGCTCAACTGACATCTCTTAATCTAAAATTATTGGACATCAAGGAGAGGGAATTGGGCATCAAGGAGAGGAAATTGGACATCAAGGATAGGGAATTCGAGGAACTGGTTTGTTATACCCCCAACATTCGTTTTTTATCCATCTCTCATTTAAAAATTACTGAAAGCGCACTTGAGGATTTTCAAGAGCTGCCGCTGACAAGCCTTGAGTTCTCGAATTGCAAAGAATTGACCAATGATGCACTCCGCCATCTTCAGGGCATGCCGCTCACAAGCGTGAATTTCTCTTTTTGTGATAGGCTAACCGATGGGGCGCTCGACCCTCTTCAAGGAATGCCGCTGACAAGCATTGACTTCTCCTATTGCGAAAAATTGACCGACGATGCACTCCGTTATCTTAAGGGCATGCCGCTCACAAGCGTAAATTTCTCTTATTGTCACAAGCTGACTAATGATGCGCTCAGCCATCTTAAGGGGATGCCACTGACAAGCGTGAATTTCTCTTGTTGCAAACAACTGACCGATGATGCCCTTAGCTATCTTGAGGGAATGCCGCTGACAAGCATAAATTTCCGTTATTGCAGAGAACTAACCGATCATGCACTCACCCATCTTGAGGGCATGCCGCTCACAAGCGTGAATTTCTCTTTTTGCGACAAGTTAACCGATAATGCCCTCAGACATCTTCAAGGGATGTCACTCACAAGCGTGAATTTCTGTTTATGCCAACAGCTAACCGATAATGGCCTCAGATATCTTCAGGGTATGCCACTGACAAGCGTGAATTTCTGTTTATGCCAACAGCTAACCGATAGTGCCCTCAGAAATCTTGAAGGGATGCCACTGACAAACGTGAGTTTCTCTTACTGCCACAAGTTAACCGATGATGCATTAGGCCATCTTAGGGGGATGCTGCTGACAAACGTGAATTTCTCTTCCTGCGACAAGCTAACCAATGATGCCCTTCGCCATCTTGAAGGGATGCCACTGACAAGCGTGAATTTTTCTTCCTGCGATAAGCTAACCGATGAGGCACTAGGCTATCTTAAGGGAATGCCACTGACAAGCGTTGACTTCTGTTCCTGCGATAAGCTAACCGATGAGGCACTCAGACATCTTCAGGGAATGCTGCTAAAAAGCGTAAATTTCTCTTGTTGCGACAAGCTAACCGATGAGGCACTCAGCTATCTTCAGGGAATGCCGCTGACAAGCATTAGCTTCCATGACTGTAAGAATCTGACCGATGAGGCACTCCGCTATCTTAAGGGGATGCCGCTAAAAAGCGTAAATTTCTCTCGTTGCGACAAGCTAACGGATGATGCGCTCAGCCATCTTGAGGGCATGCCGCTGAGAACCATTGACTTCCATAATTGCAAAAACCTGAGCCGTGATGCCCATGCGATCTTGTGGGCATATCGCTGACAACCGTTGACTTTTCCTGTTGCGACAAGCTAACGGATGATGCGCTCAGCTATCTTGAGGGGATGCCCCTGACAATGGAGGAGGCTACGTATCTTAATAAGTTTCCAAAACTGCGACGATTGGGAGATCAATCTCTATGCATTCAATAACAAGCGGCTCCATTTTTAAAAATCTATCTTTTTATGTCAATTCCGTGACTCTAGATTCTAATTTAAGAAGAAAAATCACGGTTGTTGTTTTAGCTGCCTTGGCTTTTCTCGCTTCCTGGGCTATTCATGGTTTCTTAAAGTCTTATCGCTCTGAATTCTTTTCAAAAAAATGGATAACCCAAACGAAGAGAGGCTAAACCCGCACTGGATAAATGACCATCCTATGACATCATTATGGGACTTAGGATTGGATAATTTTGAAGAACTTATCGATTTTCTTAGAAAATATGGCGCTCAACTAACATCTCTTAATCTAAAACTATTGGACATCAAAGATAGGGAATTAGGCATCAAGGAGAGGAAATTGGACATCAAGGATAGGCAATTCGAGAAACTGGTTTGTTATAACCCCAATATTCGTTGTTTATCCATCTCTCATCTAAACATTACTGAAAGCGCACTTGAGGATCTTTAAGAGCTGCCGCTGACAATCCTTGAGTTCTCGAATCGCAAAGAATTGATCAATGATGCACTCCGCCATCTTCAGGGCATGCCGCTCACAAGCGTGAATTTCTCTTTTTGCGATAAGCTAACCGATGGGGCGCTCGACCATCTTCAAGGAATGCCACTGACAAGCATTGACTTCTCCTATTGCGAAAAATTGACCGATGATGCACTCGGCTATCTTAAGGGCATGCCGCTCACAAGCGTAAATTTCTCTTATTATCACAAGCTGACTAATGATGCGCTCAGCCATCTTAAGGGGATGCTGCTGAGAAGCGTGAATTTCTCTTGTTGCAAACAACTGAACGATGATGGACTCACCCATCTTAAGCGCATGCCAATAACAAGCGTAAATTTCTTTT
>Ga0116230_10003626_pt1 | contig 15097 bp, 10 predicted proteins | sample S1TSphfallax_3_FD_88678 | JGI IMG/M metagenome (GOLD analysis project Ga0116230, IMG submission 88678) | Host-associated microbial communities from peat moss isolated from Minnesota, USA - S1T2_Fd - Sphagnum fallax MG | ecosystem: Host-associated > Plants > Peat moss > Unclassified | place... | reverse complement strand
CATGCCTCACATGCCTCAACACTAAATTCTGACTTCGATGGCCCTTTCAAAATTACAGCACTGAGTTACCACTTTGATATTTATTACAAGGAAATCCTCAAAGGTTAAGTCAGATGTACGTGGTTCCAACCTACATTAGTTCAAGTCAATAATTGTGTGTTGCACCAATGCATTTCCAAAATTGATATGCTGAGACTAAATACTGAGATTGAAAAGTGTGCAAGCTGTGGCAAACCGTTTCAAGAGGATTCAGTTCACAAGTTTTTCTCCTTTGGAAAAGATCGGCAAAGTAGCAAAAAATTCATCACCAACCAAAAGAAAGAAAGAAAGAAAAACAAACACACTAGTCATGGAACCTTGGGCCATCACTTGTGTCCATCTATACTTTTCTCTACCATTACCTTCAAAATTAACAATGTCTAATAGTTTGGACTTACCCATTGTGGAGAGAAAATTTGGTGAGATCAAGAAAGGCTATAATTTGATAGCTAGCCTGAACCAAATTCTTAGAACTCTTATTCTTTAATTTCTGTTGGAGGTTGGTATCAATGTTGGGAGCATATATGTTTCTTTACCATATCTGTAAGATCCAGACGTGCATTATATTCTTTTTGTGAATTTATACCCTCCAATTCCAATTCCAGTTCAATATTCCAATTATTGCTATTGTCCACACATGAGATATGAAGCATTTTGAACATGCCAACCATGAATATGTTTGGATAATTTCTAAAACATGTTTACATCACAAATTAATAAATTTAACAATCACCTAAAAAATCATTTTTATTGGAATGTGATTAAAGTGTTTGGATGGGATAAGCCATTGATCAAAGATAAAGTAGAGTCCGATAGGGTTAAATTATACATGGGAAATGCAAGCAAGTTGAATGGGGGAAAGGGCGGGGTAGGGGGGTGGCTGGGGGGCGTGTGCAATTTTTGTTACATCCTAGGGCAGTTTGATGTGGTCAGTCTAATGGTCCAGTTCCTTGGGTTAAGTGAATAAACTTCAATTACATTAACCAACAATATCCTTGGCTAACTTTTGCAGCCCTTACAAGAAGATTCAGAACTGTACTCATTCCATCTTTTTGCATTACCATATGTCCATTCCACTCATGTGCACAATTTGTGAATCTAGTTTGATCAAATGTATTTCCCCAAGATACATGCCAATTCCCAGCTAACATATTATGACTGACAATGTGTGCATGGGATCTATTCATTTGGGATAAACAATAATTATTATTTTCCTAGGAAAATAATGTTTTACTTAATGTCATATTTGAATCCTCTTAAATCCTATCTATTGATTACTCAATGAAAATATGTTATGTAAGCTAAATTTTATCTAAAGGAGTAATTATAATTAGAGGATGAGCATGTGATAAATGGAGAAAAACTAATCGTTAGGATGCATATTGACATACATATTGATATCCTTTCTTGTATTGAAGAACATGAGATATCCTCCCAACACTTAGTTATCTGATTGCATTTTGTGGGTATGGATATCGCTTAATATCTAGGACTGTGCACATCAAGCTCCTTTAAGCATGTAACTCATGTATAAGACATAGAAAGGCAATGAATTTAGCGTGAATTCATTGTACTATAGAACTCTTTATGAATTTGAGCAATCACTTGGAACAAAAAACAATTTCTGCCATGGAAAATAAGGAGAAATGTTAGTGTGTTAGTTGGTCTGAAATATATCTAGAATGTAATTGGTTCTATAGCATCAGATCCTAAAGTTACTTGTGAATGGTAAGGTGCATGGGGTGTTTAAAAATGCAACCTGCTAGATATATTGGTTCACATAATTCTAAGATATGTATTTAAATTTCTGAGAAAATTACAAAGAGAGAACTTTGAGAGTCTAGTTTTTAGAAATACAACCCAAATCTGATGCATTTAATCCTGTGAATATTTCAGGTACTATCATGTGTAAGTCACCCATTTTCGTGGGAACCCATGCAGATCTAGGTTTTGATTGTTGTAAACCAGTCCAAAGAGATTACTATACCATTCCGGGAGTATACTGTGCATTGCAGTGGAAAATATGTTATAGTTGTTCAGTCCAAATCTCCCACTTCTTGTAATTATATAATGCCCTAGGAAATGTTAGACAAAAATTTTGACATGTCAAAGGGAAAATTTATAGGTCTGAAAGAAATTCTGAATATTAGAGAGGTACCTACTATTTACCGGAGTCTAGATCCCTAATATTAAAAGGAGTAAACAGTGCCAATCAAATGATCGAATTACATGTATAAAATGACGTTTGGTCTTAAACTTTACAAAAGATCTGACTCCTGAGGGATACATTTTCCCAGAGAATATGCCAAAACCACAATTTGGGTACTGTACAAATCCAAACACAGATACTCCATTACTCAATCAGTTAGAATATCACCAGAGAATGTTCCAGTACCCAATCAATTCAAATTTCCAGTACAAAAGAAAAGAAAAGAAAAAGAACCATCCTATGAATACCTCAAAATTTACACCCATTTCCGTCATTGATCTCAGTGAAGAGAACTAGCCAATTCCACAATGCAGTAAATAACAAGACCCTGCAAAAATTATGCCCTGGTTCAATTGACCATATGTGTGATAAAAGGTGGTAGCAAATCCAATATTTTGTGTCAGCTTACCAAAGAATAAAGAGAATTTCGGAGGATTTCAACTAAATTATGTCAGGAGGATTTGAACAGAGATGCGTCTTTCCTAGGCAAGATGCTCTGTACACACTGTCTTCATTTGACTCTACCAAAAATGTACCACACAGTTAATGGTGCAGCAATGTAGCAACACTTCTCTTTCACAGGCACACAGATTCCAAGGAGCTAAGTCTTAAGTGCACATGAGAGATTAGCTTATGAGAAGTGAAGCTAGTTGTAGAGTACAAAATTGAGCAGGCTCTGTGAACAAAGTCACTCTGCTGGTATTCTGCATTATTGTCCTCTTGAACCAAAAGTTTGAAGACAATATATTGCACATTCAGCAAGATAGATGTTAGACAAGGAGAAGTTCAAATATGTCATCTATATATTATTACTTGTAGTCTGCCTTCTCAAGCATACTATAATACAATCCTGACTAATAATTGAGAGAATTGCTGCATTACTAGAGTTGTAGACGAAAAAACTGTCAAAAACCTCATCATTCAAGGTTTTGGTAGTTTGAGAAAACAATGTCAGCCTTACAAGTGTTGTAATATTTAACCAAAAATTTCAGGATTGCACAAGCTACAAAACTTTGCATGGATATATAGATAGTGAAACCCACATGATCCACACACTACTACCGAAGCTTCACACCCTGGCTTCTAGATAGATTAATACTCCTACCCATCGATCACCTCCTCCAACCTTGGTATTGAAAATGGGTTGAAGTTGGGAATTTTTTCCGAGGGAAAGATGTTCAAAAGAAGAAGCTGATAGTAAGTGTAATAATAAAAAGTCTGAGACAAATTTATCTGCCTAAAGCTCAGACCAGCAGCTGCAGCAGCAGCTCCTTGAGCAAACTCAGATCATGAGTTGCACTGAAACTACTACCACAGATCAACCAGTCAAAAGACGAATTCCTGTTTTGTTCCTACTGCCTGGAGGAGCACTAGTCTAGTGGACAGCTCAAAATGATCAATGTTTGTTTCCTTGATCTCATGTACACTAGGACGTGGTGAGAGAGAGAGAGAGAGAGAGAGAGCGGGGGGGTCGAGTGTCAAAAAGTGTGAAAGAAAATTATACAGCCTTTTTCTAGATGACGTTCACTAGACTTGTCCTGGGAAGAGGAATTGCGTGCAATGGGTGCACCATCTCACATGAAAGCTTCAGAACTTCACTCAAGTCGACTGGATGGTCAGGAGAAGCTACCCATTCGAATTTGTGAAGCAATTGAGCCAGCCATAGCTGCACTGTGGCCATACCCAGGGCACGTCCAGGACACACTCGACGTCCAGCCCCGAATGGCGCGAGACGAAGATCGTTTCCTCTCACATCAATGTCAGCTCCTCCAGCTTCACTAGCTACAAAACGCTCAGGACAAAATTCCTCGGGGTTGGGCCAGAGAGCTGGATCATGTGTAATGGCCCACATGTTCACCATTGCTGTGGTGCCCTTGGGAATGAGGTGACCTGCGATCTGGACGTCCTCTGTAGAAAGCCGAGCCCACGACAAGAGAGGACCAGGAGGATGAGTCCTTAGCGTCTCCTTCACAACTGCCTGCAAGTAAGGCAGCCGAGCTATGTCCGTATCGCACACAGCTTTCTCTTTTCCGACCACCGTGTCCAGCTCCGCATGCACTTTGGCCTGAATTTCCGGGTGCAGCACTAGCTCTGCCATGATCCACTCGGTCAGAATGGCTGTCGTGTCAGTGCCCCTGAAAATCATCTCCTACACAACCAACAAACAAAGCCAGTGTCTCAGTTATATCCTATGCTGCAGCAGAGTCTACGAGGTTCGCAGACATTGACTTAGGACGAAATTGAGCAGGAAACAGTAGAAGCTAAGAAGGTAGATGGATCCACATTACGAAGACACCAAGACCTAAGCTTCTTACACTACTAGCTAGCTGCAGATAGTAGCTGAGAATATTAAAGTAGTAGCTGAGCAGGAGTTGGCAACTGACCCACAAAACAGCTACAGCATCGGCATCAGAGAGCTTCTCGCCACCCTGTAATGACAAAAGAACATCGACAAAGTCGGAAACGTCTGAGCCTGGAGATCTATTCACGGCAGCACGCTCTCGGTGATCGTCAATAATATTTTGAACAAATGCAGTTACTCTAGGAACAAGCTTGGCGCAGCGCTGGTGGATGTTCTGAGGATCAATAGCTTCCAGGGCAGGGATATGATCGGCCCAGTTGAAAGCACCGAGAAGCTCAAAACCTTCACGCACCATCTCCTTCAGTTGCAGTGCTTCAGCACAATCCGTATCTTCGAAGTTATAGCGACGACCGAACACACTACTCATGATATTATTCAAGGATGCACGCTGCAGGTGGCTACGAATGTGAACTGCACCTCCAGGGGTTAGCGAGGATTCCTTGGCGATGGACGCTAACACTTGAGCAGTTTCAAGCTGTCGTGAGGCTTCGTGCGCCGCAATTCTCTTGGGAGCGAACAAGTGGTTAGCCGCAATCCTCCGCAGGCCTCTCCAGTAATCACCTTGAGGCGCAAACCCAATCGCGCTTCCAAACAGCAGTTGCTGAGCGGATTGCTTGAGCGGCCGATTAGCGAAAGACGGGCTGCAGAGAATGTCGTGCGCAGTATCAGGCTTGCTAGCAATCACCACTCGGGTGTTACCTAGACTCAGGGACATGAGTGAGAGAGCTCCATGAGTTTGCGCCAACTGCGCCAAGCGCCTGTGCGCAAGCCCACCCATCTCTAACAGGCTCCCTAGGATAGGTAAGCCTCGCGGTCCAGGTATACTGTTGCGCTTGCCCTTGAGCGATCCCCACGCACTTCCCCCCGGAACCAACCAGCAGACCAAAACCGTGGAGAGGCTAATGGCGGCCAGTGCTAGCAAGACACACCAGGAGTTCAGCAGCGGGGCGGAACTCTCTAGAAGGAGCGCTGAGCGCCCTTGCCTAGCTAGCATGGGCACTGCAAGCATCCACGACCATGAGCCTCCTCCTCCGGATGCACTCGACGAGTGATGTGGAACTTCCATTCTGCGTGAAGAAGAAGAAGAAAATTAACCAAGCCAAATACTAATAGAAGAAAAAACACTCACGACTACTGCCCAAAACTAGCAACGCAATAACAACAAAAACCGATCACTGCAATTCTGAATCCAGAAACAAAACTATCCAAAGTTCCAACTGCTAATAGTTGCTAGGACGGACACACAAACAAACAAACAAATCAGCCACACCGATTGTTTTTGATAAAAAATAGAATAGAGAGTAGTTGTGCAAAGATAGTTGGTTGAACCAAAGGTGCACTACAAAATGAATGAGTAGAAGCCCGGGCGGGGGGGGGGGTTGTGTGGGCGGTAGCTAGCAACAACAAAAGAGAGAGAGAGAGAGAGAGAGAGAGAGAGAAGACGGAGAGCTCGAGAGAACAGATTGTTTAAGAAATGTAAGAAAGGCAAACGAAGACGCGCACAGACCATTAAAGCAGGGAAAGAGTGGATAAATTTAGGCAAAGCCGCGCGTTAAATGCTCATAGGATGACAGCGGAGGAGGGACCCACATTGAATCCCCGTAATTATAAGTTCAAGATAGTCATGCTATTTTTTATTATTTTGGGGGGTATTACCAAGATCATCTTGATTCTTCATCGGAGGCTTGGAGAATGCCTAGATGTTAGCCCAAAGGATTAATAAATGCTTCAATCACTCCAGTTCGTTAATGAGAAGAAGTAGGTAGTGGAAGATAATGAAAGCTGACTTTGGTGAAGCAAAATGTGTAAGTTTCTACTTAAAGTTAGCTCCTAAAAGATTGCTTTCTCATTATTTATGTAACAGAGAGTGAATAATATAGTGTGTGTTGGGACAATCTTGTAAGTAGGTATTTCGGAGGGAAATAAAAAGGGAAAATAGCAATCTAGTAAGTAACTTTTTAAACTATAGTAGCCAAAGTCCGGTTCCGGGCTTCTAAGAACTTGTTCCAGGTTTTCGAGGGCAAGAATAGACTAGATTATGAGAGGGCCAGCTTTTTTATTGCATTGGAACTTGGAGACTTTTTTAATCAGAGCTGCTGGGTTTAGTTTTTGAGCTTTCTTAAAAATTCTTATCCTAAAAGGGAAGTACTTAGCCTAAATTATCAATCAGGGCGCCATCATGAGCTAATGAATGGAATGGTCATTGTATGGGTTCATCACCTGTCTGTCATAGGGAGCAAAATCTGGTTGGGGTGATAATAATGACAGCACCACCCCACGCTGGTGAAAGCAAATCCTTGTCTTGCCACAACAGAACCTAACATAATGTGGTCTTTCACTGCCACAAAGAGTTGGTCCCGTACATACTCTGAATAACTTATCAGTTCAACCCTGCATTGTGAGCCCTGGTAGTGGAGACCGGATTCTAGTTGTTGATGATGTTCATCAATATGTACATGCTTCTTATCTACCAGTTCAAACAATAGTCACAATCAGATTTGAAATAAACATATGAACAGTGCATCAGCAGAGGCCATGAGTTGTAGAAAACCGAAACAAAGGGTTAATCCATTCAAGAGAAAAATTTATGCCTTTGTTTGTTTGACTAGAGGCACATGATAATTATTTCTTTGCCTAATTTGCAAAATCCAATGTTTTTGAGTTCATTCTGTGTTTAGGAAATGACAAAAACAAATCTCTGTGAGACATTCATGGGGTAGTAGTGTAGCTGCTTCCTAATGTTGGTTATAAAAAAATGCAAACAATGTATGAATTGGAATCATCCATATCAAGGGGATCTCTTTTAGCACAATAAAAATCCAATGTTTTAAATATCTTGGGTGAGCTGAATTAAGTGTTTCATAGTACCGACACCAAACCATCCCAAAAACTTCCTTTTTGGCAATTTCAAGTTGGTTTTGTGGTTGGAGTAACACGATTTTGAAATAGAAGTTTATTGTCAACTAATTAAACTGGGGTACTTATTCTGTTTCATATTAATTAGTTGGGGGCGCCTCACAAGTCCAATTTTTTTTTTTGGGGGCAATGAGCCAAATTGATTGACCCATGGTTAAAAAAAGTTGAAATTACAGAAGCTCCCCATAATAGAAGGTTCCATGGAAAGATGAAGTGCATCTCCCTTTGGCCGAACTATATTGGTGAGAAGGGGAGGACTTTGGGCAAAACATATGGGATTAAAGCGAGGTGCTATTGGGTGCACCCTTGGGGAACACATTGGGAACTTAAGGAACATATTGGGAACTTGAAGGGAACATGTTGGGAACAAATGAAAAAGAAACAAAGCCTCCCCCCCCCTAACTTAAAAGGAAAAAAATCAAGGCACTTTGATTGCATGCATGAAATCTTTATTTGGAAAACTGTTGGTCACTATTTTTGGCCTGGGCTAATACCCCCATTATAAACTGGGGGTACTTATTTATTGTCAACAATCCAGACACGACAAACACTTTCCATGCAAACAACCAGAACTACATGCAGCTAGCCTAACCCAAAGATTGGATATCTTGAAATTTCGCATTCCATGTTGAGAGAGTGAGCAAGGCAAAGCAGCCCAGCACATGTGCAAAACAAAGTGATTGAAAATAAGCAAGTATGCAAATCGACTGGAGCCCTATTTGTCAAAGATTAGCCAAGTCAAAAAAATTCCTTGTTATAATACAATAGGGGAAAATAGTTTGGTGGAATGCTAGAAAATGCTCCTTCGTATTAATGTGCTTCAATGGGTGCACTTTTGTTCCCTTGAAATTAGGGTTAGGGTTTACTATGGGATAGATGCAGGAGGAAATGACATCCAACTGGCAGCCCAGGTAGCACCTGCCACTCCGAGATTATTGATTTGTTGGTGCCTTACTTATGAGTTAGTTAGAGCTTGAAATCATTTCTCAAGTTGCTGATTCGATTAAAATCGGCAAAATTTATGGCCCAAAGAGATAGCTAAGCGGTAAAGGTTTTTATTATTATTAAGAACCACATGCTCTCAGCCTCACTTCCAATTAATACACACATACAATGGCAGGGTCATTTATGGTCGATAAGAGCAATTGACTCCAATTAAGTGCCATTCCCCTGACTTAGTGACTGGTCTAGCGCCAAGCGGTCCGGGTAACTAAACAACCCATATGGGTAAGAAATCTAATACCAGGTGTCATTGAGAGATGAACAATCGATTGATATATATCTACACTTTGAGGAGCACTCGCAATTAATTGCATGATGGATTTGGTAGCTCAGTGCATTTTTTAGGAATCTTTGTTTGTAGCGAAAGTGGCCATCAGCCATAGTATCAATGAATTTTTTTATTAAAAATTTCCTGATTTTGGGTCGTTGGTAGCATCCCAAGAGAGATTTAGCATATAATGCAAACAGGTTTTTAGAACCTGTGTAAATATTTTTTAAATTAGTTCAAAAATGTTATGAACCTTAAATCAGAGTCCAAAACGTGGCCAAAAAAATTTCAATTTTTTTTCGAATTTGTCAATTTTTTCGGACAGAATATTTCGTAAGTATTCTTATTTTTCGCATTTTGGCGAAAGTTCGCACCAAAAAAAAAACTTACAGGAAAGATATTTTAAAAGTGGCAATCATCCACGGGAAGATTTAGCCAAATCTGGCTATAAACCAAATATGAAGTACAAATCTTTAATTATACTTCTATATTTTGGCTACACACTTAAAAAGTAATCTGTTGATTTTACTTTATTTTTTGTCCTCAACTTGGGCGATTTAAAACGTCCAAAATCACTCAGTTTTCAGATTTCGAATTTCGAATTTTCTTTTTGATGAAATTTTTGCCAGTAAAAAAACAAACTTGATTTCAGCTCCATTTCCAAGGCCTCCCATGGTCCTCTGGGTACTAGGGTAAAAGCTTGAAATCCCCAAACCTTTTTTTTGGGTTGCTCTAAGCATAATAAATAGTCCATACTTGGGCTAAATCTGGGACTCTTGGACCATAGGTAACATTACTGGGGCCTTACTCAACACAAGAAGCTGAAGTGACCAGTGTAGATGCAGGTTCACCTATCCATTTAGCCTAGAAGAAGAACAATTACTTACAGCCGAAAAAATCAGCTCCAATGGTTTTTTTTTGGCAGCATCTAATTAGAGATGTTTTTCTTGCATCTTCTCCTGTAAAAGGGTGTTGCTGCATCTTGAGGGATAGGTTTCTCTGCTGCTTGTGTCCAAAGTAGATTTGATGTCCGTCATTCAAGTCAGCATGTTTTCCATTCCAGTAGGTTTATCAGAAACTGGCAGCCTATGTGTGAGAGACCAGAATTAAAAAAAACCTAAAACGTGTGCATTGTTTTTGGCACAGAGAGAAAAAAATTATTCAATGGACCTAAGTACGACACAATATTATGCTTCATGCAATTTGACAGAGCTTTGGAACAAATGTTCATATCCACTAGGCAAACAAATCAATCTTGTGAATCTTTGAAAAGAACTCGGGGACCTGGTAAGTACTAGTTCTCTTTCTTTAAGTGAATAAACTTGAGATCACCATTGGGCAGATGCCTCTTTTCTACAAAACAGGGTGAAATACCAAGAGAGATACAAAAGAACAAGAATCTAGAGAACTCAGACTTTTGCTCCTTCCACAATCTTCATGAAATCCCAAAGTTTGAATGGCTATGACATCAGGGTGCAGACAGCTCTCAATGATCTCCCGAAGATCTTTTGATTACCAAGCTGTGCTCTCCACAGGTTTAGATGAGGATGCATACAAACTAAAGAGTTATTAGTCTACTGGAGAGCTTCCAGACTTTGCAGTTTTTTTTTTTGGTTCAATTTTGTGATGTAGCAAAGTGATGATGATTGAAGATTTAGCCAAAATCTGCCTACAAGCTAAATATGAAAGTAATTTTTTTTCAAAAATACTTTTATATTTTTGGCTACATAGTCATGTATAGAAATCTGGCAATTTTTCTTAAATTTTGCTCAATTTCTGGCTTATTGAAAATCTCAAAAAGCACTTGATTTTAACACTTTTAAATTTCTATAAATAGCCAGAAAACAAGGGCTGCTTCCAGTGCTCAAAATCCCATGGTATCTATGCCAAATTATTCAGGTATAGAGATGAGAACATGTGGAGCTTGCTCCCCAGTCTGCCCAGTTTCATCGAGGTTTTGCTAGGTGTACCATGGGAATAGGCCAGATTGTCTGATAACATACACAATATGGCATTTGCACAAACAATGTCTAGCTCCACATAACTCAAGAAGGTGGAAGCTGGGAATTTGATTTGATAAGGTGGAACTCGGTTTGTGCATGCTGGTGTAATGGAATTACTAAATGGTCTTGAAGTTGGGATATCCTTGCCAAAAACTAATTCCATGTAGGGACATTTTGAACATGGTAATTATCTATTATAAGTCACAAAATAACTCATTATAAAAACCAACAATTGCAGCCGTCCATCTTAAATATCCTCCATCATATATATAGAATCAGAAAAGAAATATCATTCAAAAGTTCCACATTAACAACTACACCTCCAAGAGTTACATATTACATGGCATAAAAATGGAACACTGGATCAGGAACAACACCCTCATACAAAAACCACAAAATATCTGGGGTGAGATCCAATACACAGCCCCTATATACACTTATAAGTGTCCAAAAGTGAGACAACATATCTATTGTTAGATGGGACCAGACTAATCTCGATATACGTATTGGGGGAGGTCCACTTCTCAACCCTCCACCTTGCAAAAGTGGAACATCCTACATCATAATAAGGGGAGAAAAACAATTGAAAGAAACTGTCCTAAACACAACCATGGATGCAAAATGAACGAGGAGTGTGTCACACTCCAGCATTGCCATTTACATTAAAAAATATCTAAAGGCAAAAGAAGAATTATGGAAACTCAAAAGATTTACCATGCTAAAATGTAATATTCAAAAAATCCTCTAAAAGAAACCAAAATCCTTCAAGATATTATAACTTTATAACTAATCTCAAGTTTCAACACAAGCCAAAATATCATCTTTCAAAAATCCTCATGGAAAAATAGACCTATTATTACATAGGGGCCAAAATCCATTAAGCATTTATACTCTATAATGAATCTAAACACAATATCCTTGGCCTTGGTAGGCAAGGCTAAGACAAGTTAAAGTGAACCAGCAGCCATTAGTGCACCAATTTAGGATGAGGTTGTTCAAACCGTTTTGGGGATGAACCAAAAACACATCCTCCCATGCCTTAGGTTTTTGGTTTTTTCAGCCTTTTTTTTGCCCCAAAGTTTTTCCTTCCTACCTACCTCCCTCCTATCTAGCTCCCCCCTCCTACCTAAATCACCTCATTTTGCACTCGAGGGCAAAAGAAGGAAGGCAAAACTAGGAGCCAAAAGCAGGAAGGAAATAAATGGCAGCCAAAACAACACACTTGAAGCGGGAACCAAAAGTGAGAAGGCAAAACAAGAGATTGAAAGTAAGTTCCCTTCCTTCTCTTCATTTTTTTTGTTGTTTTCTTACATGGTGTTGTTGAAATGAAAAAGGCGACAACAGCTTGTTGCCGTAACCTTCTTCTCTATGTTCAAAAAGCAGAAGATGATGACACATTACCATCATCTTCTTATGTGATTCTGTTGTAGCGAAAAAGGTGACAATAGCAAGTGTCATCGCCTTCTTCTATGGTGGTGTTGTAGAGAAAAAGAAGATGATGGTAATGCGCCATCATCTTCTTTTGTGGTTCTATTGCAACGAAAAAGGTGACTGCAGAAAGTTGTCGTCGCCTTCTTCTGTGTGTTTGAGACGAAGAAGATGACAACAATGCCTTCTTTTGTGGTGGTGTTGCAGAGAAGAAGGAAAAGATGACAACAACTTCCATCACCTTTTTTCAATGGCTTTGTTGTAAAAAAAAACAATAACAAATGTCGTTGCCTTTTTTGGTGGTTTTGTTACGAAAAAGGTGATGGCAATAATGTTGTTGCCTTCTTCTATGGTGGTGGTGTTGTGAAGGAAGCTGCCATCACCTTCTTTCTTTCTTTTTTTTTTTCTTCTCTGGTCCTTTTGGTCTAGTTCATTAAAATTGATAATTAATAATGAAATGGTGGTTTTTTTTTTAATGTTGAGGGTTGTAATGGCTATAGGAAAGAAACTGAAAAAGGTGGTGATGATTTGGAAATTTAGAAGCAAAATGTTGATCCATTACAATTGGGAGTTGGGGAACAAAATGTTATTTCATCATAATTGAGAATTAACAAATCAAACAATCTATGTCGCTTAAATTTGACAATGGTCATAATATGCAATTCAAATGATGAAATCATTCCCAACACAGATTGGGAATTTCGATCGAAAAATGGTGGGTTAAATTGTTTAAGAATTTACATACATTAGATTAAATGCAAATAAAATAAATTGTACAATTTTTTTAAAATTTAATTATATCCGCACCTTCCATAATTTGATGGAAAGTGCATGATTTTTTTTGTCAAAATTTTTTTATTGCAATATTTGAAAATAATTAGAGTTTGCAAGAGTTGTATCTGATTATGTGAGTTTATGTTTTATAATACATGTGTTCTATTTTTTGAACTTGTTATGTGTAAGGTTTTAAGGTTAGGATTTTTTTATTACAAAGTAATGACTTTTTTATATATATTTCTTGGTTTAAATCCACAACTTGAAACTAACCAAACCTCTCAGCCATCAGCACCCCCTTGTCCACCTAATATGGCTCAAAAGGACAAAAAATGGATGAAGGTTGGTCGAAATGGAAATGTAAAGTTGGCACTTGCATTATCGCATAATGTGTTAAATGGTTGTTGACCAAACATTTAAAGAAGGTGCATGGCTTGGTGGCAAAAAAGGTTAAACATGGGAGGCCCTCAACTTTTGAAAAAGGTCTTTAACATCAAGACCATGCTAACATGAACACTCACGTCTTGGGAGATGCCATGGTTGTGCAAAGGCAGAATGATCAAAAGGTTATTGGTCACGTTTGTGCCAAAGCCCAACATGAGTGAGATAAGCTAGTAATTGTTGCAGAACAATGTCCACCATTACCAAAACTAATTTTGGTCAAAGTAACTTCAAAGCAACTATTGTAAATGTCGGGTCTTAATGTCAGGGGTGTGGGAAAGATGCCTCAAGACGTAACATCACAAATGGAGAAGGATGAAGATTTACAAGAAATGACTCAATCCACCTAGTTTACATATGCATGACAGTTGAAGATGGCATGGGATGTCAAAAATTGGGATCAAAAGTTCATTAAAACAAATCGGATGCAAAAGTTGACAAATATATTAGATTTAATGAATGTAGGATTATTCATGAAAGGTAAGAAAAAACAATAATCAATGTTTATTGTTTTTTTATAATTTTGTTTCATCAAGGTGTGTTAGGGTTTAATTTGGTGGTTTTTGGGTGTTTATAAAGTTTAAGGCACAAAAAAAAAAATTTGTTGCAAATTCATGTTGAAATGCAACATTACCATCTATATGTTGTTCGTCATGTAACAAGGGCTACAAATGCAACAATTGTTTTTCAAACTAAACACAAGATTGTAAATAATGATATGGTTTAGAAGTTTACACTTTATATAATTAGTTAGGTTTTTTCAGCCCTGTCATTTTTTGGACTACCCAATTTTGAACTTTGGTCCTTTAATATATTATAGAAAACCTTCTTTTTTCATTGGGTTCTTTAACAATCTTTGATCCACCCATATTTATACATCTTTTATCAATATAATATTTTCCTCTAATCACACTTGTTTGATAAGTATATGGTTAATTACATGTCTTTTTTTTCATAATCTTCTTAGTACTTTAAATGTAAAAATCAAAACTTGAATAGGCCCATATGAATAAATAACATTAATTTGTCTAAGGTTTACAAAATTAAAAATGAGCATTGTGCAATATTTTTTTCCTTTTTATTATAATTTCCATAAGGCCATTTCAAATATGTAATACCCACATATAACTTTCGTAAATAATTACTGGTTTTTTTTACATCCATTAAAATACTCGCATATAGGTCTCATAAATAGTTACTAATTTTCTACATCCATTGCAATACCCATATATAAGTCCATAAATAGTTATTGATTTTTAATATATTTTGTAATACTTGCATATAGGTTTCCATTGTAATATTTATGGGACTCATATGACATAATAATCTAATATAAATATCAACAAATAATGTCATAATTAAAAAATTCCTAAAACTTATTTCAGATAATGTAAATGATTGATATCATATTTAAACAATATATTTTTAAAAATATTAATTAATTAATTAATTAGTTGAACCTTAATTATTCAGATAATTAAAATTTAGATCTAAAATCAAATCAATAATTTGATATTTAATTTATTATTTTAGTTAAATTATTTTATGTTGATAAATTATTCAAATCATTATTTTAAATAATTATTCATGATAATCAATTGTCATATAATTTATTTAAGTATATATAAAAACATATTTTGAGTACTCAAACCACT
>Ga0116230_10003625_pt1 | contig 15098 bp, 12 predicted proteins | sample S1TSphfallax_3_FD_88678 | JGI IMG/M metagenome (GOLD analysis project Ga0116230, IMG submission 88678) | Host-associated microbial communities from peat moss isolated from Minnesota, USA - S1T2_Fd - Sphagnum fallax MG | ecosystem: Host-associated > Plants > Peat moss > Unclassified | place... | reverse complement strand
GAGCCGGTCTCACCCATCGTATCCAACAATACCAACTTCGTGCCCGGAAACGGCGACGAGCCCGTGCTCATCAGTTGGGACGATGCGGTCACGTTGTTTCACGAGTTTGGACACGCGCTGCATGGTCTGAACTCGGATGTCGAGTTCCCGTCGCTTTCCGGCACGCATGTGGTGCGCGACTTCGTCGAACTCCCGTCGCAGCTGCATGAAAAATGGCTGGCGACGCCCGAGCTGTTGTCGCAATTCGCGCTCCACTACGAGACCGGCGAGAGCATGCCGGCTGCGCTGGCTGCCAAGATCAAGTCGGCCGCGACGTTCAATCAAGGCTTTGCGACCGTCGAATACCTCGCCGCCGCGCTGGTGGACATGAAATTGCATATGGGCGTCGAACCCATCATCGATCCCGAGGCGTTCGAACGCGACACCCTGAATGCGCTGGGGATGCCGGCCGAAGTGGTCATGCGCCATCGCACGCCGCATTTTGCGCATGTGTTCGCGAGCGATGGCTATGCGGCGGGCTATTACGGCTACCTGTGGGCGGAGGTGCTCGCCCATGATGGTTTCGACGCATTCGTCGAGGCGGGCGATCCATTCGATGTGGGCGTTGCAAAGCGTCTCCATGATGACATTATGAGCATCGGCAACAGCGTAGATCCGGTCGAGGCATATCGCCATTTTCGCGGCCGTGATCCCTCCATCGATGCACTGTTGCGTGCGCGCGGCTTTGCGGCCGATATCGCAGTGAAGTCTTAGGTTGCCCCGAAGGAGAGAAAAGAATGCCGGCGATGGTTCAAGACGATTCGAAGCACAACCTGGTGCAGCCCAACGCGCTGCACCAATACTCTGTCACGCCGGCCGATCTGCCGCTGTCGTGCCCGATGCCCGGAATGTTCCTGTGGAACTCGCATCCACGCGTGTATCTGGCGATCGAAGCGGCGGGCTGGGCGAAGTGCAGCTACTGCGGAGCGGAGTACACGCTCGTCCGTGCACCGCACGAGGTCACTCAGGAGGGTCAGTAACCCGCCACGGGCGCCTAGTAGGCGGAGTAGGACTTCTCTTCGACGATGGTGGACCCCAGCGCGATGTTGATGCGGCGTTTGATCGCCGCGCGCTCGTCATTCTCGACGTAAACTGCGCGCGCGAGGCGAATGAATTCGGCATCGAAGGAGCGAGACCGCTCCTTCTCCCTGATGTCGTCTTCGATGAGCCACAGTCGCTCGTTGACTCGCATCAGGGCATCGATTTCCTTTGCGATGTCACGTGCGACCTCGAGGGCCGCATACGCCGAGCCGTTCCAAGTCGATTCCAACAACTCGAGCTCGAGCCGCACGTTGGCGACCTTTTGGGGGTCATTCATGCGCCGCGACTTGATGCGCAGGATGGTGATCTTATCGAGCAGTTCGCCCGGTGATACGGGTACCTTGATCTCGTTCATGGCGGCATGTTAGCGAATTTCGAGCGTCGTCATCAGGCCGTCGAGCCGGGTGGTGACCTCGTGGACCTCGATCAACTCCATGACGCCGGGTTTCTCGATTTTCGTCGTCCAGGGGATGTCTGATGCCGGCTTGCCGTACACCTGGCGCGACGCTTCATCATACTTGTCGATGCACCATTGGCGGCTAAAGTATGGCCCGGCGCGGGCGGTGCGCGTCGCGGCATACAAGCCGATCACGGGCGTGCCCACCATCGTGGCCATGTGAACCGGTCCTGAGTCTGGCGAGAGCAATACGGTGGCTTTGGCGAGCAGCGCCAACAATTCCGGCAGGGTGTCCTTACCTATTTGATTCACGATGGATGCGGAATGAGTTGCCGCCGCGATGATGGCCGCGCCCATGGACCGTTCCAAATCGCTGCGGCCGCCGGCGAGCACGACCCGCATGCCGCGAATCGCGGCGTGATCCGCAACGGCGGCGTAACGGTCCGCCGGCCAGTTACGCAGCCGGTGACTGGAGCAAGGGCTGATGACGAGCGTTGGGCGCAAGTCCGGGATCACGTGATCCGCATAGCGGGCCGCGTCGGGCGGCAGCACGGGGTTCCACGACGGCGGCTTGGGCTCGATGCCCAGAGCACGCACGAAGCCCAAGAACGAGTCGAGCACGTGTTCGCATGTGGCCGGTGCGATATGAGCGTTGGTGAACAGCCACTGCAGTTCGCGTGCGCGCGGCCGGTCGAATCCGAGCTTGACCGGCGCGCGAACCAACATCGATACGAGGCTGGCGCGTGCCGAGAGCTGCAAGTCGAGCAGCACATCGAAGCGTCGTGCGGCGAGCAGTTTGCGCAGCCGCAGCAGTTCGCCGCTCATCGAGCGCTTGTCGAAGGTGATAAACTCCACGCCGGGCAAAATGACCGACATGAGCCTGGCCTCGAGCTTGCCGATGATCCAGGTGATGCGTGTATCAGGCCATGCCGCTTGTAATGCCTGCAGCACGGCTGCGGCGTGGCACGTGTCGCCGATGGCCGATAGCCGCAGCATGCATACACTGTGCGGCGGCGAATCGAAATGGGGTGAAGTCGGCATAGTGCTGTTGTAGGGGCGCGCTCGAGAGAATGACAAACGACGGCGGCCAACGCATTGCCACGATCGACGGAGCCATGCTGGCTGATCCCGCCAGCCTTGGCAATCGCATGGAACTCGGCGATGCGGCGGGACTGGGCGATGCGACGGGCCTGGACAATTTCTTCGAGCCTGAATTTTGGCGCGCACGCGGTGAGCTCTCGGATGTGACGCGGGGCCGGGGATCGGCATGGTTCATATCGGCCCCGGATCGGCCATGGGTGCTGCGCCACTATCGGCGCGGCGGATTCATCGCGCGGTTCGCCGACGACGGGTATGTCTGGGCCGGTGAGGCCCGCGTGCGCGCGTTTGCCGAATGGCGGCTGCTCCACGCGCTGACGGCGCACGGCCTGCCGGTGCCGAAACCGATTGCGGCGCGTTATCGACGCCGGGGCCTTTTGTACCGCTGCGATCTCATCACGTATCGCATCGTCGGTGCCGACCCCTTGAGTACGATCCTCGCCCGCGGTGTCTTGTCTGAGCATGTCTGGCGTGAGATCGGCGCGACGGTGGGCCGATTGCACGCGGCCGGCGTCGATCACGCCGATCTCAATGCGCACAACATCCTGCTCGATGCCGCTGACCGTGTCACCGTCATCGATTTCGATCGCGGCCGGTTGCGCGGAAATCTGGACCAATTGCCGTCGGCGGGTTCATGGACAGCGACGAATCTGTCGCGGCTGCGGCGTTCGCTCGTCAAGATCGCGCGAGATCTGCCGCCGGATCGGTTCGGCACCGGCCAATGGCGAGCCTTGCTCGACGGCTACGATCGTGCGCCACGTCTATAGCCTGTTGACGTACCTGCTGCGTCCGATCGCCCTTGCCATCGTTTTATGGCGGGGCATCAGAAACCGCCAATATTGGATTGGATTGGGTGAGCGCTTCGGATTCGGTACGCGCAGTCCGTCACCTGCGCTCTGGGTGCATGCGGTGTCTCTCGGCGAGGTGAATGCGGCCGCGCCGCTCGTGCGGGCGTTGCGCGCGCGGCATCCCGAGATGCCGTTGCTCCTGTCGACCGCGACGCCGACCGGGCGCGCGCGCGCGGTGGCGTTGTTCGGCGACAGCGTCACGGTGCGGTTTCTGCCGTACGACACACCCGGGTCGATGCGCCGGTTCCTGGCCCGTGCCAATCCGCGTTTGGCCATCATCCTCGAGACGGAATTGTGGCCCAACCTCTATCATCAGTGCCGGCGGCGCGGCATTCCGATCGTGCTGGCCAACGCCCGGCTGTCCGCGCGGTCGACGGTGTGGTACCGGCGATTCGCCGCCCTTTTCCGCAACGTGCTCTCGGGCGATACGTTCGTCGCGGCGCAGAGTATCGAGGATGCGGAACGCTTTCGGTCCATCGGTGCCGCGCCCGAGCGGACCCACGTGATCGGGAACCTCAAATTCGACGTGCTTCGAGACGCCGCCGTCGCCGCACGCGGTGCCGAACTGCGCGCAACACTTTGGAATTCGCGGCCCGTTTGGATCGCGGGCAGCACCCATGCCGGCGAGGAGGACATCCTGCTGACCGCACACGCCAGCGTGCAGGCACACATCGGCGGGGCCTTGTTGCTGCTCGTGCCCCGGCACCCCGAGCGATTTCAGTCCGTCGCCGATCTGCTCAGCCGGCGGGGATTGCGCTTCGAACGCCGCAGCAGCGGCAACGTGGTCAGGCCGGACGCACAAGTGTTGTTGGTCGATACGGTGGGTGAGCTTCATGCGCTGTACGCGGCGGCGGATGTGGCATTCGTCGGCGGCAGCCTCGTTCCGGTGGGCGGTCACAATGTGCTGGAGCCCGCGGCCTTGGGCGTGCCCGTCATCACCGGACCTCATCAGTTCAATGCCAGTGAGGTCGCCGCGCTGATGGTTCGCGAGGGCGCGGCAGTGCAGGTCAGCGATGCGGCCGAACTTGCGGCCCGAGTCGAGGAGTTATTGACCAATCCCGAGCGGCATCGGCAGATGGGCGAGAGCGCTCTGCGCGTCGTGACCCTGAACAGCGGCAGCCTCGGTCGCCTGCTCGAATTCATCGAGTCGCTGTTGGCGCAGTCGTGGGCGGCGCGTCCTTGAACAGCAGGTTCATCCGCACGAGACTTTCCTCCGATAGGATACCGGCCGCTTGTTCCAGTTTCAGCATGTTGATCATGTAATCATAACGGCTGCGCGAATAGTCCGTTTGCGCCTGAATCCATTGCCGGCGCGACTCGAGCACGTCGACCGCGGTCCGTGTGCCCGCTTCGTATCCGGACTCCGTCGCCTGCAGTGCCGTGGCGTTCGACTCGAGCGCGCGACGCAGGGCTTTTACGCGAGATATTTCCGACAGAACGCCGAGATAGGAGTCGCGGGCGTCGTGTTCGGTTTGCCGAGCCACGCGCTCCAGCCGTTCTTTGGCCGCCCGCTGCTGGTACACCGCCTGACGCACCTGGGAGGACACCATGCCACCTGAATACAGCGGGAAGGTCAGCTGCAGGCCGATGCTCTTCTGCGTCTGGTCGAGCGATTGGCTGCCATAGGGCGTGCCGTCGGAATTGATGCTCGTGCCGTCGTTGGAGACCTTGTAGCCGTTGGCGACGAGGTCCAGCGACGGGTAATGTCCACCGCGCGCCGAACTCACGTTCTCGCGCGCGATATCGGCCGCCAACCGGCTCGACACCAGCGACAGATTCTGTTGCAGAGCCATGTCGACCCAGCGATCCTCGCTGACCGGGTCCGGATTGGCGAGTTCGAATGGTTCCACCGGCCGCGCCAGCGTGTCGAACAAGTCGCCGGTGATTTCGCGCAAGAGCTCCTGCGCGGACGCGACGGTTCGTTTTGCCGCGATGACCGCCGCCGCGCTGCTGTCGTGCGCGGCGCGCGCTTCTTGTACGTCCGTGACTGCGATCAAGCCGACTTCGTAGCGTTTTTCGGCCTGTTCGAGCTGGCGACTGACGGAGACCAGCGCACCCTGTTGCGCATCGAGGTCATCCTCGGATGCGAGCACGTCGAAATACCGTTGCGCGACGCGCGATATCAAATCCTGTTGCGCCGCCTGGTAGTCCGCTTCGGCCTGTGCGACCTGAGAGTCGGCGCGCTGGAGTGCAACCCAGTTCTCCCATTTGAAGAGGTTCTGCTTCAGGTCCACGCCGTATTTGTGGGTGTGCGTGACGGTGTGACCATCGAACGGGAAGCTTTCGAGAAAATTCGGACCGCCCGGGACGGTCACCGACTCCACCGTATTCGACGATCCGGTGTCGCGTTCGTGCTCGACCGTGCCACTTGCGCTCAATTGCGGCAACAGGGCGGACAGCGCCTGCGGTTTGGACTCGAGCGCGGCGAGCCGGTTGGCCTCGGCCTCACGCAATTGCGGATCGTTTTGCAGTGCCCGCTCATAAACGGCGATCAAGTCTGCAGCCCATGCCGCGTGATAGCTCAACAAACACGCCATCAACGCCAGTATGCCCTTCATTATCGTATCCATTCGAACGTGTTATATTGAACTATAACACCCGGAACCCGTTCAATACTGTGGGATCTGCGGGTCCAAATCTCGGGACCACCTGAGAATCCCACCGGTGAGATTGGCGACGGATCCGAATCCTTGCGCAGCCAAGAATCGCGCAACCTCCATGCTGCGTCCGCCCGATCGGCAGATGACCACGGTTTCTTTTTTCGGATCCAGTTCGCCCACACGATCGGGGATCTGGCCCATGGGAATGTGCAGTAGCGGCGAGGGCACGGGTGCGAGCTCGACCTCCCAGTCTTCGCGTACGTCGAGCAGGGTCATGTCCGCGCCTGACTTGCGGCGCTCCAAGAACTCAGTCGGGGTGATTTCCTTGATCATTCCAATTCCTTGATCGTCAAAAGACGAATGCTGGTGGTGCGGTGGCATTGATCAACGGGTCGATTACCGTCTCGAACAAGCTCTCGCGAATCCATTCGCCATCGTCGACGCGACGCACTAGAACGGCATCCATCACGGGCGCCACCCCGACGACGACAAACAAACGGCCGCCGACGCGCAAGGCGTTCTGGAACCGGGCGTCGTAAATCGGCAGCGACCCGGTCACTGCTATGACGTCGTATTCGTCCGGCAGCGACCCGGCGAATGCATCGCGCGTTTCGAACTGCACGCGCGCTTGGGGCATGGCACGCAGATTCGCCGCGGCGTCGGTGGTAAAGCGCGGTTGGATGTCGATGGAGTGGACGGACCCGCCGAGCAGGCTCATGCAGGCGCTCAAATAGCCGGTGCCAGTGCCCACCTCGAGCACCCGATCCGTGGCACCGATGCCGAGCGCCTGCAGTATCCGGCCTTGGAGCACCGGTGCGAGCATGCTCTGTCCGAAACCGATGGGCAGGGGCGTATCGGCGAACGCGAGTTCGCGATATGCGGCAGGCACGAACGCCTCGCGCGGCACCGCGGACATGACATCGAGAACGCGCGGATCGAGGACTTCCCAGCTGCGTATTTGCTGATCGACCATCTGCTGCCGAGCTGCCAGCGTATTCATGATTTCTCGCAACTTATTTCGGGCGATGATTATGGTCAATTTCTGCAGGCGACGCGAGCCCCTTACGTTATTCTGCAATTCACGATGATTCGCGATGAATCGAACCCGCAGGTTCTCTAAATTTCAAGCGTCGCACGAATTCGTCGTCATCGAGGTTCGCGTTGATTCTGCCTTCCGTCGCAGCATGGGTTTCGCTAGCAGCCTTCCTGGCCGCCGGCGTGCTCTTGCTCGTGATTTGGAAGCGGCGGCAAGAGCGTGCGATCACGGATTTCTCCGACCAGATCCGGCGCCTCACCGCCGAATCCGGGACAGCGGCACGCATCGACCTCGAAGGCAGACCCGAGTCGCTCGAACAGATCGGTACGGCGGTGAACCAACTGCTCGAGAACCTCGAGCTGCGGGCCACGAACTTGGCGGGCCGCGAACAGATGTTTCAGCGCCTGGTGGAGACCGTGCACGACGCCGTGCTGGTCCACCGTGACCACATCTTGTTCGGCAATGCACGCTTTTTTTCGCTGCTGGGGATGAATGCCGCCGATGTGGTCGGCCGACCCTTGAGTCATTTCGTCGGGCCGGAATATGTCGAGTTGGTCGACCATAATCTGCGGCGGCGCTTGAGCGGCGAACCGTCGGCCGAACGCTACGAGGTCGAATTGCTCGGCGCTCACGGCGAGGTCACGCGCGTCGAATTGGCGAGCGCGTTGATCGACATGGGCGGCGCACCCGCACTGCTGCTCACGGCATTGCAGATGATGCCCGAAGCGGTGTCGCCAAGCGCCCATCCCGCGCCGCACCCGCGCGCCATGGCAACCCTCGATGCCATGGGCGAGACCGTCATCACGGTCGATACGGAGGGCAGGATCGATTACGTCAACGCGTCCGCGGAGGCGCTGCTGGGACAGCGCTCCGAACAGATCATCGGAAAATTTTTCCCCGACGTCGCATCGCTGGTGGACGAGGCCGACCGCCGGTCGCTCGGCGACCCGGTCCGCATGGCGCTGACCTCGGGTGGACGTGTGTCGATGGGGCGCCGCGCGGTACTCGTGCCCGTCCACGGCGGCGCCGAACGGTCGGTGGAGCTCAGCGTCTCCCCGCTGGTCGCCGACGGCAAGATGGCATCGGGACTGGTGCTGGTCCTGCACGACACCAGCGAATTACGTGGCCTCACGCGGCAGATGACCTATCAGGCGAGTCACGACGCGCTGACCGGTCTCGTGAACCGGCGCGAGTTCGAACGGCGCCTGCAGGAAGCCATGGACTCGGCGCAGACCGGCGAGGGCGCACATGCGTTGTGCTACCTCGATCTGGATCGCTTCAAGGTGGTGAACGATACCTGCGGGCATACGGCGGGCGACAACATGCTGCGCGAGGTGGCGTCGATCATCAAGGAAGCCGTGCGCGACTCGGATACGGTAGGACGCATCGGCGGCGACGAATTCGCGCTCCTGTTGGTGGGATGCCCGCTCGAGAAGGCGCGCCAGATCGCCGACGACGTCGTGCGCTCGGTGTCCGAATACCGCTTCGTTTGGAAGGACAAGATCTTCAACATCGGCGTCAGCATCGGTCTGGTCGAGATCGGCCAGGGCGGCGGCGCGATCGAAGACCTCATGAACTCCGCGGACTCCGCCTGTTACGTCGCCAAGAAACAAGGCGGCGTACACGTCCATGTGTATTCGGCCAGGGAGGAAGCGACCGCCCGGCACAGTGGCGAGATCCATTGGCTGCAGAAGCTGCAAGGCGCGCTGCGCGACGACAAATTCGAGCTGTATTATCAGCCCATTGCGCATGCCCGGTCGGGACCGGTGCGGGGTCCGGCGCTCGAGGTTTTCGTCAGGATGGAATCCGAGAACGGTCAGCCCGCCGCGCCGCCCGCGGAATTCATCCGCGCGGCTGAACGCTATCGTTTGATGCCGCTCGTGGATCGCTGGGTGGTGCAGACCGTGCTGTCGGCACTTGGGCGGGGCGGCATGAAATTGCCCACCGGCCGCAGTGTCGCGATCAACATTGCCGGCCAGACGTTGGGCGACGTGGAATTTCTCGAGTTCGTCGTCGAGTGCTTCGATCACACCGGCGCAAGTCCGGGGGACATCTGTTTCGAGGTCACCGAGAGCTCGGTGGTCGCGAACTTGGACCATGCGCGGCGGTTCATCGCCGTGCTGCACGGCATGGGCTGCGAGTTCGCGCTGGACGATTTCGGCAGCGGCTTGAGTTCGTTCAGCACCCTGAAAACGCTGCCGATGGACTATCTCAAGATCGACGGATCCTTCATCCGCAATCTAGCGGCCGATACGGTGAATCAGGCGATGGTCGCGGCGATGATCGAGCTGTCGCGCAGCCTGAATTTTCGCGTCGTCGCCGAGCAGGTCGAGGATCAGCTTTCCCTCGACGTCGTCAAGGGCATGGGCATCGACTTCGTGCAGGGCTTCATCATCGGCCGTCCTCTGCCCTTGTCGATGACGCCCGCATCGCCTTAGCAGCCTGTCTCACCCGCCAAGGCTCATGACCGGCCGGCGCTTATAACCGCCAGGCAGCGGCTCATAACAAACTTCTATGGTCTTGGCCTGCGCTTAGGAGGAAAATCACGGATCAGCAGCGGTTCAACGAGGTGCGGCATGGCGATTTACGAAGACAATACCAAGTCCATCGGGCACACCCCCTTGGTGAGGATCAACCGGCTGGACGCGTCCAGCGGCGCCACCATACTGGCCAAAATCGAAGGGCGTAATCCCGCCTATTCGGTGAAATGCCGCATCGGATCGGCCATGGTCTGGGACGCCGAGGAGCGTGGTGCGCTCAAGCCCGGCATGTCGATCGTGGAAGCGACCAGCGGCAACACGGGTATCGCGCTGGCGTTCGCCGCCGCATCCCGCGGCTATGGCTGCGTGCTCACCATGCCCGATACCATGAGCATGGAGCGGCGTAAGGTGCTCGTTGCATTCGGCGCCAAGCTGGTCTTGACACCCGGCGCCAAGGGCATGAAGGGTGCCATCGCGAAGGCTGAGGAACTGGCCGCCACCGAACCCGGCAAATACGTACTCATGCGGCAATTCGAGAATCCCGCCAATCCGGCCATCCATGAGAAGACCACCGGCCCCGAGATCTGGAACGATACCGACGGCAAAGTGGACGTCTTCGTAGCCGGCGTCGGCACCGGCGGTACATTGACGGGCGTGTCGCGTTATTTGAAACACACGCGCGGCAAGAAAATCGTCACCGTCGCCGTGGAGCCCGTCAATTCGCCCGTCATCAGCCAGACGCTGGCTGGTCAGCCGCCCGCGCCCACGCCGCACAAGATCCAAGGAATCGGTGCCGGATTCATTCCGAAGAATCTCGATCTGTCCTTGATCGACCGCGTGGAACAGGTCAGCAACGAGGAAGCGATTGCCACGGCACGTCGCCTTGCGCGCGAGGAAGGTATTCTGTGCGGCATTTCGTGCGGTGCCGCGATGGCGGCGGCACTGCGACTGGCTCGCGAACCGGCGTACGCCGGCAAGACCATCGTGGTGGTTCTGCCCGATGCCGGCGAGCGGTATCTGTCTGGGGCGCTGTTCGAAGGCTTGTTCGAAGAGGTCGAAAAGATGCAGGCCGTGGCCTGATGAGCACGACCGCTGCAACATGACCACCGGAACATGAACGCCGTCGTCGTCGACAAGTTGGATGCGCTCGCGGGGCGGCTGCTCGATAGTTATCTCGGTGACGAGCGGGCACGCCGCATCGCGCATCGCTATCTGCCGTCGCGAGCCGCCATCGTCGAGATTCTGGAGTCGGTGCTGGATCTCATGTATCCGGGCTATTTCGGCCGTCAGGACTTGAGCAGGGATAATCTCGGTGCCCACATCGCGCAATCGTTGGCCGCATTGGCGCCGAAAATCGAGCGGGAAATAGAGCATTGCCTGTGTTACGGGCAGGAGCGCGATGTGCGCGTCGGCATGAGCGACTGCGCACCGCGCGCGCGCGACCTGACGCAGGTCTTCTTGCAGCGCCTTCCAGAAATCCGCGGCTTGCTCGTGCGTGACGTGCAGGCGGCATTCGACGGTGACCCGGCGGCGAGTAATCTCGACGAGGTGATCCTCGCCTATCCGGGGCTCTTGGCGGTGAGCGTTTATCGTATTGCCCATGCGCTCTTCGACTTGGGCGTGCCCATGATGGCGCGCATCATGACGGAGTGGGCGCATTCGAAGACCGGGTGCGACATTCACCCGGGCGCGCGGATCGGTCCCGCATTCTTCGTCGATCATGCGACGGGTGTCGTGATCGGCGAAACCACGGAGATCGGCGAAGGCGTCAAACTGTACCAGGGCGTCACGTTGGGTGCGCTGTCCTTCCCACGCGATGCCACCGGTGCCATCATTCGCGGCAACAAGCGGCATCCGACGGTGGAAAGTGGTTCGACCCTGTACGCCAACGCGACCGTGCTCGGCGGCCAGACGGTCGTGGGCGAGGGCAGCGTGATCGGCGGCTCCGTGTTTCTGACCCACAGCGTGCCGCCGCGCTCGCGCGTGTCGCTCAAGGAACCCGAGCTGCGCGTGGCGACCCGCGATGGCGCGGTCGAACCCGACGCGATTTATTTTGATATCTAGGCGCTACGCCCGCGGGCGCGAAGAACAGCGTTACATCAGCTTGCCGAGCACCGGCACCATCAGCAGCGCGACGATGTTGATGATCTTGATGAGGGGGTTGATCGCGGGTCCGGCCGTGTCCTTGTAGGGGTCGCCGACGGTATCGCCCGTGACGGCCGCTTTGTGGGCGTCGGAACCCTTGCCGCCAAAATGGCCTTCCTCGATGTATTTCTTCGCGTTGTCCCAGGCTCCACCGCCGGTCGTCATGGAGATGGCGACGAACAGGCCGGTGACGATGGTGCCGATGAGCAGCCCGCCGAGCGCCTGGATCCCGGATCCGGGCCCCATCAGATAGTTCACGATCAGGACCAACAGGATGGGCGCGAGGATGGGGAGCAGCGACGGGATGATCATTTCCTTGATCGCGGCCTTGGTCAGCATGTCCACTGCGCGGGAATAGTCGGGCTTCGCCGTGCCTTCCATGATTCCCTTGATCTCGCGAAACTGGCGCCTGACTTCATTGACGACGGCACCCGCGGCGCGGCCGACGGCTTCCATGGCCATGGCCGCGAACAGGTAGGGAATGAGTCCGCCGATGAAGAGGCCGATGATCACGGCGGGGTTCGACAGATCGAAGCTGGTGGCATGTCCCAGCACCTCTTCCAGTTTGTGGGTGTAATCCGCGAACAACACCAGCGCCGCGAGCCCTGCGGAACCGATGGCATAACCCTTGGTCACCGCTTTGGTGGTATTGCCGACGGCATCCAGGGGATCGGTGACGTCGCGCACCTTCTTGTCGAGGCCCGCCATCTCGGCGATGCCGCCGGCGTTGTCGGTGATGGGACCGTAGGCATCGAGGGCAACGATCATGCCCGTCATGGACAGCATCGCCGTGGCGGCGATGGCAATGCCATAGAGGCCGGCGAGTTGGAAGGAGGCCCAAATGCTCAAGGTGACGGCGATGACGGGCAGCGCGCACGCCTTCATGGACACGCCGAGTCCAGCAATGATGTTGGTTCCCGGCCCGGTCTGGGAGGCGGCGGCGACGTGCTGGACGGGGGCGTATTCGGTTGCGGTGTAGTACTCGGTGATCACGATCATGGCGGCCGTGAGCGCGAGGCCCACGAGCGTGCACAGCCACATGGGCGTCGCGAGCGGTCCCATGATCTCCTGGCAAACCACATAGAACGCAACGGCCGAGATCACGCCGGAAACGATGACGCCCTTGTACAGCGCATTCATGATCTTGCCGCCGCTGGTCGACACGAAGAACGTTCCGATGATCGAGGAGACTATTGAGATCGCACCCAGGATCAGGGGAAACATGACGGCGCGTTCGCCCAAGTCGACCATCACCAGGCCGCCCAAGAGCATGGTGGCGACCAGCGTGACGGCGTAAGTCTCGAACAAATCGGCCGCCATGCCGGCACAGTCGCCGACATTGTCGCCGACGTTGTCGGCGATCACGGCCGGATTGCGTGGGTCATCCTCGGGAATACCGGCTTCGACCTTGCCCACGAGATCGGCACCCACGTCGGCGCCCTTGGTGAAGATGCCGCCGCCCAGGCGTGCGAAGATCGAGATCAACGAGCCCCCGAAGGCCAGGCCGACGAGAGCGCGCAGCGCCGTCGCGGAATCGCCGAGCAAGTGCAGCATGGCTACGTAGTAGCCGGCGACCCCGAGGAGACCCAAGCCCACGACCAGCATGCCGGTGATGGCGCCGCCGCGGAAGGCGACTTGGAGCGCCGCATTGATGCCGTTGTGTGCGGCCTGGGCGGTGCGCACGTTGGCCCGCACGGAGATGAACATGCCGATGTAGCCGGCGAGTCCCGACAGAAGGGCGCCCACGGCAAAGCCGCCGGCGGTCGGCCAGCCCAGCGAAAAGCCGAGTACCGCAAAGAGAATGATGCCGACGATGGCGATCGTGCTGTATTGCCGATTGAGATAGGCCTGCGCACCGGCTTGAATGGCCGCGGCAATTTCCTGCATGCGGGCATTGCCCGCCGGTTGCGCCAGAATCCAGCGCACCGACACGAGCCCGTACAGAATCGCTATTACACCTGAACCTATCGCCAGCCAAAGCGCGTTATCGAGCGTCATCTTGAATCTCCGGATCGTTCGCGTCGACGATCTATGTTATTGAGACGATCACTATTTTTTTGATTTCAAACTTCGAATTTGGTTTTCAGTCGTTTCGCGACCGGGGCTCCTTTGAGGGTGACGTAGGCGGGTACGCCGCGGACGTAGGGAGGGTAGTCTTCGCCGCTGATCAGCGGCTCGAGGTAACGGCGCCCAGCCGCGGTGATGCCGAATCCATCCGCGGTGATGAAGCTGCGCGGCACTTTCTTTTCCTTGTTCGCGACCGCGGCGAGTGGCGCTTCACCCAAGGCCCAGCGATAGGGCTTGGATGATTTGCGCACGATGACGGGCATGACGGCATTCTTGCCTTGCAGCGCGAGCAACACGGCGGCCTTGCCCACGGCATAGGCCTGTTCGACGTCCACTTTGGACGCGATGTGCCGCGCCGAGCGCTGCAGGTAATCGGCCACGGCCCAGTGGAACTTGTAACCGAAAGCCTGCTGGGTCATCGCGGCGACGATGGGCCCGACCCCGCCGAGCTGCGCATGACCGAACGCGTCCTTGGTGCCGCCCTCGGCCAGGAACTTGCCCTGCGCGTCGCGCACACCCTCGGAGACCACCACAACGCAATAGCCATGGCGCTCGACCGAGCGTTTGACCTTGTCCAGGAACTTCGATTGGTCGAAAGTGATTTCGGGAAACAGGATGATGTGGGGGGCACCGCCGGGCGCATCGCTCGCCAAGCCGCTGGCGGCGGCCATCCAACCGGCGTGGCGGCCCATGACCTCGAGCACGAATACCTTGGTGGACGTCCGCGCCATCGACATCACGTCGAGCGCCGCCTCACGGGTGGATACGGCGATGTACTTGGCCGCTGAACCGAAGCCGGGGCAGCAGTCGGTGATGGGAAGGTCATTATCGACGGTCTTCGGTACGCCGATGCACGTAATCGGGTAATCGAGCTGCTGGCCGATTTCGGACACCTTGTGCGCCGTGTCCATCGAATCATTGCCGCCGTTATAGAAAAAATAGCCGATATCGTGTGCGCGGAAAACCTCGATCAGGCGCTCGTACTGGGACCGATTCTTTTCGAGACCAGCCAGCTTGTAGCGGGCCGAGCCGAACGCGCCGCCCGGCGTATGGCGCAGACCGCGGATCGTCGCCGGAGTCTCTTTGCTGGTGTCTATCAAGTCCTCCGTCAGGGCGCCCAAGATGCCGTGCCGCCCGGCGTAAACCTTGCCGATCCGGTTCGGGTACTTTCGTGCGGTCTCGATCAACCCGCAGGCGGACGCATTGATGACGGCGGTCACGCCACCGGATTGCGCATAGAAGGCGTTTTTGGGGGTAGGGCGCTGCATTAGCCGCGCAGGATAGCCGATTGGGCCAGACTCGGCATAATAATGAGCCGATGCGGCATATGTATATCCCTGTTTGACG
>Ga0116230_10003622_pt1 | contig 15107 bp, 12 predicted proteins | sample S1TSphfallax_3_FD_88678 | JGI IMG/M metagenome (GOLD analysis project Ga0116230, IMG submission 88678) | Host-associated microbial communities from peat moss isolated from Minnesota, USA - S1T2_Fd - Sphagnum fallax MG | ecosystem: Host-associated > Plants > Peat moss > Unclassified | place... | reverse complement strand
CATTCTTTAAAGGGACGTAAGCTTGGTGTGGAAAGGAAGGGTTTTTTGGGGAAGATAGAATGGTGGTGGTCTAGATGGTGTGTTGATCTTCTTCCGCTGTGCAGATCTGGAAGCTGGGCTACTATAATTTGGGTCTGAGATTAGCATGTTGGTTGTGAGACAAGCTATTTTGGTTGGTGGTGTTAGTCTGTAGGACCTTAGTGATGCACGTTAGAGAGCAGACAAAATGTACTCCGCAACTGTTTAATATGATTGAGAGCGCAGGGAACCATTCTCTGTGTTGTGTTTTGTCAATTCTGTCTTGAGAAGGTCAGTTTATGTGGAAAGATCAGTCATCTGTGGGACCAGGTGTTTGGTGGTTTGATCAGAGTAACAAACTGCAGCTGCAGTAGTGAAGATCAGAAACCTCAGGTTCATCTGGATCTGTGTTGCTCTCCATGGCCGGATGATTTCTGCACTGTTACATTTACTTCTCGTCAGTACCCACTGTCTCTCTCCTTTTTGGGTGACACTTGAACTTCCCATGGAAAATAAGACCCTGCTGACATCCATGGACCTTCTTGCCATCATCAAGAACAAAGGCGGTATGTTTCAACACATGCTCAGGGAGTTCATCTTCATTGAGTGGTAGGTTTGTACTTGTAGTACATGATGTAGAGCAAGTCAGCTTCAGATGCTAAATAATAAGTTAGTATTAGATTTGAAAGGACACTTAGTTTAGAGACTTAGTTAGGAAGGAACACAACTGCTCCCAAGAGCTATCACTCCCAAGAACTATTGAAAACACATGGTGGGTGAAACTCCTAAGAGTATTTTGAGCTTCTATGGTTGGAGGATCCATTTTAATGAATCTTTGCTTTTCATGAGTATTTCAGTTTTTCAACGTGGTATCAAAGCTTGGTAAGTATTAGGAGACAAGTGTTTCCTAGTACTCATCATACAGCTAATTATATTGGGTTAGAACGTTTTCTTGATAGATCCAACAGTAGCAATTATCAAACATGGTCTCCTTGCATGGAGATGATTCTCCATCAAGAAGAGCAATGGGATCATGTCGATGGTTCTACTACCATACCTGCAGATCCCATAAATCAAGTTGCTTGGGGTATAAAAGATTCAAAAGTGAGAACTAATCTCCTTTTATGCATGAAAGATAATCAATTTGTCCATGCTAAATCCTTAACAACATCACAAGAAATATGAGATCAAATTAAAACTTGTTTTTAGACAACCAATGTTGTCAATAAGAATCATCTTGCAAGAAAATTTTGTACATTCAAAATGGATGAGCAAGAAATTGTTCAAGTCCATTTTGATAGATTTAGCAATTTTTAAATGAGCTAATTATAGCAAGAGGACAAGTGTATAAACCTGATGCTATTGCAGCATTGTTGAGATCTATGCCCAAATCTTATGGAAATCTAGTTATGGCCCAAATGGGTAGAGTGGGTACCCTTCATGAAACATTAAGTCTCCTATTGGAAGAAAAAACCAAAAGGAATGCAAAACCATACAAAGGGGATAGTGAAAATTATGCATTGTATAGTGAGAAGAAAGGACCAAATCCTTATAAGAGGCCTAAGAAGCCTAACTCTTTGCACTTCAAAAATCCAAACTAGAAAGGAAGTAATAACAATTTAAACAATGGATTGAAGAAGCTTTTGGGAATTTTTTCCTATCATAAGCTTTTTGGGCATTAAACTACAAAAAATTGAAAAAAAAATTACAAATGAGAAAAATTGCAATGAGGTTCAAAATCTTGTTTGAAATGAAACAAGAATACCCCATGCTTCCAAAGAGGCAAAGTTATTTGTGGTCTCATCCTCAACATCTGATTTAAAGAAAAATGAATTAAGTTGGGTAATAGATTATGGTGCCACTCAACATATGACAAGCAATAGAATCCTCACTCAATTGAATCATCTGTCTATCTTGGTGATGATACTTGCCACAAAATACAAGGCAGTGCGAAAATTACAATTAAATTAACAAATAGAAAATAAAATATATTCCTAATGTCTTGATGTACCAAGTTGAACCAAAAACCTGGGTCTCTGTTTTACAAGTTGCAAATGCAAGATATTCCTTTGCCTTTATTTCTCACAATTGCACCATACATGATAAATCCAATCAAATCATTAGAATTTGTGAAGGAGAAAGTAATTTATACAAATTGGGCACTTTGATTTCCTCCCCTATTGATGCTTCTCCTTGCATTGATACAATAACCCATGACATTCCAAATAGAAGAAGCCATGGTTTGTGGCACAAAAGACTAGGCCACATTAATGTACAAAAGATGAAACTAATGCATCAACAAAAAAAAGTTAATTTATATTTAAATACTCTCCTAAATTTCATTTTGTCCAAGTTATGTATACGATAAACAAACAAGATGCAAATTTCCAAAATCGAGCTAACTTTCTACTAGACCTACTGCATTCGGATGTTGGCAACCCTTGCAAACCTAATCACATCAAGGATTCAAGTATTTCTTAACTTTTATTGCTGATAAATCAAGAAAAACTTATACTTATTTATGAAATATAAATTTAAAGTTTTTGATTATTTTAAAATATACAAAGCTGAAATAAAAACCTTTATAGGAAGAAGAATTAAAATAATCTGAAGTGACGGTGGTGGAAAAAACAAATTTAATCAATTTAAAGAATTATGTAAAGAAAATGAAATTAGAAAACAAATGACAACAACCTATACTCTAGAACAAAACAAAGTGGCTAAATCAAAAAAATTAACCTTGGTTGAAAATGCATGATGTATAAAAATTTGCTAATCTTCCAAACTCTTTTTGGATTAAAACCATGTCTACAACAAATTATATTTAAAATTGAATAATGCATTGGATGGGATAGTGAACCTTGAAAAAGAATGGACAAGTATAAATCCCTCCTTGTCTCATCTAAGAATCTTTGGTTGTGATGCATATGTGCATATACCCAAAGATTAAAAAAGGAAATTGGATTTTAAAAGTCAAAAATGCATTTTAGTGGGTATAATGATATTGTGAAGGCTTATAAATTATATAACACTTTTTCAAAACCTATAATAATTAGTAAGGATGTCATATTTATGAAAACCCTCCATTACATAACATAAGAACAAAGAAATTATCTATTAATAACCAAATCAATTCAACTAACAATTCTAGATATTCACATAAAGTCAACAAAGAACCAAATGAATCTATTTGACATTTAATAGAAAATTATTAAGAACCTTCAATAAGTCCACCAAACCATATGCCTTTCATTAATCCTCTAGTAAACCTTGTAGTACTTCCACAAACTTAAAATGAGGTTATTCATCTAGAATTACCTTATACAATTGCTCATCATATTGGTTTTAAAATATATATTTTTCCCCAAAATGAAGAAGTTGACCATTTTGATGACATGGATGAAACTAGCCTAAAGATCATGGTGATACAACATTGATAGTATTAGTTTGATGGTCCTCTCAAACATCAAAACCATTTCAACAATTCTTAGATTCAATTTAAGTTATTCATAAGTATAATGAACTACAATTGACATAAATCAAGTATTACTGGGTGAAATCATGGTCAAAGGAGCTAGGGGCACCAAGGTAAAAGTCCTTTTCTAAGGACTACACATGACACATGTCATTCCTACATTGGTTTATAACTTAAAATTTTGTATTTCAGATACCTATTTAACATAGAATTTTAGAAATAAATACATGTTGACTACAAATTGATTTTACATCACGTATATTATTCATTCATGCCCTTTATCACATATATATATGAACAACTTTTGTTAAAGCCACACTTTCAAAATCCATAATTTTTAGGGTCAAAAACACTTTTGAACCAAATGTACTCAAATGGGTTATAAAACAATTTTCATCAGTTCAAGTCCTTTTGCCCTTCTAATCATCAATATTAAAATCCTCTCTAATTTTCAAAAGGAATGGTGCACATTTGGTTTTTTTTTTTTAAAGGTTAAAAAAAAACATGGATTGTCCACTCTTGAAGTTTGAGTGTTTTGAACATGAAAAAATATTTTTGATTTGTGTCAAACTTTGAACATGTAAACTCGCAATTAATGAAAAATATTCCAAAAACATTTATGACAATCCATACTATTATGTTTCCCTTGTGATTTTTCAAACATATAAAAATGCAATTTTAAGGAATGTCCACTCACTTGGGTGGTTCCTTTGGCTATGACCTTACCTTGCTTGATGCGCTCCCAAGTTCTTTGATAGACTCAAGTGTGAGTCAGAGGTGAAAATAACGAAAAAATAAGGAGTTGGGGCACACTCCTTGGCTTGCAGCACTTTGGGGGTAGAAAGGCATGTTGGAGTTCCGGGATGGGACTAGGAAGAATGAAAAGCAATCACTCACTCACATGGACCTGCACAAAAGCAAACAACAAGGAGTTGGTTGGTACATAGTTGGAGCACTTTTGGTGTTAAGATGAACCACATGCAAACTTGGACTCATAAGATTCACCATGGCCCGGACTTGGGGGAAGCCACCACCTTCCCCATTATAATAGACTATGTGCTTGGCCACATGACCAGCACGCAAATTTAGAATATTTATTTGAAACTTTTCATTATAAACTTTTTAAACTATAAACATACATATAAATATCACATGATTTAATTTTTAAAATAAATTTCATTATCATTGATTAAACCTTTATACATGTATGCATGCCATTTGTAAAAATAACGAACTAAATATAACATTTTTATAAATCCCTAAAAAATGATTCCACTTGAACTTCATATACACATGTTTACACGTAATGCATACATGACTATTATCATTACAAAATCACCCATGAAAGCATGAAAAACAAGCCAATCATGAACCATGATTACAAATTCAAAACTATAATAGTGCTTAAGGATGTTTGAGTATTAAAATCTATATGTATTTTTATTTTTTGAATGTTTTTTGAACACATGGATCCCTTATTGTGGAATATATTAAATTTCACAAAAAAATTGAAATGATTTGGTGAACATTTGATAAGGAAAAAAGACTTTTGAAACTAAAACACCATGCGTCCCCATGTTTTTCTTGAGTGTTTTAAACATATAAAAAGACTCTTGAAACATGATGAATTCTCAAGAAAATTTTGTAATTGCAACTTTAAAAGTATAAGAACTTATTTTTAAATTTAAAAAATTGATATATAATGTTCCCATGGTGATTTTTCAAAAATTAAAAAAAATGTTTTAAAGGACTATCCACACACTTTGTAACTCTTTTTTTCATGTTTTCACCCCTATGAAAAACTTTATGAATGTATGTTAAATTATATTTTATGATGTGTGATGTCAATTATTACCCTAGTACCTTGGCCAATTCAACATTAATTATATTATTTTCAAAAATGTTGAAAATTTCAAAAAGTACTTTTTCCAAATCAAAAAATATTTTGAAGAAAAATAGTGATTATTTAGGAATATTCCATGTATTAAAATGATTTTTCAAAATCAATTAATTATTTGATGGACATGTGTTGAAATGGCCAAGGTATTATGGTATTTACATTGTCAATAAAACTCATAATATACAACTAGGTTATGACTACGATTAGTTTAATTTGATTACATACTTACATTATGTGGCAAAATTACCCATGTTAAATGTAAAGTGGTGAACATTTTCCACGTCATATTTAAAATAATATTACAATTTCTTTAATAGATGGATGCATAAGACACCAAAATCCTTCTAATATCATATGCCATATCATAATGTCATATGTTACATCATGTCATAGTTATTATTGTTGGTTAGTCATTTTAACAACTTCACATCTTTAGCTTGAACGTATATAAAATTAAATACTTGCTACGTTATGCTAAACATTCATTCCATTAATCTATTAGTTGTAATAACCATTGGATTGCAACTACACATATTGTCACATAAGCTAGATAGTTGTAAATATGGTTCATAGTTGTTTTTTTAGTTGTTGAGGATCACTAATTGTTTAAGAAGTGATTGCATAGGACATAAATTATTTTAGTGTGATGACATCTATAGATGATTGGGGTTGGGTCTTCCTCATTAGACAGAATGTTAGGTTTTCTACACCTATAGATGGCCCTATACTATGATGTGAAAAAAAACGTAGATTGTATGAAAATCCTAATGCAATACCTAGGGTAAGGGATACATGGTTGCATATTAATATAACGTTCTTGGGAGGATTGGCAAAATTCTTTAAACCAAAACATAGGGATAGATTACAAGAGGGTAATTGGATTATTAGAGTGAAGTTCTTTGAATGTGAAGCTTATGTATTAAGCTATAAGCTTTAAAGGAATGGAGAAGGGGTATTAGTTTGGGTTTATGCAAGTAGTGTTTTAATAAGAAAATTGACAACAATAGGATGATGGCAATAAGAATAAAGGAAAAACTTACCAAGAACAACGAGTTTGAATAACAATAAGATGTGCAAGCTTGTTATGCACCAATTTTGGAATAGAAGGTAATTATCAGTGCAAAGGAAAAGTGGCAGTGTTAGGTAAATCACTTAACCTATTTTATTTGTGGTTTTCTACATTTAAATCTAGAAAGCAAGAAACCTCCTCCATATCTAGGGGACATATGGGTTCCAACATTGCTTATAGATTAAGATAGAAATGTTAAGATTTTTGTTCCCAAGATGGAATGTTGGTTTAGGATTAAAAATAGATTGGCGAAAGTGGAACATGCTAAGGTAACATCAAGATTATTGAATTGGATGTTAGAGATTGATAAGACCAGAATGCATAGATGGATTATTGAAAGTGAAGATTAGGTGGATTTTTATGTGTATCCCTAATTGAATTTTTTTTTTTTTAAATGAAAAAAGATTCCTTATCAACTTTGTGTTTGCATGATGACTAGCCCCAAGGGCACATGGACAAATTGTTCTAGGGGAAGGAATTTGAAGGTGTTTTAGACTGGACTAAGTAGTTGGAAATGGCGTTAGAGGTGCAACGTTATGATGAATTCAAGTTTTTAAAAATTACAAGGTTGAATTTGCATGGCAAAAGTTAAGGATTGGTAAAAAAAATCTTGAACCTACACTTGTTGATTGTAATGAGATGAAGGTTGGAATGCAACAAAAAATTCAAAATGTAAATTTAGATGAATTATGAATGAAAATGGATGTAGTTAATTAAGAGTTATTCAATGCATCCAATTGTATTTTGATTGGCTTAACAAGTTGTTCAAAAAAGGGAAGGTAAAAGACATCGAACAAAGGTGTAGACTCCTTGCACATCAACATTTAGATATTAAAAAATTGTTTATGGTGAGAAGTTATGCCAATGTTGAAGAAATGTTAGTAGTTGTGAAGGAAGTTGATAAGGTATTGGGTGAACTTGGAAAGACACCATTTGAGCCTCTCAAAGAAAAACAAGAGGAAAATATGATCTCTAATGTAGTACTCAAGAAATATGTCACTATTTTGAATGAATATTTCATTAAAATTTTCAAGGGAGCTCCATTAGTGTTGGAACAAGTTCACCATGAGCCAATAGTTCCAATGTGTGTCAAATTTGTAAATCAACTTGTCATATTACCACAATGTGCATGTGCATAAGACACTTGAAGCCTAAATGTGCCAAATGTGGTCATCCACGTAAGATGAAGTTTTGTGGAGTAAGATGTGGATATTGTTTTGGTATGAGACATGTTGAAGATTGATGTAAGCATAAAAAAGATAGAAAAACATTGTTTACATCCAACAACTATTTGGAGGTCTCGGTGGATGATGATGAAGTGACATTGGAGCATTTGAATAGGTTATGTGGAATGAAACATGATGTTTTTTCTGGAGTTAGGATACCTAGGAGGTGATTGCTTATGGAAACACATGATGTAGAAATAGCTAATGACAAAAAGACTAGACATGTGGGAAAAAACTCCATAGTGTGATCCAAAATACTTAACCATTTCATCAAAGGAAAAATTTCCTTATCACCCATGGAGATTATCTTGGTAATGTTTGGAAAGTTGGAATATTTAAAAAGTATAGTCAAATTAACAAGGAAGAATTGTGATGAAGGTTTAAATTTAATGAACCCCATCAAGGTGGAAGGATCTCATGCGATGCACAAAATCAACATCAACAAAAACCATTGTAGCAAGCTACTTCATCTAGTTGTAGAGATCAATAATCATTTGGTTGAAGGTTTAGTAGACATTGTTGCTTCAATGTTTGAAAAATTTGCTAATGTGGTGCAAAAAATAGGCATCATCTATTTAATTGTTGGGTCAAAGGCATACAAGACTGCATATGGTGTGGTAATTCAAGCATTTGGTAGGATTAATGAGCTCCATGTGAAGGTTGGTGACATCCAATGTTTAATGAATATCATGATAATAAACACTAATAATTATGATGGTTAATTGGGTTTAAACTTTCTTATCAAGATAGGAGTTATGGTGGATGTTGAATAGGGGTTAATACAAATTTGATAGGGTCTAGGAAACAGTGTACATATTTTGTCATTAAACATGAATATGTTACAATTGGTGATAAAGAGAAGTTGCAATGAAATGAGGATAATTGAAATGACATTTTGGGATTGTGAGATATTGGATCTTAATCACTAGAAATAAAGAGGGACATGCCAATGCTCCAAAAAGACACCCAAACATTGTCCAATGATGAAATTAACTTCAATTCTTCTGATGATTCAGATGAGGAGATGGAGGAGATGGTAGATGATGAACAAGGAAGGTTGTTCCTACAAGACAAATCAAAAGTGGCTAAAGATCTAAGGGACAACATGATAAAGCTTTTTGTGCAAAAGGAAGGTACCAACTAAATCATGAATTTAATTTTGGAAGAACATGTTGATAATGTGTTTTTTTGGTGAAATATCTTATTCTAATGATTTTGAAGACTAGATGAGTTTTGTTGCATAGGATGAAAATTGTAGGAATGAGCAATTCATGGCTACAACATGTATGTAGGTGTTTGAAGTTTTTCAATGGGAAGCAAAATTAAATGCTCAAGATGGGAATATGGCATCCAAGGCACATGTGAAGGAAAAGGATAGATGGGCTGAACTTAAGTCCAAGATTATGATAAATCTTGATTTGAGCTAGGACAAAGTTGATCAATAGTGGAAGTTGCTTGATTAATTCCTAGATGTTTTTAGGGTGAGTTGGGATGTTGTAAATATTGGGAACATAGAGTTGATATTCAGGGATTTCCACCATGCAAGACTACTCCAAGTTGACTTTCATTTTGGGAAGAGGCAGAAGTAAAAAAATAAATTGATGTGTTAGTTATTTTAAGCAAGATAAAGCTTACTACTTTTGAATATGCCTACAAAATTATCAATGAAAAAGGATGATAGTCATAGATTTTGTGGTGATTATCAACTCTTGAATTTGCAAACCCAATGGGATTATTTCTCAATGCCATTGGTTGAGAATGTTTTGACCTAGTTTCGAAAGTCACATTGGTTTTCTACTCTTGATTTACAATATGGATTTGGGCCCATTATAATGGTTTTAGAAAACATTTACAAACAATCATTAAATCCAAATTGTTTGATTGGATTATCGTGCCATTTGGGATGAAGATGCCACAAGTACCTTTTCAAAGGCCATGACAATAGTCTTTGGGGCTTACATGGACAAATTTCTAAAAGTGTTTGTGGATGATTTGAATGTCCATAACATGAGTTGGGAGTAGCATTTAGAACATTTTTGATGTGTGTTGTTAATGTTAAGGAAGTTAACTTCAAACTTAACCCTCCAAAATGTGAATTTGTGAAGTTTGACATAACAATTATGATGGTCATCTCCATGTTATGACAGTTTACAATTGAGGGCAAGGCTCAAGAAGCAACTATGCATTTGCCTATGTTTACAATATGACATGTGCAAGAAGGGACAAATGTTTTTCAAGATGAAGTAATAGCATTGGAAAAAGCTAGTTTTTTTTTGTGTGAACAACACAAATGTTCTTTGTGAAATCTTTTTAGTGACAAGAATTCTATCCATGTGCATCAACCATTTGATGTAAACTCTAGGCCAAAATCTTGCAATAATAAAACTATCCAGCACCTTTGGACATTTAAGATCTTGAATTAACAACAAAACAAATGGGAGCCGAGTCATCCTTTCCAAGCATTTTTTTGCCACCCACACAAGTTTCTCCACCAAGGCATGGATTGATATAAATCATCACCTCCAATGTGCCCAAAAATATCAAACAATGAGGTCATAACAATAAAAAATTTCTCAACTTGCATTGCATCGATTTTATCAGAATAATGCCAAGTTCATTTATCACCCTACTTGGAGTTGGAATGAATTTGTACAGGTATCAAGTTGTGCTAAGTGAATAAATTGTTGTCCTATGTAGAAAGTGGGGTGTAATCCAAAATGACAAACTTGTCTTGTGTGCAAACTTCTTTTTTACATTACATGTTTATTTTCTGTTTTTTCATTTGATATTGCTCATGAATGTGGAATGCGAGAGAATACATCCGAAATATATTCACCTCATTTATATTGTTGGGATTTGCGACAAAATACAAATAAGTATGAAAATTAGAAGTCTTAGATGCAAGATTGTTTGCCTTGTCCAAAACTTCAAACATTCTCCAAAATAGAAAACTTTTTATTCTTTATGAGATGAATTATACATATATTATACACACTTTTGAAATATTGTAATTTTTTCATTTCAATTTGCTCTTGAATTTGTTTCATTAAATACCTAGTTGAATGTAGAAGTACATCTAAAATGAAAATATTAGAAATAATTCGATATCCAATATGATGTGGAGCTTGAAGCATAATCCAACTTGAATCCAGGAAAGTTATTGTCAGTTGCTCACCTTGTCTACAACTTTCATCAGTTTAAATTTTTCCAAAAAAATTAATCCATTTCCAACCTTAGTGCAATGGATTTTCATTTTCCCTACCCTCCTTAAATTTGAAGTATTATAATAAGCTCAATTCTTCCATGTAATAGATTTTCATCCATCCAACATCATGAAAACAAATATAATCTATCATAGCATGTTGAAGGCACATGGGTCTAATGATGGCAGCCCTTTGGAGTTGTGCCTGGGAAATCCAATGCCAAGAGAAATTACAAAGCCTCTCGGATAACCCCTAAAGGACTCTCAGGCAGCCTGGAAATACAATACTTTCCTAGTGGCCAGCTTAGAAAAGTTAGAGATGGTAGAAATCTGGATACCCAAAACAGAACACATTTTGTCATACATTTGGCCTTCCCTCCCCTTCTTCTCTCCACCCACACAAGTGACACTTCTTCTTCTGAACTTGTGCAAAATGTAATTTTTAGATGATTTAGGGTCTAGGGTTTAAGATCGACTTTGTTCAAATCCCACTATACAAATCACTTTCCTGACTTGGGTTGGGGGGGAGGGAGGCACAGGCACACTAACAGAAAGCTGCAGTGTTCAAGCAAGAAGAAGAATCGTGTTCAAGCCAACTACAAACCATTACAAACCCCAAGTCCTGAAGGTTTTATCCTCAAGACTTTGAGGGAGAGAGAGTGAGTGAGAGAGACATTGATACACACGTTTTCTTCACACTGGTAGTAGTGGATCTACAGTTTCATTTTGGGTTCTTATGATACAAAAAACACACAACAGATTTGCACTGCAGAAGAAGAGGAAGACTGGAGGGGAGGAAAAAAAAAAAACAAAGGTTCAGTTTGCCTTATTCATCTTGACTTGGCCTTGAACTTGTTCTTGAAGTAGTGTGCTTGTGGAGAGTGAGTGCTTGGAATAGTATCAGAGAAATGGAGGTAAGAACACGGTAACCAATTGCCATCCCTGCCAGTATGAGAATGTTTTCCCACTTGCCTATTCTCGCCTTTGGTACTTGGAAGGTGGTTTGCAAAGTAACTTGCGGGGATATTGCAGGTGCATTTGGAATGTTGGATGGAAATGTTACCCCTGTATACTCATTTTCCAAAAGCCCCTGTGTGTGACAACCATCATCAACCCCCTCCCCTCAATGAGTTCTTCATGTAGATTGGAAAACAATGTGTAGAGTTAGTTGGCAAAATCCAAGACAAATAATATCCATTTGATAATTTGATGAAAAACACAAACAAGAATGAGTTCAAGAAAGACCTGGATGGCATAAGTGTAAAATGAAAGATAGGATACTGGGTAAGTCCACACTGGCTTTGGTAGCTCATCTCCCAGCCGGAAATATCCCGCAACCAGCAGCATCAGTATCTGTCACCAGCAAAATCCAGCATACATCAGATGAAATGCTTCTTCCCAAACCGAAAGCACTGGATGCAAAAACGGACTCAGTATTCACACATTCATGAATGTAGTAGCAGCTTTGAGAGAGAGAGAGCTCAGGAAATTGCACATATGTAGGTAGGTAAGCGTTCAGAAGACTGGTGTACCTGGATGCAAAGTGTGGTGATGATCCCTTCAAAAACTTTGGGCAAGATGGTTGCTATGAACATCATCAGGCCATCCATGATAGCAAAACACATGAAGACATCGATCATAAAATACATAAAGTGGGAGAATGATGGATGAAGTCCAATGAGGAAGTATGAGATTGAAGAGCACACAAGTGCCAGCACCAGTAAGAAAGGAATTGATGCCAACAGGTTCGCGAAGACAAACTTGCTGCTGATTGCTGTACTACGTCTGTTTGCAATTTCTTGAGAAACAACCTGTTGGGGAAAGTCAAATTATCAGAACCACCACTCAATTTGGTGTATGACTACCGGAGACATGAGATGTAGATTTCAACATAATCCTTTGGAACAGATCGGATTACATACCAAACCCAAAAAGCATAACTAAAAGTATAGCCTTCATGAGATGACTCAGAAAGAGAGCAGACAAAAGGTTCACACAAGAAACTAACCTTAACTTCTTTTACAATAGCAGGAAAACCTGCAATTGATAGAAACCCAAGAAACGCAACTGTCACAAAGATGGCAGCTGCTCTTCCCTGGCCAACACATCACGAGTTCAGACAATCATTTACATCAACATTGCAGAGAAAATGAACTTCAAAGATTTCTAAAAAGTGCATATGTGGGAATTTCTGAAATCATTTTCCAAAACATCATCACATCATCATATTGCACATAGGATTTCTGATGTGATGAGAAAACAATGTAAAAAGAGTGTAAAAACAAGGGATATCATGCACACATTCCCACAGTCAATCCATAACATATTTCGGCTATGTTAAAAGAAGATAACGCATGGCTCATTTGTGCTTACCCTAATGGAGTTGAAGGAATGGCCAAGATTGTAAAACATAGTCCCAATGCACAAGGTTAGCACTGTGGAGAGCAGCAACCGCAGCCAATAGTAGCCAAAATCACGTCCCATGCTCACACATGAACGCCATGTCAAAACTGACATGCACATCAACAGGCCAGCATGGCCTGCGCTTTCCAAAATTGGCCCTTCCTGAACATACATGAAAATTCACTTTAACTTTTACACACTTGAGAGAAGATATGAGTGACTACTGACAGATCAAAGACTGAAATAGAAAGTCTTCTCTGTTGACGGACAGATCACGGTCGTAGCAGTATCCTGAAGAGATGTACAGTACAGCAGCATCTAAGGTTGGTTGCCAAACATAATAGTTGATTGTTTTTTTTCTCTTGGAAGTAGTGGTGTATGAGACAAATCCTTAAAAGACATAGGTGAGATGTTGAAGGGTTTTTCCATACATTTTCGCAAAGCTGAACCACAAGAGACTGCACAAGTCCAAAGTCAGATGAAGCTTGAAAAGTTGCTTCCAACGTGCGTAATGCCACAGATGACTCAATTTGGCTCCATGTTTGGTCCCCAGATTCCTCATCCTACACAATAACATATCACCACAAAATAAACTGTCACTTCCAAAGTGCAGCAACCCATCATTGGCAAAGTTCATCTCTATAAACTTTTTGCTTCAGAGAAGGGTTTTTTCCCACTTGTGGATGGAGTGTTTGGAGCCTAAACCTGCCCAAACTTGAATACAGAATTGATGTTGTCCAGGTTGGGATCGATAACACCCAGAAAGTAGTCAGTCGGATTTTGCAAGCGAGGACATGGAAATCCTGAGTTTGCAAAATGCTGCAATCACAGATGGATGCACCCACCACTTTTAGCATGTGTATGACAGCTGACATACACAATCAAAGCTAAGTAGAGCTAGACAAAAACCCTATTTGCTGTTGAGGAGATTGTGAGGAGGAGAAGCTTAGAAAGGGTTTTGTGGCTCGTATTCTAAAACTCAAACAAGGAATGTATGTGTGTATGAGAGGACATACATCAAGAGCACCTCTGGACGGCCCAAAATAGACAGTAACACCAAGAGAGAGAAGACACAGCTGGTCCAGCAGAGGCCATGCATGACTCGTAGCTTGCTGCATTGTGGTTACAATTGTACACCGTCGGGTCCATGCTAACTTCCTCAGTGTAGCAATTACTAGAACACTTCCCACACTGCAATAACATCCCAAGACAGACCCACTCAGTGCCCACCCACCACAATAGATGAGTGTAGTCAAAAAACCTAACAAGAGACCTTAGCTCACAACGCATGTCAGATCATCATCAGGAATAGCAGTGACAATGAGCTGCCACAACCAACTTCCCACTTACTTCATCAGCTCCACAAAGAAAGTAGAAAGACAAGTAAGAAAAAATAGAGAGGGGGAGGGAGATGAGAGAATTAGAAGCAGGGATGAAGAAGGAGGAAGGAAGGAAGGAAGGGGGGTCTCTACCTATCAAGGCCGTATGTGGGTTCTTCCAGAAACAGCAAGTATGGGCATGAGAGCATGTGCACAGCTAAACTGAGCCGTTTCCTTTCCACTTGGGAGAGACCACCCGTTTCATGTGAGCACCCAATGCGGACACTCACCAGATCTTCCAAGTCCATCTCTGAAATGGATGCATCAACCCGGGAAAGCTTTTTGGAAAGAGGTAGCCCACTTGGAAGTTGTGAGAGAGCAGAATAGTAAAGAAGTTCACGAACTGTCAGTGATTCAATCAGTTCTTCATCTGGTCTTATGTATGCCTGCCATGGGCCCCAGAAAAACAAAACCACACAGCCTTTGATCATCATG
>Ga0116230_10003621_pt1 | contig 15108 bp, 6 predicted proteins | sample S1TSphfallax_3_FD_88678 | JGI IMG/M metagenome (GOLD analysis project Ga0116230, IMG submission 88678) | Host-associated microbial communities from peat moss isolated from Minnesota, USA - S1T2_Fd - Sphagnum fallax MG | ecosystem: Host-associated > Plants > Peat moss > Unclassified | place: USA... | reverse complement strand
TTGGCATCTTCCGCCCGGCGATCGTAAAGCACCGCCAGCCGAAACGCAGCGGTTTCGTGGTCGGGATTCTCATTCAGCGCCCGCTCGTAAAAATCGACGGACTTTTCATGATTCCCCTCTTTTTCGCTCTCCAGCGCCCGCTTAAAATATTCGTCCGCTGCCCGCTCATTGATCGTATTGGAACTCACATCTGCCATGGCTTACCGCTCTCAAAGTTAGAAATCTGCCTTCAAACCGGCGTATGCCGATCTTCGACCAGGTATTAAAAAAAAGAAACCGCGTTGTGTCAAACATAACAATCGCACGTTTTTCAGGGATTTTCCTAAAAAATCGGCTTTTTATCAAAATCTTATCTTTTTCATCGCAAAATTCTTTTTGTCAACCCGACGGTGCATGCCAGATACCTCGCCCAAGGTGCTTTGGTGTTAGCCAGCGGCTGGGAATTTGCGGGATATGGCGGCCATCCATATTCTTGCGGAATCGATCATGGAGAATTCGGATCAGACGCAATCCTTCGCGGCCCCTCTCTCGGGTGCGGGCGCTCCGTCTGCCGATGCCGTCTTACCCCACAACATCGGCCCCTACCGCCTGATTGAACGCATCGGTGAGGGCGGGATGGGCACCGTCTACAAAGCCGACCAGTTGCACCCGGTCAAACGCACGGTCGCCATCAAGCTGATCAAACTCGGGCTGGACTCGGCGGAGATTATTGCGCGGTTTGAATCAGAGCGGCAGGCCCTGGCGCGGATGGATCATCCCAACATTGCCAAAGTGCTCGACGCCGGGATGGACGAGCGGGGCCGCCCGTATTTCGTGATGGAATATGTCCCGGGAACCCCGATCACGAAATATGCCGACGACAACCAGTTGTCGATCCGACAGCGGTTGGAGTTGGTGCTGCAGGTTTGCGATGCCATCGGTCATGCACACGCCAAGGCGATTATCCATCGCGACATCAAGGCCGGGAACGTGCTGGCGTATACCGCCGATGGAAAACCCACCGTCAAAGTGATCGACTTCGGCATAGCCAAAGCGTTGACCGGCGATCGCCTGACCGACCGCACATTCAACACAGCAATGGGCCAGGCGATCGGCACCTACGAATCGATGAGCCCCGAGCAAGCCGACGGCAGCCCCGACATCGACACGCGAACCGATGTGTATTCACTGGGTGCTCTGCTTTACGAATTGCTCAGCGGTTCCAAGCCGTTTGACCAATCCAATCTCGCCCGCGCCGTTGATGCCGAGATCCGCCGGATCATCCGCGAGGATGAGCCGCCCCGACCCAGCACGCAGTTGTCATCCAAGGGGGAGCACGCAACACGCATCGCCAAAGCCCGGCAAGTGGAAGTTCAGACGCTGACTCGGCAACTGCAATCCGAACTGGAATGGATTCCGCTGATGGCCTTGCGCAAGGAGCGCAGCCGCCGGTATGCAACCCCGCAGCAAATGGCGGAGGACATCCAGAACTATCTGGCTGGCATTCCCCTGATCGCTGCGCCGGATTCGAGAACCTATCGCCTGCGGAAGTTCGTGCGCCGCAACCGCCGACCCATCATCGCGGTTCTGAGTTTGCTCATCGGTCTGATGATTGGAATTGTCGGCACCACCGTCGGTTTGCTGCGCGAGAAAAAGGCCAAAGCCGCTGAAGTGAAGCAGAGGATTGTTGCACAGGACGCGACCGCGCAAGCCGCGGCGGCTCTTGCCGAGGAGAAACGCCAGCGCGCAATCGCCGAAGATCAACGCGCCCGCGCTGTCGCCAGGCTCGCCGATGCCCAGCAGATGGCCAGCTCGATGTTCAAATTCGATGACGCGCTTCTGGATGTCCCCGGGTCGACCGCGACCCGCAAACTGATCGCTGACAGCGCTTTGAAATATCTCGATCATCTCAGCCAGGACGCCGCCGCCCGCGCACAGGTTCTTCGGGATCTGGCCATCAGTTACGGAAAAGTCGGCGACGTGTTTGGCAACCCCGACAAGCCCAACGTCGGCGATACCGATCAGGCCCTGGCGAGCTACGAAAAGGCGCTGAAGATTTTCCAAAAGCTCGCCGCGGATGATCCCGCCGATCCCACCGCCCAGCATGATCTGGCCATTGCTTATGAGAGGATGGGAACCATTCTCTCCGCCAAACGGAAGGTGGACTCCGCACTGGCGAACTACAGCAAATCGCTGGCCATCTTTCAAAAGCTCGCCCAGGAGTATCCTGACAACCCCAGATCACAGCGGGCCCTGGCGGTCAGTTATGTAAGAGTGGGTGATCTCCAGGTTGTAAAAGGTCAGAACGATGCGGGGATGCAAAGCTATCAAAAATCGCTGGACATCATGCAAAAGCTTTTGCAGATCAGCCCGGCCAACGCTGGTGCCCAGCGTGATATTGCCGTTGCGCTGATCAAGCTCGCAGACATACAGGCCATCACCGGTCGCAACACCGAGGCGCTGGCAAACTATCTCATCGCCCAGCAGGCGGCCCAGCGGCGCGTCGCCAATGAACCGTCGAATACCCTGGCGCGGCGCGATCTGGCCGCGGTGCTGGACAAGATGGGCAGCACCCAGTCCGCCCTGAAACAAATCGACCAAGCGCTGAACAATTACCGCAAGTCTCTGGAGATCCGGCAAAAGCTCGATCACGACGATCCGGGCAATGCCATGGTGAAGCATGGCCTTTCCGACAGCTATTCCAACATCGGCTATGCCCTTGCGAAAAAAGGGCAGCTCGAAGAAGCATTGCAAAATTACAGAACCTGTCTGGACTTGAATCAGAGCCTGACCGCCTCCGACCCCGGAAATGTGGAGGCAAAGCACGAGGTCGCGGTGTCCCATTTCAAACTCGCATTGCTTCGCACCGAGTTGGCCGATCGAACCGGATTAACCGTTGAAGGCAAACTCAGCCAGCTTCGCCCCGCCTTGGCGGATTACCGCGACTCGCTGCAGCTCTACCGCAACCTTCAAGCCAACGGGACCTTGGAGCCCGCCGATCAGGCGACCCCGGCAAAAGTCGAAGCGGAACTGCGAAATTGCGAGGACGGGATCTCCCGGTTGGAAAAGCAGTCCGCGACCCAACCAACAACGATCCCAGCCCCGGCAACCCAGCCTCGCTCCAAGTGACGGCTTGGTTCCGCTCGTGCGACCAGGGTTCCATGCCAGCGTTTAGAGCGGTTTGCGCCACGGTGTAGCTGCGACGCCTGCGTCGCCCTCGACCGAACGTCGAGCGAAGAGGCGACGCAGCCGTCGCGGCCACAGAAAGATCGCCACACGCTGGCGCAACCCGCTCTAATAGCCCCAGCCCCAAGGCTGGGGATCTTACTGCGAATCGCGCCATTTGCCGTACGAACCCCCAGTCTTCCGGCAGGGGCTATAACCCCCATTCAAGTGGCTCATGCGAAGATTAGCGATGTACCGAGAAGCAACGGAAGAAAGTGACACATGCTTTGGGATCGCGATACTTATTCGTCGAGGCGCTCAGTTCGCTCGTCGTTCATACACGTTGCAGATTTCAGATAACGTAGCCAGCGGTTTGAGGCAACTCTTGAAGTCGTTCAGCCGCCATTCCCAGTTATGTTGCGCTTTGCCGGGTGTATTCATCCGCGCGTCCCGACCCAGCCCCAGCAGATCCTGAACCGGGATTATCGCCTGCCGGGCAGTCGAACTCATCAGCAATCGAATCATTGCTTCCACGGGGTGAGTCTCCCAATCCAGCCCCGGTGCGTATGCTTTCAACCGCCGCTTGCCTGCCGCGGGCAGGAGGCGGTACCAGCTGGCGGTGGTGTCGTTGTCATGTGTGCCGGTGTAGGCGAAACAGTGCGGGACGAAATTGCAGGGCGTGTGCGGATTACCCGGCTCGCTACCAAATCCAAACTGCAGCACGCGCATACCCGGCAGATTGAATCGGTCACGCAAGGCCTCCACCTCCGGCGTGATGATCCCCAGATCTTCGGCAAGCAACGGCAACCTCGGATTGCCTTCCAGCAGGGCGTCGAACAATTCGACACCCGGCGCTTTCACCCATTTGCCCGACTCCGCGGTGAGCGCGTTGCCTGGAATCGACCAATAGGATTCAAATCCGCGGAAGTGATCGATCCGAACCAGATCGGCCTGGGACAGCGCCGCCGCGAGCCGCGATTTCCACCAGGAAAAGCCATCCCTGCGCATTTCGTTCCAGTTATAGAGCGGGTTGCCCCAGCATTGCCCGGTGGCGGAAAACAGATCGGGCGGCACGCCCGAGATGAACTTTGGTTTGCCATGCCGATCAAGCTGAAATAGTTTCGGGTTTGTCCATACAACCGCTGGTTCGGGCGAAACGAAAATCGGCAGATCGCCAATCAGCCCCACCCCCGCGGCGGCAGCGTGATTCCGAAGCTCGTCCAGTTGTCGAAAGAAAAGGAACTGCGTGAACTTGTGAAATTCGATCGCATCCGCAAGCTCCGCTCGCGCGCTGGCAAGTGCCGCGGGTTTTCGCAATCGCAGTTCCATGGGCCAATCGGTCCAGTGTTTCTTCTGTGAGTTTCTGATGGCCATGAATAGTGAATAGTCGTCGAGCCAGCTGATTTGCGCTTGCAGAAATCGTTCGACAGAATCGGATAATCGCGGCACAAGTCCGGATCGAAAATGCTCGAACGCGATGGCGAGTAAATGGTGTTTATTTTTCGCAACCTGCTGATAATCGACTTTGCCCGATGGCAGCACAGCCTTGCGCAAATCGGCCTTGCTCAATAATCCATCCTCAAACAACCGATCCGGGCTGATCAACAGCGGATTTCCCGCAAACGCCGAATAGCACCGGTAGGGTGAATTGCCTTCCCCGCACGGACCGAGCGGCAGCATCTGCCACCATCGCTGCCCGGCTTTGGCGAGCAGATTAACCCACCTGATTGCTTCGGGGCCCAGATCACCGATTCCATAACGCCCGGGTAACGAAGTGACATGCAGAAGCAGCCCTGATCCGCGCCGGGTAAGGTCAATCGGAAGCTTGGAAATTTGGACGTTCACTGTTTTCACGCGATGGCTTATACAACCATCAGCCTTGCAAAACAGCGGAAGAAAGGGATGAAATATGCGAATGCGAGTTTGGCCCGGGAGACCCTATCCCCTGGGCGCGACATGGGACGGAGCGGGTGTGAACTTCGCAATTTTTTCCGAGCATGCCACCAAGGTCGAGCTGTGCCTTTTCAACTCCCACGAGGATGAAAAAGAAACCGAGCGGATCAAACTCCCTGAGCGAACCGACATGGTCTGGCACGGCTACCTGCCCGATGTCGAACCGGGCCAGCTCTATGGCTATCGGGTCCACGGACCCTACGACCCACATGCCGGGCACCGCTTCAACGCCAATAAAATCATTCTCGATCCGTATGCGAAGGCGATCGGGCGCGAACTCAAATGGGATGATTCGCTCTTTGGTTACAAAATAGGCTCGGATGATCTGTCATTCGACGAGCGGGATAATTCTGCCTTCTGCCCGCTGGGGGCGGTTCTGGACTCGGCATTCACCTGGGGAGATGACCGCCCGCCGCGCACGCCCTGGCACAAAACGCTGATCTATGAAGCCCACGTGCGCGGCACCACCATGAAGATGCCCGAAGTGCCCGAAGAGCGACAGGGAACCTATTCGGGCATGGCATCCGAGGCGTTTATCAATCATCTGCTGGATCTGGGAGTCACCGCACTGGAGCTGCTCCCGGTTCATTATCACCTTGATGACCAGACTCTGCTGAAAAAGGGACTCAGTAATTTCTGGGGCTACAACACGCTGAATTATTTCGCGCCGCATGTTGAATATGCCTCCAAGCATTCTCCGAGAAAAAGCGTGCAGGAATTCAAAATGATGGTTCGCAGTCTGCATGCGGCTGGAATCGAAGTCATCCTGGACGTGGTCTACAACCACACCTGCGAAGGCAATCAGCTGGGTCCCACTCTTTCCTGGCGGGGGGTCGACAACGCCTGCTACTACAGGCTGTCTCCCGAGGATAAGCGTTATTACAGCGACTTCACCGGGTGCGGGAATACGCTGAACATGACCAGTCCTCGCGTGCTGCAGATGATCATGGACAGCCTCCGCTACTGGGTCACCGAGATGCATGTCGACGGCTTCCGGTTTGATCTGGCCAGCACCCTGGCGCGCGAGCTGCACGATGTCGACCGGCTGGGCGCGTTCTTCGACATTATTCACCAGGACCCGATTCTCTCGCAGGTGAAACTGATTGCCGAGCCTTGGGATGTCGGCCCGGGTGGCTACCAGGTGGGGAATTTTCCCGTGCTGTGGACCGAATGGAACGGTAAGTATCGGGATTGCGTCCGGCGGTTCTGGAAAGGGGATGGGCGGCTTGCGTCGGAACTGGCCACGCGCCTCGCCGGTAGCAGCGATCTCTATGAAGGGGAGGGCCGAAATCCCTACGCCAGCATTAATTTCATCACTGCCCATGATGGATTCAGCCTTCAGGACCTGGTTACCTACGATCACAAGCACAACGATGCCAACGGCGAAGAAAATCGCGACGGGGCCGACGACAATTACAGCTGGAATTGCGGCGCCGAAGGCCCAACCAATGACCCGGGCATCCTCGCGCTGCGTGAACGGCAAAAGCGAAATCTGTTTGCCACTCTATTGTTCTCCCAGGGCGTTGCGATGATCTACGGCGGTGACGAACTGAGCCGGACTAAGAACGGCAACAACAACACCTACTGCCAGGACAATGAGCTAAGCTGGTTTGACTGGAACCTTGATCAGCCGAAGAAGGATTTTCTTGAATTCTGCCGAAAATGCACCCGCATCTGGAAAGAGCAGCCGGCCATGCAGCGGCGGAAGTTCTTCTCCGGAAGATCCATTCGCGGGACGGGGATCAAAGACATCTCATTCTTCGAGCCCTGGGGCAAGGACATGAGCGACCAGGCCTGGAACGACCCGAAGGTTAAATGCCTGGGAGTCCGCCTTGCCGGCGATTTAATCGACGAAGTTGACGAACGCGGCGAGACAATCAGGGGTGACACGCTGCTGCTGCTGTTGAACGCCCATTGGGAGGAGATTCCATTCACGCTGCCCGAAACATCAGACGGAGATGTCTGGCAAACGCTGATAGACACGGCCGAACCGGATCGGCCGCCAGGCCCGAGAGTCCGGCCGGCGCGGGAGACTTTTCCGCTCTATGGCCGGTCGCTCGCACTGCTGCGGACGATCCGACCCGAGCAGGCAGAGAATGAATTGTCGTCAACCCAGGTGGAACAACTCCGGCAGTTTGGCCGCAGACTTGGAAACCAATCCACACCGCCCGGACCAGCCATGCTCTAATTGCAACGGATCATGAACTCGACCGGTGAACAATCTCACGACCGATTTCTGCCCGTTGGAGCGGAATATCAACCGGGCCGCGGCGTCAGCTTCCGGGTCTGGGCGCCGCGGCGTAAGCGGGTGGAAGTAATCCTTGATAACCAGCCGCCGCTGCTCCTGAATAGTGAACCCGGCGGTTATTTTTCGGGTATCAGCGGAAAAGCCAAGACCGGTTCACTTTACAAGTTCCGACTGGACGGAGGTGATAATCTGATCCCCGATCCGATATCCCGTTTCCAGCCTGATGGGGTGCATGGAAAGTCGCAGGTGGTCGATCCCAGTTCTTTCAAATGGTCCGATTCCGGCTGGAACGGAATCACGGCCAATGGCCAGATAATCTATGAACTCCATGTCGGTACCTTCACCCCCGAGGGAACCTGGTCGGCTGCTTCATCGAAGCTGGAATACCTGAAATCGTTGGGCATCACCTGCATCGAGGTAATGCCGGTGGGTGATTTCCCGGGAGAGTTTGGTTGGGGGTATGACGGTGTCGCTCTGTTTGCCCCCACGCGGGTATACGGGAAGCCCGATGATTTTCGCCGGTTTGTAAATGACGCGCATTCGCTTGGGCTTGGGGTCATTCTCGATGTGGTCTACAACCATCTTGGCCCGGACGGGAATTACCTTAAGGAATTCTCGGATCACTATTTCACGAAGAAACACAGCAATGACTGGGGAGAATCACTCAACTTCGATGATGAAGGATCAGCAGGCGTGCGGGAATACTTTATCTCCAACGCCCGGCACTGGATCAGTGAGTATCACCTGGACGGAATCCGGTTCGACGCCACGCATGCCATCATCGACTTCTCGCACGAGCATATCTTATCGGCGATTGCCAAGGCGGCGCGATCCGCCGCGGGAAATCGGTCCATCTACCTGATTGCCGAGAGTGAGACACAGGTTGCCCGCATTGTCCGACCTTCCGATGCCGACGGGTATGGCCTGGACGCATTGTGGAATGATGACTTTCATCATACCGCGATGGTTTCGCTGACAGCCCGCAATGAAGCCTATTTCACGGACTACCAGGGCAAGCCGCAGGAGTTCATTTCCTGCTGCAAATATGGATACCTCTTTCAGGGTCAATTCTCTGCCTGGCAGAGCAAGCGGCGGGGGACCATCGCCCTGGATCTGAGCCCGACGGCGTTTGTCAACTACATCCAGAACCACGATCAGATCGCAAACTTCGGCAGCGGGGAGCGCGCCCATCAACTCTCCGGCCTTGCCCATTTCAAGGCACTGACCGCACTGCTGCTGCTTGCTCCGCAGACGCCGCTGCTGTTTCAAGGCCAGGAGTTTGCCGCTTCCAGCCCGTTCCAATATTTCGCGGATCATACCGGCGAATTGCCATCTCTTATCCGCAAGGGAAGATTGAAAGAGCTTAGTCAGTTCCCAAGCAATTCTCATCCCGACATGCAGGCCCAGATGCGCGATCCTTCGGACCGGAGCACATTCGAGTGCTGCAAATTAGACTGGGCACAGCGCGATAAAGGCTGGCATGCGAAGATCTACGCGCTGCACAGGGAATTGCTGGCGCTGCGGAAGAGCGACCCCGTCTTTTCCCGGGTGACCGACCGGCGGCACCTTGATGGGGCGGTCATCGGGCCCGATGCAATCGTTCTGCGGTTCTTTCACGATGACGGCGACCGGATGCTGCTGTTTAACTTCGGCGTGGATCTGCACATGAGGGTTCTGCCCGAGCCACTGCTGGCCGTTGCCACGGGCCATCGGTGGGAGATCATGCTCTCGACGGAAGATCCTAAATTCGGGGGCAATGGGATCCCGCCTTTGGAAACCTGCGGCGAGGACTGGCGGTTGCCGGGCGTGAATCTGGAACTGCCAGGGCGATCGGCGGTGGTTCTCAAGCCTGCACCCTTGACCAAGGACGATGAGGAGCGATACGAGCGGCTCTTCAGGGAGCGTGAAGCGCAGCGGCAGAAGGGGCTTGCCGGAGCTTGAGTGCCATGGAAACAGTCTCAACCTATCGCATCCAGTTTCATAAAGGTTTCACCTTCAAGGATGCGGCAGAAATCATTTCTTATCTGCATGACCTTGGAATCACCCACCTCTACGCATCGCCTTACCTGAAAGCCGTTGCCGGCAGCATGCATGGATATGATGTAATCGACCACAGCCAACTGAATCCCGAAATCGGCACGGCGGACGATTATCAGCAGTTGGTAAATAGTCTCGCCGAGCATGGCATGTCACAGATTCTGGATACGGTGCCAAACCACATGGGGGTCGAGACAAATGATAACCCGTGGTGGAATGATGTTCTGACCCACGGGCGGCCGGCCATCCATGCGAACTATTTCGATATTGATTGGCAGGGATTGGGAACTCGAAAGAATCTGGCTGGCAAGGTGCTGATGCCGGTTTTGGGTGAAACGCTCGCTGAGGCGATTGATGGCGGGTTATTGAAACTCAAGAGTGAGGGGGGTGATACATTTGTTGTCTACCGAGGCGGTCGGCGTTTTCCGGTTGATCCCAGGACCGTCGGCGATGTGCCGCTGGAGTCGCTCCTTGAAAAGCAGAATTACCGGCTGATCTACTGGCGGGCCGGCGCTGATGAAATCAACTATCGGCGGTTCTTCGACATCTCCGGCCTGGCCGCATTGCAGATGCAGCGACCCGAGGTGTTCGAGGAGGTGCATCGGTTCACATTCAGCCTGATTAAAAAAGGCTGGGTGGACGGCCTGCGCGTGGATCACCCCGATGGGCTGCTCGATCCCAAGGCGTATTTCGACCACCTGCAGGAAAAGTATGCAACCGAATGCCCGAATCAATCGGGAGCGGGAAAGCCGCTCTTTGTATCAGTTGAGAAGATCCTGAACGGAGACGAGACTCTCCCAGAGGACTGGGCTGTGTCCGGCACCAGCGGATACGACTTTCTTTACGCTGTGAATGACTTGTTTGTCGATTCGGCGAATGAGTCCGCGATGACCGAGATCTACAAGGGCTTTGCGGGAGATGGCACCTCATACGCGGATTGGGTCTATCGCGAAAAGAGGTTGGTCCTCCAGACTTCGATGTACAGCGAGATGGAGACCCTTGTGAATCGGCTCGATGCGCTGGCCCAGCAGGAAAGATCCTCCCATGATTTTACGAGGAGGCAACTGCACGAAGCACTGGGCGAAATCATCGCCTGCTTCTGCGTCTATCGAAGTTACGTTTCCGCGCGGGGTGTAAGCGAATCGGACATTGAAGTGGTGGAGCAGTCGGTGCGAGCCGCCGCCGGTCGAAATGCCGGGATCAGCACGAGGGTTCTGAAATTCATTCAAGACTCGATTCTGCAGCGTTATCCTGTCATGCCTGAAGTTCGCGGCAAACAACTCGACTTTGCCCAGAGGTTCCAGCAGCTGACATCACCCGTCAATGCCAAGGGAATTGAAGACAGTACATTCTATATTTACAACCGGTTGATCAGCCAGAACGAAGTCGGCTGCGACCCCGGTCGGTTTGGGCGGGATAGTGACGCGATTCACAGGTATATGGCCCACAGGCAGATGCACTGGCCTTTGTCTCTCTCTGCACTGAGCACGCATGATACCAAGCGGAGCGAGGATGTGCGGGCGCGAATCAATGTCTTGTCCGAGATTCCCGAAGAGTGGGAGAAACGCCTGGACTGCTGGAAGCAGATGAACGCGAACATCGCTCGCGCGGTGCATCCAAACGATCAATATCTTCTGTATCAGACACTCATCGGCGCATGGCCGCTGGAGGGCGATGTCGACCAAACCTTCGTGAGCCGGATTACCGCCTACATGCAGAAGGCACTGCGGGAGGCGAAGCTCCGCAGCTGTTGGACCGATCCGGATGAGAAATATGAATCGGCCATGACCCGGCTGGTTGCAAGCCTTCTCGACCCGAGCAGCAGCGGACCGTTTCTAGATGACTTTACGGCATTTCAGAAGCGGGTCAGCCGTATTGGGTTGTTCAACTCTCTTTCGCAGACCGTGTTGCGTCTGACTGCGCCGGGCATTGCGGATACCTACCAGGGTTCGGAACTGTGGGACTTCAGTCTGGTGGACCCCGATAACCGCCGGCCGGTGAACTATGACATCCGACAGAAGATGCTCGCAAGTATGCTGAAGGAGCCGCCGACGCCCGAGTCGCTTTGCTCGACGATGGAGGATGGCCGGATCAAGCTGTGGGTGAATCTGCTGCTGTTGCAGGCTCGGAAAAGGATGCCGGAGCTGTTCCTGCAGGGTGCATACGAAGCACTCATTGCCTCCGGCTCGCGGGCACAACATGTCTTCGCCTTCTCCCGAACCTATGGAGATCAGATCTTGGTTGTGGTTGTTCCACGGTTGCTCGCCCGTCTCGGAGTTCGGGAAGAATGGCAGGAAGCAAAATGGGAAGACACGCGACTATTGCTGCCTCCGGATCTTACGGATCTCTTTACAGGTTCGCAGCTTCGCAACAATCGGGATCCTGAAATGAGCGTCGCGCAGTTATTAGGGTCATTTCCATTCACGGTGTTGTTCAGAGATAGTTCAGGAATCAGGTGACTCTTAATGCCTTATCAGCCTATCGCAGATTACGGCCTGATTGGAAACATGCATACCGCTGCCCTGGTTGGGAAGAATGGCTCCATCGACTGGCTGTGTTTGCCGCATTTCGATTCACCCAGTGTTTTTGCTTCCATCCTGGATGACAAGAAGGGCGGATACTGGAGCATCGCGCCGGTTTCGGGATCGACGACCGTTCGGCAAGTCTATTGGCCGGAGACCAACGTGCTTGTGACTCGCTTTCTCCAGCAAGAGGGGATCATTGAGGTGATTGATTACATGCCGGTTGGTCTGAAGCAGGGGGACCGCGGATTCCGGCATCTGGTGCGGCGGGTCGAGGCGGTCCGGGGAACGATGCAGGTGCGGATGCAGTGCTGCCCGGCCTTTAACTATGCCCGGGATACCCACACCCTGTCGCGCAGCGACCACGGCGTGATCTTCACCTCGCCCGCGCTGTCGCTCGAATTGCTCGGTCAGACCCCGATCGAGATAAGCGGGGATAAACATTCGGCCGAGGCGAACTTCGAGGTTTCCCAGGGAGAGCGAACCTCGTTCGCGCTGCGGATGCTGGACGATCAACATCGCGGTGCGCCAATGGACTCATCGGAGGTGGAGCAGAGTCTCTTCGAGCACACGGTGCGGTTCTGGCATGAATGGCTCAGTCAATGCAAGTACAGCGGGCGCTGGCGTGAGCAGGTCTTCCGCTCGGCCCTGGCACTTAAACTCATGACCTTTGAACCGACCGGCGCGATCGTCGCCGCCCCTACCTGCAGCCTGCCCGAGGCCATTCCTGGAACGCGGAACTGGGACTATCGCTACAGCTGGATCCGCGATGCGTCTTTCACTCTCTATGCTCTTCTTCGGCTTGGATTCACATATGAGGCGGAGCAATTCATGGGCTGGCTGGAGAAGCGCTGCCACGAGCGGAAGCCCGATGGGGGGCTGCAGACGATGTACGGCCTTCGCGGCGAGCAGCAATTGCCCGAGATCACTCTCGACCATCTGGACGGATATAGAGGTTGCAAACCAGTGCGGGTGGGGAATGCGGCTGCCAACCAGTTGCAGCTGGATATTTATGGCGAATTGATGGACAGCGTCTATCTCTATAACAAACACGGCGCGCCGATCAGCTGGGATCTCTGGGTGCAGCTGAGTGCGCTGGTGGACTGGGTCTGCGATCACTGGCAATTGCCGGACGAAGGAATCTGGGAGACTCGCGCCGGGAATCAGCAGTTTGTTTATTCAAAGCTGATGTGCTGGGTGGCTTTGGATCGGGCGTTGCGGCTGGCGGACAAGCGGTCGCTCCCGGCCGACCGCCCGCGCTGGTCAAAGGTGCGGGATGAGATTTATCTCGATGTGATGAAAAACGGCTGGAATGATGAGATCAAATCTTTTGTGCAGCACTATGGCAGCAAGTCGCTGGACGCATCCGCGCTGGTGATGCCCCTGATGTTCTTCATGGCTCCCAACGATCCGCGGATGCTGCATACGCTCGATGCGATTTGCAGGGACCCGGCTGATGGCGGGCTTCTCTCGGGGAATCTGGTTTACCGCTATCAGCGCGGCGGGCTCAAAGACGGGCTGGCCGGCAATGAGGGCACATTTAACATGTGTACTTTCTGGCTGGTCGAAGCGCTCACGCGTGCCGGGCAGATCGACCGGGCAAAACTGGATCAGGCCCGGCTGCTGTTTGAAAAGACGCTGGGCTATGCCAACCACCTCGGCCTTTACGCGGAGGAAACCAGCGTCAGCGGTGAAGCGCTGGGAAATTTTCCGCAGGCATTCACCCACCTCGCGGTGATCAGCTCCGCATTCAATCTGGACAGGACGTTGGGTACGGAGAACTGGTGAACTCTCCCACTGTCCGATATCCAGAACCTCTCGTTTTTCACCCTGATTTCAATCCTATAAACGTTGAAAATGAACTGCTCCGAATAGTCGTTAATCTGAGCCGCCGCAAAACCGATGAACTTTCTGGGTATTTGTGCCTAGATGGAGCATTCATGCGGCAGAATCTGTTTCGGTTACCGGACGCTGAGGATAAGACTGAATTGAACCCTGGGAGCGGCGCGCGAATGGAGTCGCTCGAAGGACGGACGCTCTTCAGCGCGATGGGTTTGAACTCCGGCAAAGAGCCGGCATCGATCTCGATCGCGCTGATTGATCAGACTCTGCCGGATCAGGCGCTGCTGTCGCAGAGCCTGACGAATGCGACGCGCATCTATTTCAATCCCCAGACCGAGCCAGCTGCGGCTGTGTTGAATGCGGCCCTGCAGGCGACCGATCAGCTTCACGCCAAGATCAGCAGTCTGATGGTCTTCTCGCATGGAAACGCGGGGTATTTTTCTCTCGGCGATGAGTTGGTCAGCGCCCGGAATATCGGGAACACGTCGTCGCAATGGCGGGACCTTGCCCGGCATTTCACGGACAACGCGACGATCGACCTGTTCGCCTGCGACCTGGCTGCCAGCCCGATGGGTCGGCAGTTGCTCGACAAGCTGCATGATCTGACCGGGGCCGATGTCTACGGATCAACCAATCTTACCGGACGCGGGGGCGATTGGATTCTGGAAGCGCATTCCCAGCACGCGGCCAGCAACCCGCAGTTGCCGCTCAACACGGAAATGCTGGCCAGCTATCCGGATGACCTCCTGATCACCACCACTGTGGCGGCGGCGGCGACGCCGGCCACGGTTACCGGAACCACCACGGTGCTGAGCGTCACGATGCTGGACACGCTGGGCACGCCCACGTTCGCCTGGACGACCACGTCCAAACCGTCGGGTTCCACTGTCACGTTCAGCAACAACAATACAACGACGGCTTCAATCACCACCGCGACATTTAACAAGGCCGGAAGCTACAGTTTTACCGTCACCGGCACCGATGGCTCTGCATCGAGTTCCAGTTCGGTCAATGTGACGGTAAACCAGACGCTCACTTCGATCTCGGTGACTCCGGGAACCGCGTCGCTTGCGCTGAACGCCACGCAAAGTTTCTCAGCCAGCGCGCTGGATCAATTTGGCAACGCGATGAGTTCGCAGCCCAGTTTCACCTGGTCGAGAACGGGCGTGGGGAGCATCGGTTCGTCGGGGCTGTTCAGTTCCGCCTCATCGATCGGCACGTCGATCGTCACCGCCACCAGCGGATTGATCAGCGGTACCGCGACCGTGACCGTGGCCAATGCAACACCCACCGTGGCCACCGCGGCGGCGGCAACAACCAGCAACGTCACCACCAGCAGCGTCGCGCTGTCTGTATTGGGCG